>Ga0315534_1000596_pt1 | contig 25310 bp, 27 predicted proteins | sample SalMarSW160240MG_FD_203094 | JGI IMG/M metagenome (GOLD analysis project Ga0315534, IMG submission 203094) | Salt marsh sediment microbial communities from the Plum Island Ecosystem LTER, Massachusetts, United States - Salt Marsh Sediment SW1602-40 ...
GTCGCGACTGTCGTCGCCAAGGTGGGCGAGGGCACCGGCGCGGACGCGGTCGAGCTCATCTCCTCGGGCAAGGCCGATCTCGTCGTCAACACGCCGCGCGGCCGCGGGCCCCGTGCCGACGGCGACCACATCCGTCGGGCTGCCACCCGCCTGGGCGTGCCGTGCATCACCACCCTCGCCGCCGCGCGCGCTGCCGCGGCCGGCATCGCCGACCGGGCGGCGCACACGCCCGGGGTCCGGTCGCTCCAGGAGTACCACCGCGACGCGCAGCTGCGGCTCGGGCTCTGACGGGGGAGTGGCCGGCGTGACGGCGGTCGATGCCAGGGTCCGGCTCGGGGCGCTCGAGCTGGCGAACCCGATCGTTGCCGCGTCCGGGACGTTCGGGCACAGCGACGAGGTCGCCCGGCTGTGCGACCCGGCGCGGCTCGGGGCGGTGACGACGAAGTCGCAGGCGCCGTTCGAGTGGCCGGGGAACCCGCCGCCCCGCCTGCATCCCGCCACCGCAGGGATGGTCAACGCGGTGGGCCTCCAGGGCCATGGCGTCGGGCGCTGGGCCGAGGACGATCTCCCCCCGCTTCGTGCGCTCGGCGCGAGGGTCATCGCGTCGCTGTGGGGTCACACCGTCGACGACTACCGCGCCGGAGCCGAGCTGCTCCGCACCGTTGCCGCTGAGCTCGTCGCCGTCGAGGTGAACCTCTCGTGCCCGAACACCGATGCAGGTGGGACGATGTTCGCCACGCACGCCGGCAACACCGCGGCCGTCGTCGAGGCCGTGTCGTCGGTCGGTCTCGGGCTGCCACTGGTCGCCAAGCTCACGGCGACACCGGATCTCGCCGAGATCACGGGCGCGGCCGCGAGTGCTGGTGCCACGGCCGTCACGCTCATCAACACAGTGCGCGCGCTGCTCGTCGATCCCGACGCGCGTCGGCCGGTCCTCGGCAGCCCGGGTGGCGGGCTGTCGGGCCCGGCGATCAAGCCCATCGCGCTGCGTGCGGTGCATGACGTGCACCGCGCCCATCCTGCGCTTCCCATCATCGGCACCGGCGGCATCACGACTGGTCGCGACGCGGTCGAGATGCTGATGGCCGGTGCGACGGCGGTGGGCGTCGGAACCGCGACGTTCGCGGAGCCGCGCGCGACCTTGCGGATCCTCGACGAGCTCGAGGCCTGGTGCCGGGCGCACGGCGTCGAGCGGATCGCCGCGCTGACCGGGGCGATGCGTGAGCACGACCGGGCCGAACGCGCCGGGCCCGACCACGTGGAGCACGCATGACATCGCCACGCAACCGGCTCGTGCTCGCACTCGACGTCGCAGGGCTCCCGGATGCGGTCACCCTGGCGCGACGCCTCGCCCCATGGTTCGCGAACGTGAAGGTCGGCTTCGAGCTCTATGCCGAAGCCGGCCCGGCAGCGTTCGATGCGTTGCACGAAGAGGGCTTCCGCGTCTTCGCCGACCTGAAGCTCCACGACATCCCGAACACCGTCGCCCGCGCCGCGCGCGTGCACGGACGGCGGGGCGTGGAGTTCCTCAACTTCCATGCGGCAGGCGGCGTCGACATGCTGCGCGCCGGCGTGAGCGCCTTTCACGAGGGCGCGCGCGCTGCCGGCCATCCGCCACCTGTCGCCCTCGGTGTGACGGTGCTCACGAGCTCTCCCGACACCTCGGCGTTCGAGACACGGCTCGCGACGTGCGTGAGCGCGTCCTGCGACGGCGTCGTGTGCTCGGCTTCCGAGGCGTCGGCGGCACGGGATGTCGGCCTGCGCTCGATGGTTCCCGGCGTGCGGCTCGCGGGGCACGCCACGGACGACCAGGCGCGCGTCGCGACACCGAGTGCGGCGGTTGCTGCCGGATCGACCTGGCTCGTGATCGGGCGGACGGTGACCGGCACGGACGATCCCGAGCGTGCCGCGGTCGACGTGACCGCCGACATCGAACGTGTGACCGGGGGCCCGTCGTGACGAGGGCGACGCCGCGTGCGCCCGGTGCCGTCGAAGAGGCGCGTGGGTATGCTGACGCGCTGATGCCGCTCCCGCCGTCTCTCACGCCCGACGAGCGCCGCGCTGCGCTCGAGAAGGCCGCGGCAGCACGTCGGGTCCGGGCGCATGTCAAGGAAGAGCTGAAGACCGCGACGCTGACGTTGTCGGAGCTGTTCGACAGGGCCGAGTCCGATGACGTGCTCGGAAAGCTCAAGGTCGTGAGCATGCTGGAGTCGATGCCGAACACTGGCAAGGTCAAGGCGCGCCGGCTCATGCGCGATCTCGACATCAGCGAGAGCCGCCGATTGCGCGGGCTGGGCCCGAACCAGAAGCGGCGCCTGCTCGAGCACTTCGGCGCCGCCCCCGCGGGCCACTGAGCGTCGTCCTGGTCCTCGCCGGGCCTTCGGGCGCCGGCAAGAGCACGCTCGTGCGGCGCTTGCGCGCGCGCTTGCCCAACCTCTGGTGGTCGGTGTCCGCGACCGACCGCGCGCCGAGGGCGGACGAGGTCGACGGCGTCGACTACCGGTTCATGTCGCCGAGCGAGTTCCGCCGGATCCGCGACGACGGGGGGTTCCTCGAATGGTTCGAGGTGTACGGCGACCTGAAGGGCACGCCGCGTGCGCCGGTGGAGGAGCACCTCGCTGCGGGCGACGACGTGCTCATCGAGGTCGACGTCCAGGGCGCCCTCGCGATCCGGGAGGCGCTGCCCGAGGCGCTGCTCGTCTTCGTGCGCCCGCCGTCGCGCGAGGTCCAGCGCGAGCGCCTGCAGGCCCGCGACGGGAGCGCCGACCCCGCCGGGATCGACCAGCGTCTGGCGGCCGCGACGGCCGAGGAGGCCCTCGAGGCGAGGTTCGACGAGGTCGTCGTCAACGACGACCTCGACCGGGCGGTCGACCGGCTCGAGTCGCTGATCGACGAACGCCACCGGGCCTGAGCGAGGACCCGAGCGAGGACCCGAGCGAGGAGGGGACTTCGGGAGCCCCGCTGCTAACCTGGGCGGCGTTCCACTCACCCTCCCGGGAGCATCTCGTTCGCAATGGCCGACCGCCGCGCCTCGCTCATGGATCCGCGCATGGAAGACCTCCTGCACCGGGTCGACTCGAAGTTCACGCTCGTGACGCTCGCCGCGCTGCGGGCCCGTGAGATCAACGACTACTACAACCAGCTCGGCGAGGGCCTCGGCAAGATCGTGCCGCCGCAGGTCACCTCGGTCTCCCGCAAGCCCCTCACGATCGCCCTCGAGGAGATCGAGGCCGCCAAGATCGAGGCGCAGCCGCTCCCCGACGAGCCGGAAGAGCAAGTCGCCGTCGAGGACGGCGCCGGCGAGCCGGTCGCGGAGTAGCGGGGCCGCCGCGCCGGTCCTCGGACCGCACCCGCGATGACGATCGCTCCCGACCTCCGCGCCCTCCGTGGGCGACGCGTGGTCCTCGGTGTGGCCGGGGGGATCGCCGCGTACAAGGCCGTCGAGATCTGCCGCCGGATGGTCGAGGCCGGCGCGCACGTCGCCCCGGTCCTGACCCAGGACTCCCTGCACTTCGTCGGCGCGCTCACGTTCTCGGCACTGGCATCCGAGCCGGCCCGAACCTCGCTCCTCGCCCGGACCGACAGCGGCGACGACCCGATCCCGCACACACGGCTCGGCCAGGGTGCAGATCTGATCGTCGTCGCGCCCGCCACCGCCAAGCTGCTCGGGAAGTATGCCGGCGGCATCTCCGACGACCTCCTGACGGCGACGCTGCTCGCGACGCGTGCGCCGGTGCTCGTCGCGCCGGCGATGCACGCGGAGATGTGGGAGCACGCGGCGGTGCAGGACAACCTGACCACGCTGCGCGCGCGAGGCGTCCACGTCGTCGATCCGGTCGAGGGTCGGCTGGCGGGGGGCGACCTGGGGACGGGGCGCCTGGCCGAGCCGGCCGACGTGGTCGCGGCCGCAGCGACGGTGCTCGCGCGCAGCGGCGACCTCGCCGGGATGCGCGTGCTCGTGACGGCCGGTGGGACGCGCGAGGCGATCGATCCGGTGCGCTACCTCGGCAATCGCTCCTCGGGGAAGATGGGGCACGCCGTCGCCGACGCGGCCTCCCGGCGCGGTGCGGCCGTCACGCTGGTGACGACCGCGAAGCTCGAGATCGATCCGCAGGTCGAGCGCATCGCAGTCGAGTCTGCCGAGGAGATGCACGACGCGGTGCTCGAGCGCTTCACCGACTCCGATGTCGTCGTGATGGCGGCAGCCGTGGCCGACTTCCGACCGAAGGCGATCGCGCCCGAGAAGCTCAAGAAGCACGACGGCATCCCGGAGCTCGTGCTCGAGCCGACGCCCGACATCCTCCGGGCCCTCGGGGAGCGCAAGGCGCACCAGCTGCTGGTCGGCTTCGCGGCCGAGACCGGCCAGGTGCGTGAGAACGCCGCCGCGAAGATGGCTGCCAAGGGAGTCGACCTCATGGTCGCCAACGACGTCGCGGCGCCCGACGCCGGGTTCGAGGTCGACACGAACCGCGTCGTGGTGCTTCACTCGACAGGTCTCGTCGAGGAGCCACCGCTGTCGACGAAGATCGCGCTCGCCGACCTGATCCTCGATCGGGTCCGCGCCGCACTTCCCTCTGGAACAGGAGCACCGTGAACGACTTCACCTTCACGTCGGAGTCGGTGACCGAGGGTCACCCTGACAAGATGTGCGATCAGATCAGCGATTCAGTGCTGGATGCGATCTTCGAGCAGGACCCCGAGTCGCGTGTGGCGTGCGAGTCGATGGCGACGACCGGGGTCGTGATCGTGGCCGGCGAGATCTCCACGACCGCGCATGTCGACTACTCGCGCGTAGTGCGCGACACGGTCAAGGCCATCGGCTACAACGACGCCGCGTTCGGCTTCGACGGCAAGACGTGCAGCGTGATGACGTCGATCGACGAGCAGTCGCCCGACATCGCGATGGGCGTCGACAAGGCGGCCGAGCAGCGATCGGGGACCGGCGACTCCTACGACGAGATCGGCGCGGGCGACCAGGGGATGATGTTCGGCTACGCCTGTGACGAGACCGAGGACCTGATGCCCATGCCGATCTGGCTCGCGCATCGGTTGGCGCACCGGCTCAGCGCGGTCCGCAAGGACGGCACGCTCGACTATCTGCGTCCCGACGGCAAGACCCAGGTCAGCGTCGAGTACCGCGACGGCAAGCCGGCGCGCTTGTCGACCGTGTTGATCTCGACCCAGACCGCCCCGGGGATCGACGTCCTCGAGCAGCTCCGGCCCGACCTCCTCGATCACGTGGTGAGGCCCCTCGTGCCGCCCCAGTTCGCCGACGACGACTACGAGCTGCTGTGCAACCCGACGGGGAGCTTCGAGCTGGGCGGACCTCACGCCGACTGCGGGCTCACCGGCCGCAAGATCATCGTCGACACCTACGGCGGGATGGCCCGCCATGGTGGTGGGGCCTTCAGCGGCAAGGACCCCACGAAGGTCGACCGTTCGGCGGCGTACGCGGTGCGCCACGTCGCCAAGAACATGGTGGCCGCGGGCGTCGCCGACCGCTGCGAGGTCCAGGTCGCCTATGCGATCGGGGTGGCGCGACCCGTCTCGGTCATGGTCGAGACGTTCGGCACGTCCCAGGTCGATCCGGCGAAGCTCCCCGATCTCGTGCAGGAGATCTTCGATCTGCGTCCGGCCGCGATCATCGAGCACCTCCAGCTGCGTCGGCCGATCTTCCAGAACACCGCCGCGTACGGGCACTTCGGGCGCCCCGAGCCGACGTTCACCTGGGAGGCGACCGACCAGGCCGAGCAGCTCCGCAAGGCCGCCGAAGCGGTCGCCTGAGCACACGCTGACGGAGACCGGACTCGCGAGCGGGTCCCGAGCGCGCGTCGATCGGGTCCTGCCCGACGTCCCGGCAGTCGACCGGGCCTTCGACTACGAGATCCCGGCTGGGCTCGCCGCCGCAGTCGACGTCGGCACGATCGTGCGCGTCGCGCTGCAGGGCCGCCGCGTTCGCGGCTGGGTGCTGTCCTGCGACGTCGAACCGGACGTCGCACGCGACCGGCTGCGACCGATCATCGCGGTCTCGTCGGCAGGCCCGCCCGCGCCGGTCGTTGCGCTGACGGCATTCGCCGCGTGGAGGTGGGCCGGCCCTCGCACCGCGTTCCTCCGCGCGGCAAGCGCACCCAACAACGTGAGTCCCGAGCGCGTTCCCGACCAGCACGTCGCCGTGTTCCCCGAGCCGACCCCCCCGATCGCGCTGCCGGCGGGCCGCGTGCGCGTCGTCGTCTGGCCACCCGCGACGCCGCGCACCGCGCTGGTGCGAGCGATGCTCGAGCCCAGCGGCTCCACGATCGTGCTCGTGCCGGACCCGGTGGAGACCGACGCGATCGCAGCGAGCGCGCGCGCCGAGGGCAGGGATGTGCACGTCCTGCGCGCCGATCTTCCGGCCGCGACCCGCACGGCCGCCTGGAACGAAGCGCGCCACGGCGCCTGCACGGTGGTCGGTGGTCGAGCGGCGGCGTTCGCGCCCGTGCCCGACCTTTCGGGCATCGTCCTGCTCGACGACGCCGACGAGAGCCTCGCCGAGGAGCGTGCTCCCGCGTGGCACGCGCGCGACCTCGCCGCGGAGCGCTGCCGCGCGAGCGACGCCCGCCTGTCGGTGATCAGTCCCGCGCCGACCGTCGAGGCGCTGGCGCTCGCGGAGCGGGAGCCCGCATTCGCGCCGGCCGGCGTCGCCCGACGCGGTTGGCCGCGCCTCGAGACCGTCGATCTGCGGGAGGAGCCGCCCGGCGCCGCGCTGCTGTCGCGGGCGCTGGGGCCGGCCATCCAACGTGCCGTCGCCGACGGCGGCCGCGCGCTGCTGGTCGTCAACCGGAAGGGACGTGCTCGCCTCCTCGTCTGCCGCACCTGCGGTGCGGTTGCCGATTGCGAGCGCTGCGGTGCGCGTCTCGCCGAGGGCGACGGCCAGCTGGTCTGCGATCGCTGCGACGAGCGACGAGCCGTGCAGTGCCGCGACTGCGGCTCGACGCGGCTCCAGCGGCGCCGGCCGGGCGTCACGGGTCTGCGTGATGCCGTCGCCGCGCTCGCTCCGAACCGGCGAGTCGTCGCCGTCGACGCCGCGAGCGCACCGTTGCCCGCGTTCGACGTGGCCGTCGGCACCGAGGCCGTGCTGCACCGCGTGCCCGCGAGCGCCCGCGTCGGCCTGGTCGCGTTCCCCGAGCTCGACCAGGAGCTCCTGGCGCCGCGGTACCGGGCCGGGGAGCAGGCTCTCTGGCTGCTCGTGCGGGCGGCGCGCCTCGTCGGCTCCGCGGGCGATCGGGGCTCGGTCCTCGTGCAGACGCGCGTCCCAGACCACGAGGTGCTCCGCGCCGTGCGCCAGGGTGATCCGACGAGCCTCCTCGTGGCGGAGGCGCAGCGGCGCCGTGAGCTCGGGTACCCGCCCTTCGGCGGCCTGGCCGAGCTCAGCGGCGACGCGGCGGCGGTTGCCGCCGGCTGCGACGCACTGCGCGATCTGGTCACGGTGCTCGGTCCGTCGGACGGCCGCGCCCTGCTGCGGGCTCCCTCGGTGGCGACGCTGTGTGACGCGCTCGCCGCCGTCGACCTCACGACCGCCCGCGGCCTCGGCCGGCTGCGCGTCGACGTCGATCCACTGCGCGTCTGAGCACCGCCGGTCGGGCGCCCATCCGGAGGTCCGGTACCCTCGTGTGTGTGAGCACGTTCGCGGTGCGCGTCTTCGGCGACCCGGTGCTGCGCCAGTGCGCATCCGAGGTCACCGAGCTCGACGGCGACCTCGCGCGCCTGGCGTCGACGATGATCGACACGATGTACGAGGCCGTCGGGCTCGGGCTCGCGGCACCCCAGATCGGCGTGCTGAAGCGGATGTACGTCTACGACCTCGGCGACGGCCCCCAGGTGCTCGTGAACCCCGAGATCGTCGACGCGTCGGGGGAGTGGACCTACGACGAGGGCTGCCTCTCGCTGCCGGGGATGCAGTTCGAGATCGTGCGGCCCAAGCTCGTCACCGTCCGCGGCCTCGACCTCGACGGCAACGAGGTCGTGTTCGAGGGCGACGAGCTCATGGGTCGACTGATCCAGCACGAGATCGACCACCTCGACGGCACTCTCCTGATCGAGCGCCTGGATCCGGATCGCCGCAAGGAGGCCCTGCGCGAGTGGCGCCGCGCTCAGCTCGCCAGCCCGGTGTCGAACGGGACACCGGCCGTCGTCGGCGGGAGCGACCGGTCTCGGCGCCTCTGAGTCGCGCGACGCTTCGTCGAGCAACGTTCGCCTCGACCGCTCGGCGCGTCCGCTGATGCGAATCGCCTTCTGCGGCACCCCGGCGGACGCGGTGCCCGCGCTCGCAGCGCTGCACGAAGCCGGTCACGACATCGTCCTGGTCGTGACCCAGCCCGATCGGCGGCGAGGGCGGCGTGGTGGCCCGATCCCGAGCCCCGTGAAGGCCGAGGCGGAGCGCCTCGGCCTCGACGTGCGCACCCCGGCCAGGGCGCGCGAGATCGTGGACGAGGTCGCGGGGCTCGACGTCGATCTCGGCGTCGTCGTCGCCTTCGGACAGCTCCTGGCACCTGCGCTGCTGGCGGCGACACGACTCGGCTTCGTCAACCTGCACTTCTCCTTGCTCCCGCGCTGGCGAGGCGCAGCACCGGTCGAGCGCGCCATCCTCGCGGGTGACGCCGAGACGGGCGTGTGCGTGACGCAGCTCGACGCCGGCCTCGACACCGGCCCCGTCTACGAGTGCCGATCGACACCGATCGGTCCCGACGAGGCGGCCGGATCGCTGCGGGAGCGGCTCGTCGCGCTCGGGACGCCGCTGCTCGTGCGCGTCGTGAGCGAGATCGACGGGCGCCAGCCGCGCGCCCAAGAGGGGGAGCCGACCGCAGCCGACAAGCTCACCGTCGACGAGTTCCGGCTCGATCCGTCCCGACCCGCGGCGCAGCTCGCCCGCGTCGTGCGTGCGGGCAACCCGCGCCCCGGCGCCTGGCTGCGGGTCGCCGGGCGGCGCCTGAAGGTGCTCCGGGCGCACCCGGTGCCGGATGCGCCCGAGAGCGAACCGGGGACGATCGACCCCGGTGCTCGGCTGCACACCGTCGACGGCCTCCTCGCGCTCGACGAGGTGCAGCCGGAGGGCCGGGGGGTGATGGCCGGGACGGCGTGGCGCATGGGTGTGCGGGCAGGCACGCCGACGGTCGACGGGTGACGACCGCCCGGCGCCTCGCACGCGACGCCCTGGTGCGGATCGAGGCGGGGGCGTACTCGCACGTCGTCCTCCCGGCGATGCTCCGCGCGACCGACCTGTCCGAGCGCGATCGCGCCCAGGCCACGGCGCTCGTGTACGGCGCGCTGCGCGCGCAACGTCGACTGGACGCATTGCTGGCACCGGTGAGCGCGCGTCCCATCGAAGCGCTCGACCCGGAGGTTCGTGCGAGCCTGCGGCTCGGCGCGGAGCAGCTCGTCCAAGGGGTCGCGCCCTACGCCGCGGTCGACGAGACCGTGGCCGCCGCGCCCCGACGGGCGCGGGGCTACGTCAACGGCGTGCTGCGCGCGCTGGCGCGCACGGGCCCACGCTTCGCGGAGCCGAGTGACGACGCGGTCGCGCTCTCGTACCCGGACTGGATCGTGGAGCGCCTCCGCCAGGACCTCGGTGCTGCCGATGCCCGCCGAGCACTCGCCGCTGGGAACGAGCCGCCCGCGGTGACCCTGCGTCCGAACCCCGCGCTCGTGGGCGTTCAGGAGCTCGCGCGCGAGCTCGAGGGCCGGGGTGCGGTCGTCGAGCACGGGCGCCTGATCGCCGACGCGCTGGCCGTCCGGGGCGTCGGGGATCCGGCCGCGCTTCCCGCGATCGAGAGGGGCCGCGCCACGCCGCAGGACCAGGCGAGCCAGGCCGTGGTGCGGTACCTCGATCCGGAGCCGGGCGAGCGGGTCGTCGACGTCGCCGCGGCCCCCGGGGGCAAGGCCACCGGCATCGCCGAGCGCGTCGGCGCCACGGGCCACGTGGTGGCCTGTGACCTCCGTGCGGGGCGACTGCGGCTGGTCGGCGAGGCCGCCCGCCGTCTCGGCCTCGCCAACGTCTGCCCGGTCGCGGCCGACGGACGTCACCTGCCGTTGCGCCCCGGAGTCGCCGATCGCGCCCTCGTCGACGCGCCGTGCAGCGGTCTGGGTGTGCTGCGCCGGCGACCCGAGGCGCGCTGGCGAGTCGATCCCGGCGCCATCCGCGCCCTGCCGTCGCTCCAGCGCGATCTCGTGGTCAATGCAGCAGTCACGGTGCGGCGCGGCGGCACGCTCGTGTACGCGGTCTGCACGCTCACGAGCTCGGAGACCCGCGAGGTCGCCGCCCAGATCGTCGCGGCCCTGCCCGACTTCCGGGTCCTGGATCCGCCGGCGGCTCCATGGCGGCCCTGGGGACCCGGGGGACTGCTGCTCCCACAGGATGCGGGCACCGACGGCATGTACGTCCTCGGGCTGCGCCGAGAGTCCGGGTAGCGTCGACCGCGTCATGACGCGCCCCGTCAAGGTCGCTCCGTCGATCCTCTCCGCTGACTTCTCCTGCCTCGCCGACGAGGTCGAGCGCGTCACGCCCGAGGCCGACCTCCTGCACGTCGACGTGATGGACGGCCACTTCGTGCCCAACCTGACGATCGGTCCGCCGGTCGTGCGCGCGCTGCGGGCGCGCACGCGGCTGTTCCTCGACTGCCACCTGATGGTGAGCAACCCCGGCGTGCTCCTGGACGACTTCGCCAAGGCCGGCGCCGACCGGTGCATCGTGCACGTCGAGGTCGGCGATCCGAAGCCGCTGTTCGACGAGCTGCGGACCCTCGGCGTCGGTGTCGGGCTCACGTTGAACCCCGAGACCCCCGTCGAGCGCGTCCTCCCGCACCTCGAGGACATCGATCTGGTGCTGGTGATGAGCGTGCACCCGGGCTTCGGCGGCCAGCACTTCATCCCCGAGGTCCTCGACAAGGTCGAGGTGCTCCGTGCGGCGATCGACGAGCAGGACCTTCCGGTCGAGATCGAGATCGACGGTGGCATCAAGCACGACAACGCCGGGCAGGCCTACACGGCCGGGGTCGACATCCTCGTGGCAGGCAGCGCGATCTTCGGGGCGCAGGACCAGGCCGGCGCGGCGCGGGAGATCCGCGAGGCCGCCCTCGCGGCCTGACTCGTGGGCGACGAGCTCACGGCAAAGATCCTTACCGTCTCCGACGGTGTCGACGAAGGGGTGCGAGACGACACGTCGGGGAGGGCGCTCGTCGACTGCCTGACCGGACACGGCTTCGACGTCGTCGAGCATCGGGTCAGTCCCGACGGCGTCGAGGCCGTGGCCGCTGCGCTGCGCGAGCTCACCGCCGACTTCGCGGGGCTGGTCGTCACGACCGGAGGCACCGGCTTCGGTCCGCGTGATCTGACCCCCGAGGGCACGCGTGCGGTCGTCGAGCGGGAGGCGCCGGGCCTGGCCGAGGCGATGCGCCGCGCGAGCGACGCAGGCGGTCGGCCGTTCGGGATGCTGTCGCGGGGGATCTGCGGCACGGTGGGAGCGGCGCTGGTCTGCAACCTCCCCGGCTCGTCGTCCGGGGCGCTCGAGTGCCTCGAGGCGGCCCTCCCGGCGGTCCCGCACGCGCTGGACCTGCTCGCGGGCGGCCGGCCCCACTGAGCCCGAGAAGCCCGATCAAGGAACTAGAACAGGTTCCAATTCCGGCCCGAACGCGGTACTCTGGCCACACCAAGAAGAGAGCCCTCGGGGTTTGGGTGCAAGTCCCGACCGGCGGTGACGGGCCACCAGTGCCCGGAGCCCGCGAGCCCTCCGCTGCCAGCGGTGGGTTGATCCGGTGAGAAGCCGGAGCCGACGGTGAGAGTCCGGATGGGAGAGGGCGACACGCGCACCTCGGTGCGCGCGCCGTGCCGCGGTGGCTCTGCTGCAAGAGGAGCGCTCGCGTGAGCAGGCACGACGACGAGGGCCTCATGGCCCGGGCGAGGGAGCTGGCCGGCGCCGTGGCGCGCCGCACCCCGCCCAACCCCTGGGTCGGGTGCGTGATCGCCCGCGACGGCGAGATCGTCGGCGAGGGTGCGACCGAGCCGCCCGGTGCCCGGCATGCCGAGCGCCAGGCGCTCGACGTCGCCGGAGCCCGGGCCCGCGGCGCGTCGGCCTACGTCACCCTCGAGCCCTGCTCGCACCAGGGACGCACCGGGCCCTGTGCGGACGCGCTCGTCGACGCCGGCGTCGCTCGCGTCGCAGTCGCGCTCGAGGACCCCGATCCGCGGGTGCGCGGTGAGGGGATCGCTCGCCTGCGGGCCGCCGGGATCACGGTCGACGTGGGCGTCGGAGCCGACGGGGTCCGCGCCGACCTCGCTCCGTACCTGCACCAACGAGCCACCGGACGCGCGTACTGCGTCGTCAAGACCGCGCTGAGCCTCGACGGGCGCGTGGCCGCCGCCGACGGGTCGTCGCGCTGGATCACCGGCAACGCGGCCCGCGCCGACGCGCACCGCCTGCGCGCCGACTCCCAGGCGATCATCGTGGGTGCGGGCACCGCGCTCGTCGATCGGCCGAGGCTCACCGCGCGTCCCCTCGACACGACGATCGAGCGCCCGCCGCTCCGGGTGCTCCTCGACGCACGCGGGAGGGTGCCGGCCACGGGACCCCTGTTCGAGGTCGACGACGCACCGACGCTCGTGTGCACCACCGAGGCGGCACCGGCAGAGGCTCGCGTGGCGTGGGGATCGTCGGGCGCCAAGGTCGAGGTGCTGCCGGGCGCGGCGGGAGGCGGCGTCGACCTCGGCGCGACGCTCGATCTGCTCGCTCACCACGACGTCCTCCAAGCGATGGTCGAGGGCGGTCCGACCGTGCACGGGGCGCTCGTCAGCGCCGGTCTCGTCGATCGCATCGTCGCGTACGTCGCCGCAGCGCTGCTCGGTCCGGAAGGCCGGCCCGGCTTCTCGCTGCCCTCGCCGCCCACGATCGAGGACGCGCTGCGCTTCCGGTTGCTCGAAGCGCGAGCACTCGGTGACGACGTGCGGCTCGACTACGTCCCGTCCGACCCCGCACCGGGGGGCGCCTGATGTTCACCGGGATCGTCGAGGAGCTCGGGAAGGTGCGCGCGGTCGAGCCGCGCGCCGGCGGGGTGCGGCTCGAGATCGACTGCACCCGCGTGCTCGACGACGCCACCATCGGCGCGTCCATCGCGGTGAACGGGTGCTGCCTCACGGTGGTCGAGGTCGGCGACGGCTGGTGGGCTGCGCAGGCACAGCCGGAGACGCTCGATCGCACGACCCTCGGAGGGCTCGGCCCGGGCGACCCGGTCAACCTCGAGCGGCCCTTGCGCCTCGCCGACCGTCTGGGCGGGCACCTGGTGCAGGGCCACGTCGACGGGATCGGCACGGTCGCGGACCGCAAGCCCGGGCCCGACGGCTCGACGCGGGTCGATCTCGACCTCCCGAAGGACCTCGGCCGCTACGTCGTCGAGAAGGGATCGATCGCGCTGGACGGGATCAGCCTCACCGTCACCGAGGTCCGCGACGACGGCGCCGCGACCCGCGTCGGGGTGGCGCTCATCCCCCACACGCTCTCGGTGACGACGCTCGGTGCCCGCGACGTCGGACAGCCCGTCAACGTCGAGGTCGACCTCATGGCCAAGTACGTGGAGCGGCTCGGCAGTCGCCCGACGACAGAGCAGGAGAGGGTCTGATGCCCTTCACCGAGATCGAGAACGCGATCGACGCGATCACCCGCGGCGAGCTCGTCATCGTCGTCGACGACGCGGACCGGGAGAACGAGGGCGACCTGATCATGGCGGCCGAGAAGGTGACGCCCGAGTCGATCGCCTTCATGATCCGGCACACGAGCGGCGTCATCTGCCAACCGCTCGAAGGCGAACGGTGCGACGAGCTGTCGCTGCCGCTCATGGTCCAGAACAACACCGAGATGCAGCGCACGGCGTTCACGATCTCGGTCGATGCCCGTCACGGCACCACGACCGGCATCTCGGCGGCCGACCGCGCCACGACCGTAGGCGCGCTCATCGATGCGGGGACGCGGCCCGACGACCTCGCCCGGCCGGGCCACATCTTCCCGCTGCGCTACCGGGAGGGCGGAGTGCTCAAGCGAGCCGGGCACACCGAGGCCGCCGTCGACCTGGCGCGCCTCGCCGGTCTGTACCCGTCGGGCGTCCTCGCCGAGGTCACCAACGACGACGGGACGATGGCCCGGCTGCCCGAGCTCGAGCGGTTCTCGGCCGAGCACGGGCTGGTGCTGATCTCGATCGCCGACCTGATCCGGTACCGCCGCCACCGCGAGAAGCTCGTCCGTCGCGTCTCCGAGGCGCGCATCCCGACCCGCCACGGCGACTTCACCGCGTACGTGTTCGCGAGCCTGCTCGACGGCACCGAGCACCTCGCGTTCGTGCGCGGCGAGATCGCCGGCACCGACGACGTCCTCGTGCGCGTGCACTCGGAGTGCCTGACCGGTGACGTGTTCGGCTCGATGCGCTGCGACTGCGGGGTGCAGCTCGACAGCGCACTCGCACAGGTCGCCCGGGCAGGCCGCGGCGTCGTCGTGTACCTGCGGGGTCACGAGGGGCGCGGCATCGGGCTCGGGCACAAGCTGCGGGCGTACAGCCTCCAGGACGAGGGGCGCGACACCGTCGAGGCGAACGTCGAGCTCGGCTTCCCAGCCGATTCCCGCGAGTACGGGATCGGATCGCAGATCCTCGTCGACCTGGGCGTGACCACCATGCGCCTCATGACGAACAATCCGGCGAAGTACGGCGGCCTCGAGGGCTACGGTCTCGAGATCGTCGAACGAGTGCCCCTCCACGTGACGCCGAACCACGAGAACATCTCGTATCTGCGCGCGAAGCAGGAGAAGCTCGGGCACATCCTCGACCTCGGCGAGGCCCAGGTCTGAGGAGCAGGTCCGCCGAGATCCGCGAGGCTGAGCAGGCATGGGTGAGTACGCGCCGACCGACGCGCCCCTCGACGCGACGGGCATGCGATTGGCCGTCGTCGCGGCTCGGTTCAACGCGCACATCACGAAGCGCCTGCTGGATGGCGCGCGGGCCGAGATCCGCGACCTCGGGGGTGACGATCCCGCCCTCCATTGGGTGCCGGGCGCCTTCGAGATCCCGTTGGTCGCCAAGCGTCTCGCGAGCTGCGGCGGCATCGATGCCGTCGTGTGCGTCGGGGCCGTGGTGCGGGGCGAGACCGCGCACTTCGAGTACGTGGCGGGCCCCTGCGCGGCAGGCGTCGCGCAGGTCGCGCTCGAGACGGGCATCCCGGTGATCTTCGGGGTGCTGACGACGGACGACGAAGAGCAGGCCTTCGCGCGTGCCGGCGGCAAGGACGGCAACAAGGGTGCGGAGGCGGCGCGGGCTGCCGTCGAGATGGTGGCGCTCCTGCGCGCGCTGCCGTCGGGCAAGGGACGCTGATGCTGCGGATCGTGCTGCCGAAGGGATCACTCGAGCAGGCGACGCTCACCCTGTTCGACGATGCCGACCTCCCGGTGCAGCGCGGCTCCGACGTCGAGTACCGCGGCGGCATCGACGACCCGCGGGTCGCGGAGCTGCGCATCCTCCGACCCCAGGAGATCCCGAAGTACGTCGCGAGTGGCCTCTTCGACATCGGGATCACGGGCCGCGACTGGATCGAGGAGACGAGCGCCGACGTCGTCTCGCTCACCGAGCTGCACTACTCGAAGGCCACCGCCCGACCGATCCGGCTCGTGCTCGCCGTCAGCGCCGACTCCGACACCCAGACCGTCGACGACCTGCCCGCCGGACTCTGCGTGCACACCGAGTACCCGCAGCTGACCCGTCGCTACTTCGAGCTGCACGGGATCGACGCGAAGGTCGAGCTCTCGTACGGTGCGACCGAGGCCAAGGTCCCCGACATCGCGGATGCGGTCGTCGAGATCACCGAGACGGGTCGAGCGCTGCGCGCCGCCGGGCTGAGGATCATCGACACGATCCTCGTGTCACACACGGAGCTGATCGCGAACCCGGCAGCGCATGCCGACCTCGAGAAGCGCACCGCCATGGAAGAGCTCCAGGTCCTCTTGACCGGTGCGCTCGAGGCCCGTGGCCGCGTCCTGCTCAAGCTCAACGTCGACCACGACAACCTCGATGCGGTGATCGCGCTCCTGCCGGCGCTGAAGGCGCCGACGGTGTCGAAGCTCTTCGGCGACGCCGAGGACTACGCGGTCGAGACCGTCGTCGCCAAGAGCGAGATCAACATCTTGATCCCGGCGCTGCGGGCGCAGGGTGCCAGCGGGATCATCGAGCTGCCGATCGCCAAGATCGTCCCGTGAGACCCCGGCGCGCGGGGCGCGTCATCGCGTTCGACGCGCGTCGAGGGCTGGGCGAGATCGAGGAGCCCGGCGGCGCGCGCCGTGCGTTCCACTGCACCCAGGTCGCCGACGGCAGTCGCGCCGTGCCGGTCGGCACCCGCGTCCGCTACGTGCTCGTCCCGGCGTCGCTCGGCGTCTGGGAGGCGTCGGAGCTCTCGCTCGCGGACCCCGAGGTCGCAGGCGACGGCTGAACCATCCCCGAGCGCGTGCGAGCGGGCCCGCTCATGCCGCTCAGGTTGCACGCGGTGTTGATGAGTGCCACGTGCGTCATCGCCTGCGGGAAGTTCCCCAGCAGTCGCTCGCCCTTCGGGTCGTACTCCTCCGAGATCAGGCCCACGTCGTTCACGAGACCGGTCAGTCGGTCGAAGATCGCCCGGGCCTCCCGGTGTCGACCCATCAGCGCGAGGTTGTCGGCCAGCCAGAACGAGCAGGGGAGGAACGCTCCCTCCCCGGGCGGGAGCCCGTCGACGCCTCCTTCGGTCTCGTACCGCTGCACGAAGCCGTCGACGACGAGCTCGCGCCGGATCGCGTCGACGGTGCCCTCGACCCGCGGGTCGTCCGGCGGCAGGAATCCCACCAGCGGGATCATCAGCAGGCTCGCGTCGAGCGCGGTCGTGTCGTAGTGCTGCGTGAAGCTCTTCCGGTCGGCGTCGTACCCCTGCGCGCACACCTGCGCGTGGATCTCGTCGCGGAGCCACTCCCAGGGCTTCGTGTCCATGCCGTCGAGCCCGAGCTCGGTGACCGACTTCACGCCGCGATCGAACGCGACCCAGGCCATCACCTTCGAGTGGGTGAAGTGCTGCCGTGGGCCCCGCACCTCCCAGATGCCCTCGTCGGGAGTGCGCCAGGCCTCCTCGAGGAAGTCGAGGACGGTCACGGCGAGCGGCCACACGCTCGGGTCCGGCGGGATCCCCACGCGTCGCGTCAGGTGGAGCGCGTCGAAGACCTCGCCGTAGACGTCGAGCTGGAACTGGTCGGACGCGGCATTGCCCGCGCGCACGGGGCGCGAGCCCTCGTACCCGGGCAGCCACTCGAGCTCGTACTCGCTGATCCTGCGCTCGCCGGCCGCGCCGTACATGATCTGGGCCTTCTCGGGCTGACCGGCGAGCGCGCGGAGAAGCCAGTCGCGCCACGCCTTCGCCTCGTCGAGATGTCCCAGGCTCATCAGCGCGTAGAGCGAGAACGTCGCGTCGCGCAGCCAGCAGTAGCGGTAGTCCCAGTTGCGGACGCTGCCGATCCACTCGGGGAGCGACGTCGTCGCCGCCGCGATCAACCCACCGGTCGGTGCATACGTCAGCGCCTTGATCGTGATCGCCGAACGCTGCACGAGCGCGGCTCGCTCGCCCGTGTAATGCGACAGGTTCGTCCACGCCCGCCACCAGGCGGTCGTCTGTGCGACGGCCTTCTCAGCATCGATCGCGCGGGGGAGGTCATGATGCGACGGGAACCACGTCAGAACGAACGGGATCTCCTCGCCCTCGGCGACCTCGAACTCGGCGACCGTGTGGAGGTGCTGACCGCGCGTCTCGACGGGCGTGTGGAGCGCGAGCGCGTTCGGGCCGGCCAAGGCCGCCAGAGCGTCGCGATCGCGCCGGACCCACGGCACGACGTATCCGTTGTCGAACCGGATCACGAGGTCCATGCGCATCGGGACCCTGCCCGAGGTGCCCTTGACGATGCGCACGACGTCGACGTTGCGATCACGGATCGGCATGCAGTCGACGATCTGCACGGTCCCGTCCGGTGTCTCGAAGTCGGTCTCGAGGACCAGCGTCCCGTCGCGGTACTGGCGTCGGGTCGCACGGCCCCCGGCCGCGGGCGCGATGAGCCATCGGCCGTGCTCCTCGGTCCCGAGCAATGCGGCGAAGTACGCCGGCGAGTCGAAGCGCGGCGCGCACATCCAGTCGATCGAACCGTCGTCCGCGACGAGGGCTGCGGTCTGGGTGTCGCCGAGCAGCGCATACTGCTCGATCAGCGACGCCACGCGCTTCAGTCGTCGGTCGTGGCGGCGCCGGCTCGCTCGCCGATCTGCACGTACGCCACGCGCAGCTGCGCGAGCGCGTCGCGCAACGGCTCCGCGCTCTCGCCCAGTCGATCGCCGAGCCCTTCGACGATCGCGGCCATCGCGTCGATCGCGAGCCCGGCCTCGTCGAGCCTCACTGCCTGGCCCTCCTCGGGAGCCAGGTGCAAGACCGCGAGCTGCCAGAGCCCGATCGCGTGGTTCGCGATCACGTCGGCGACCGGGGTGCTCGCGAGCTCTGCCCGCACGCGGGCCAGCTCCTCCTCGACTGCCTCGCTTGCTGCGGGATCGGATGCCGATCCCGCAGGCGCTCGCTCGGCCGCGTCGCCCGGGTCACCCTGGGCCCGTCCGGTGCGGGCAGTCCGGTCGTTGTCATCCTCGTTCGGGACGTGCTCTCCCGAGGGTGTCCACAGCGAGCTCACACTGGTATCCTCGCATCTGGAGCAGCGAAGCTCTGACAACCGAGACCGTGGGAAGTGGAGCGCCTCCACCTGTGGCTGGCGCTCCCACCCGGCCGGCGCCCGAGAGATCGAAGCGTCGAGTCCGGGTCCGTCCAGGGCAGCCTCGCACGACGGGGGCTTGTTGACCGTGGCGGACGCTTCCCGCGTCCGCCACTGTTTGCGTCCGGACCTCGTGGAGGGACGGATCGCCGACGGCACATCGCTCGAGAACGTGACCGCCGACACCGAGGTGCACTGATCGCCACCGACGAACCGAGGACGAACGACCGGATCCGCGCCCGCGAGGTCCGGCTGATCGGCGAGGACGGCAGCCAGCTCGGGGTGGTGAACCTCCCGGACGCGCTGGCCTCGGCGCGGTCACGGGAGCTCGACCTCGTCGAGGTCGCGCCCAACGCCAACCCGCCCGTGTGCCGGATCATGGACTTCTCCCGGCACCAGTACGAGGAGCAGCAACGCCGCAAGGAGTCGCGGCGCAAGGCGACGCAGGTCGTCATCAAGGAGATGAAGTTCCGTCCCAAGATCGACGTCCACGACTACACGACGAAGATGCGCCACGTCGAGCGCTTCCTCGCCGAGGGCAACAAGGTGAAGCTGACGATCATGTTCCGAGGGCGCGAGATGGCACATCCCGAGCTGGGGTTGCGGATCCTCGAGCGCATCGCCGACGAGGTCAGCGAGATCGCGATCGTGGAGTCGGCGCCGCGACAGGACGGGCGCAACATGACGATGGTGCTCCACCCGCTCGGCAAGGGTGGTGGGGGCAAGCCGAAGCAGAAGGGCGGGGCCTCGGCCGGAGCTGGCACGCCGGCAGCACCGCCTCCACCTGAGACCAGCGACGAGTCCGCGGCGCCGGTCGTTGCCGCAGCCGACGAGACGGGAGGCACCTGATGCCCAAGATGAAGACGCACCGCGGGGCCGCGAAGCGCTTCAAGGTCACCGGGACGGGCAAGATCCGTCGGCGTCAGCAGCTGCGCTCGCACCTCCTCGAGAAGAAGACGAGCCGGCGCAAGCGCCGCCTCGGTCGCCCCGCCGCCGTGGAGGGTGGCGACAAGCGGCGCGTCGAGCGCCTGCTCGGCCGCGCCTGAGGTCGTACGACCCGACCCGAGCACCCGCAGACCCACACACGCTGACCTAGCACCAGGAGCACCCACCGCCATGGCTCGCGCCAAGCGTTCCGTCCACTCCAAGAAGCGCCGCCGCACCGTCCTGCAGGCCGCGGAGGGCTACTCGGGCGCGCGGAGCCGTCATCTCCGCAAGGCGAACGAGGCGCTCATGCACTCGGGGAACTACGCGTTCCGCGACCGTCGGGCGCGCAAGGGCGAGTTCCGCCGCCTGTGGATCGTCCGCATCAACGCGGCGTGCCGCGAGCACGACATCTCGTACTCGCGCTTCGTCGCCGGGCTCAAGCGCGCCGAGATCGACGTCGACCGCAAGATCCTCGCCGACCTCGCCGTGCGCGACCGGGTCGCCTTCGGGGCGCTGGTCGCCACGGCACGCGAGGCGCTCGAGGCGGCTTGACGCCGGCCGGCGAGACCCCGCTCGGCCCACGCCACCACGACGTCCGTCGGCTCCGCGCGCTGCTGCGCGATGCCACGACGCGAGCGATCGAGCGCGCGTTCGTGCTCGAGGGACCACGCGTCGTCGAGGGTGCGCTCGAACGTGGTGCTCGACTCGAGGCGATCTACCTGGCCGGCGGCGCGACCGTCGGCTTCGCGGGCATCGTCAGGGCGGCGGGTGCGGCCGGCATCCCGCTGGTGCATCTGAAGGAAGGCGTGATCGAGAGGGTCGGCACGACACGTCGTCCGCAGCCCGTCCTCGCGGTTGCGGCGATCCGCGAACGCGCCCTCGGAGACCTCCCCGACGACGGCACGGTGGTCGTGACGGTCGACGTGAGCGATCCCGGGAACCTCGGCACGATCGTGCGCTCGGCCGAGGCCTCGGGGGCCGCGGGCGTCGTCGTCACCGGCGGCAGCTCGGTCGATGTGCATCACCCGAAGGTCGTACGGTCGAGCGTTGGTGCGATCTTCGGGGTGCCGGTCGTCGAGCGGTCAGATCCTGTCGCCGTGCTGCACACGCTCGGCCGGCGCGGTCGCCGCCGACTCGGAACCCGCGCCCGCGACGCCGAGCCGTACGACCAGGCCGATCTGGCACAGCCGTGTGCGCTCGTGCTCGGCAACGAGGCGCGCGGGCTCGACGCCGAGCTCGAGCACGAGCTCGACGGGGCCGTGACGGTGCCGCTCGTCGGCCACTCGGAGTCGTTGAACGTCGCCATGGCGGCCGCGGTGCTGTGCTTCGAAGCCGCCCGTCAACGGCGCTCGGCGGCAGTCGCGCCGTGAGCCTCGACGCGCTCCGCGACGAGCTCGCCGCCTCGCTCGCGCTCGCCCGCGAGCAGATCCCGGCGGCCGCAGATCTCGACGCGCTGGACCAGCTCGAGCGCGACCTCCTCGGAAAGAAGTCGGTCGCCGCCCGCGCCAAGCAGATGATCAAGGACCTGGCCCCCGACGAGCGTCCCCCGGCCGGGCGGGCGGTGTCGGAGCACAACGAGGTCGTCGGCCGGCTCGTCGAGTCGCGGCGCGTGGAGCTGCAGGCCCGGCGCGACGAGCAGACCGGCCCGGTGCTCGATCTGACCCTCGGCGGCCACGGGCGCCGGATCGGTCACCTGCACCTCGTGACGCAGGTGCGCCGCGAGCTCGAGGACATCTTCGTCGGGCTCGGCTACCGGATCGCCGAAGGCCCCGAGGTCGAGGACGACTGGCACAACTTCGAGGCGCTCAACATCCCACCGGCGCACCCCGCCCGCTCGTTGCAGGACACGATCTACGTCCGTCTCGGTGCCGACGAGCAGGTGATGCTGCGCACCCACACGTCGCCGGTGCAGATTCGGACGATGGAGTCGAGCGACCCACCGATCTACGTCGTCGCGCCCGGGCGCACGTACCGCAACGAGACGCTCGACGCTCGGCACTCGCCGGTGTTCCACCAGCTCGAGTGCCTCGCGATCGACCGCGACCTCACGATGGCCGACCTCTTCGGCACGATCGAGGCGTTCGCGCGGCGCCTCTTCGACGACGAGTCCGTGCGCACCCGCTTCCGCTCCGACTTCTTCCCGTACACCGAGCCGTCCGCCGAGCTCGCCGTGAGCTGCATCTTCTGCCATGGTGCGGGCTGCCGCGTCTGCTCGCAGTCCGGCTGGATCGAGCTCGGCGGCTGCGGGATGGTCGACCCCAACGTGCTCGTCGCCGTCGGCCTCGACCCGGAGGAGTGGCAGGGATTCGCGTTCGGCTTCGGTCTCGAGCGCATCGCGATGATCCGCTACGGCATCGACGAGATCCGCACGTTCTTCGACAGCGACGTCCGCTTCCTCGGTCGGTACTGATGACTCCGAGCTGCTCCTGATGCGCGCACCCCTGTCGTGGATCCGCGACTTCACGCCGGCCGAGGCGCCGGTCGACGAGCTCGTCGCGGCGCTGAACCAGCTGGGGCTCGAGGTCGACGGCCTCGAGGAGCCCGGTCGCGAGGTCGTGGGAGTGCGTGTCGCGCGGATCCTCGAGGTCCTGCCGCACCCGGAGGCGGACCGCATCCGCCTCGCCGACATCGACTTCGGTGACGGCACGACGCGTGTCGTGTGTGGTGCGCCCAACATCGCGGCGCAGATGGTCGTGCCCTACGCATCCGTCGGGGCGCAGCTGCCGGGTGGCATCACGCTGGAGCGGCGCAAGATCCGCGGCCAGGTCTCGGACGGCATGCTCCTCTCGCCACGCGAGCTCGGGATGAGCGACGACCACGAAGGGATCCTCGAGCTCCCGGCCGACGCGGAGCTCGGGAGCGACGTCCGCGAGCACCTCGGGCTCGACGACGTCGTGTTCGACCTGGCGATCACGCCCAACCGGCCGGATGCGATGTGCGTGGTCGGTGTGGCACGCGAGCTCGCAGCGTTCTTCGGGCAGCCTCTCATCGTGCCCGAGCCGAACGTGCACGGTGCGAGCGACGTCGTGTCCGACATCACGGTCACGATCGAAGCTCCCGAGCGCTGCCCGCGGTACCTGGGACGCGTCGCACGAGTGACGATGGGGGAGGCGCCGGCGTGGATCCAGCAGCGCCTGATCAAGGCCGGCATGCGGCCGATCAGCAACATCGTCGACGTCACCAACTACGTCCTGCTCGAGCGCAACCAACCGCTGCATGCCTTCGACCTCGACCGGCTCGGCGATCGCGGCATCGTCGTGCGGCTCGCGGAGGCGGGCGAGCAGATCACGACGCTCGACGACGTCGACCGCACGCTCGATCCGAACGACCTGCTGATCTGCGACGGGCGCCGTTCGCCGCAGGCGATCGCCGGGATCATGGGTGGCGCGACGGCCGAGGTCGACCGGGACACCACCGAGATGCTCCTCGAGTCCGCGTACTTCGAGCGGATGGGGATCGCGCGCACGTCGAAGCGCTTGCGTCTTCGCTCCGAGGCGAGCGCGCGCTTCGAGCGCGGCACCGACCCCGAGGGAGTAGGCACGGCAGCCGCGCGTGCGATGGAGCTGCTCGAGCGGCCCGACGTGGGCGGCGCCCGAGTCGCGTCCGACGAGGTCGACGAGCGCCCGACCGCCCACGAGCGATCGCGGATCCACCTGCGAACGACGAAGGTCAACCGAGTGCTGGGTACCGCGCTCTCGGAGTCCGACGTCGTCGCTGCGCTGCGCCCGCTCGAGATCGAGATCGAGGGGAGCGGCGGCGACCTGACCGCCGTGCCGCCCAGCTTCCGGCCCGATCTCGAGCGTGAGATCGATCTCGTCGAGGAGGTCGCGCGGCGCATCGGCTTCGCGGCGATCGGCCGCACCGTGCCCAAGCCCGCCGAGCAGGTGGGTGCACTGACCAGTCGCCAACGGCAGCGGCGCCTCGTCGCCGACGCGCTCGTCGGCGCCGGTGCGGCCGAGGCCATGCCGCTGCCGCTCGTCGCCCGGAGCCTGCTGGCGCGCTTCGGGGTGGACGACCCGGTCGAGCTGACGAACCCGCTCCGCGCGGAGGAGTCCGCGCTGCGGACGTCGCTGCTGCCCGGACTCGTCTCTGCCGTGCGGCTCAACGCCTCTCGCGGCCTGACGGACGTGACCCTCTTCGAGCTCGGCACCGTGTTCCACGCGCCTGCAGCGAACGAGCTGCTCCCGACCGAGCGCGAGGACGTGGCCGCGGTCGTCGCCGGGACCGTGCGCCGCGCACCCGTCGAGCCCGACCGATCCGTCGACGTCTACGACGCCGTCGATCTCGCATCGGCCGTGCTCGACGCGCTCGGTGTCGCGGACGCCGCCCTCCGCTCGCACGATGCCCCCGGGTGGGCGCCCGGCAAGAGTGCCGACGTCGAGGCGAGCGGCACCCTCGTCGGGCACGTCGGCGTCCTCGACCCGGCCGTGCTCGAGTCCCTCGGCCTCGCGGGCCCGGTCGTCGCCTTCGAGCTCGACCTCGACCTCCTCGTCGACGTGCCCCGCCGCGACCGGTCGTTCGTCGCGCCGTCGCCGTTCCCGCCGTCGGCGATCGATCTCTCGTTCGTGGTCGCCGATGACGTGCCGGCGGGCGGGCTCGTCGCCACGATCCTGCGGGCGGGCGGTGAGCTGGTCGAGGACGCCCGGGTCTTCGACGAGTTCCGCGGCGACTCGGTGGGCCCCGGACGCCGCAGCCTGACGATCGCGGTTCGCCTCCGGTCGGCCGACCGGACGTTGACCGATGCCGAGGTCGGCGAGCTGCGGGAGCACCTCGTGGCCGCGGTCGCGGCCGATCACCCCGCCGAGCTGCGCACCTGAGCGGGACTATGCAGCATGATGTATAGTATGCGATATGGCGTATCGAGCGGCGGTCGTCGGCGGATCCGGGTACACCGGGGCTGAGCTGCTGCGGCTGACCGCCGCGCACCCCGAGCTCGACACGGTGCACGTCACGGCCGAGTCCAACGCCGGGACCGTCGTCGCGGATCTGTACCCGTCGCTCGCGGGCGCGTACGGGGCGATGGCCTTCGAGCCGCTCGACGTCGCCGCCCTCGACGGGCTCGACGTCGCGTTCCTGGCGCTGCCGCACGGCGAGTCACAGCGCCTGGTCCCCGATCTCGTCGGTCGCGTCGGTCGGGTCGTCGACCTCGGCGCCGACTTCCGCCTCCCGGCAGGCGCATACGAGCAGTGGTACGGCACCGACCACGGCGCGCCGGAGCTGCTCGACGAGTTCGCCTACGGCCTGCCCGAGCTCTTCCGGCCCGAGGTCTGCTCGCACCGGCACGTCGCCGCGCCCGGCTGCTACCCGACGGCCGCGGCGCTCGCCCTCGCGCCGCTCCTCTCGCACGCTCTCGTCGAGCCGACCGGCATCGTCGTCGACGCGATGTCCGGCGTCTCGGGGCGAGGCAGGGGCCTCAGCGCGCCCAGCCTCTACGGCGAGGCGAACGAGACCGTGACGCCGTACGGCCTCCTGACCCACCGCCACACCGGCGAGATCGAGCATGCGCTCTCGCGCGTCGCCGGCGGCGCTGTGCAGGTGCTGTTCACGCCGCATCTCGTGCCCATGA
>Ga0315534_1000597_pt1 | contig 25292 bp, 34 predicted proteins | sample SalMarSW160240MG_FD_203094 | JGI IMG/M metagenome (GOLD analysis project Ga0315534, IMG submission 203094) | Salt marsh sediment microbial communities from the Plum Island Ecosystem LTER, Massachusetts, United States - Salt Marsh Sediment SW1602-40 ...
GGAAGATTAAATAATCATAGTAAGAAAAAGATAATCAAGCAGATAAAAGGAAGTGTTACCCATGTTGGTAAGTGAATCTGTTACCTATGTATGCAAGTACAACAGTTAGCTATGATCGTTTCTACTGAGCCAGTTCACGCATATAGGCCTCATAAACCAAACAATCCCAAACAAATTATGTCTTGTTAAGTAATACATATCAAATATTTGATTTATTCAGTATATTTCCTGGAAATCATTGCTTTATTCAGATAATCTACTAAGTCTTACTTTCAAATCTGTAAAAATAAAATTAGAGTGTTACTGATTCAAAAAATTGTTATTAAACCTTAACTATTTAAATCTCTGCAATTATATTTATCTTCATGAAGGTTCAAGCTTATGCAGCTCATAAACCAGGTCTAAAATTAGAAACATTCGAATATGAATTAGGTTCCTTGAATCCAGATGAAGTGGAGATCGATATTGAGTATTGTGGGATTTGTCATAGTGACAAAAGTATGCTCCTCAACGAATGGGGATTTACCAAATATCCTCTTGTCCCTGGACACGAAATAATTGGTAAAATATCTGATATAGGAAACCAGGTCAAACATTTGAAAGTTGGACAATATGTTGGAGTAGGTTGGCGTGCACGGTCGTGCATGATTTGTGATCAGTGTTTAACTGGGCAACATAATCGTTGTTTGAGGGGAAAAGATGTAATTGTTGGAAGACATGGAGGTTTTGCAAATAAAGTACGATGTCAATCTGTGTGGGCATTTCCTTTACCCCCCAATATAGATGTTAAAAGTGCCGGTCCATTGTTTTGTGGAGGTATTACCGTCTTTAATCCTCTTATCCAAAATAACACCAAATCTACCGACCATGTCGCAGTGGTGGGTCTAGGTGGTTTAGGACATTTAGCGCTTAAATTCTTGAACGCATGGGGATGTGAGGTTACAGCTATGTCTACCACTCCTGAAAAAGAAAATGAAGCTAAAGAATTTGGCGCTCATAATTTTTTGAATTCAAAAGATAAAACTCATTTAACAAAAGCTAAAAATACTTTTGACATGATTCTAGTTACTTCAAATGTGAATTTAGATTGGGATGCATATATTAGTACACTTCGTGTTGGAGGTAAACTACACATAGTAGGTGCTGCTCCTCAGATAAATATGCAAATATTTCCTTTAATTTCCGGTGAAAAATCAATAGGGGGGTCTCCAATTGGAAGTCCTTTTACAATTATTAAAATGCTTGATTTTTGTAGTCGTCATAATATCTCACCTACTGTAGAAGAATTTCCTTTATCATCTGTTAACGAAGCTTTGGCACATCTAGAGTCTAGGAAAGCTCGATATAGAATTGTATTACGAAATACTTAGCTTATCCCAAAAGTAGATAGGAATATAGCTCCTTTATTTCATATCATGTCTAATAATACTAAAGAGTAAAAAATATGTTAGAACAATTACAAGTATCCCAGATGATTTATGGGATGAAATCAAAAATATTTTACCTGATGAGAAACCAGAGAATACAATAGGAAGACCAATTGTTCCATACAGAAAAGTACTTGATGGAATAGTATTTGTTCTGAGAACTGGATGTCAATGGAAAATGTTACCCAAAGAATATAGCTCAGGTTCAACATGTCATAGAAGATTTCAAGAATGGATGCAATTAGGTATATTTGATCTAATTTGGACCAGATTATTGAAATTATATGATAAAAAGATAGGAATAAAATGGAATTGGCAATCACTTGATAGTATCTCTATAAAATCACCTTTAGGAGGGCTATGACTGGTCATAATCCTACAGATAGGAGTAAATTAGGTAGTAAAAGACATATTCTAACAGATAAAAACGGTATTCCGTTGTCTACTTTTATAACATCTGCAAATACTCATGATATTACTTTTGCCAAGAATACAATTGACAATATTGTTATTAAACTACCATCAACATCATCAAAATAAGCACAAACAGAATCTATGTCTTGATAAAGCATATCTTTCCAAAGAAGTAGAACAAGAAATCATCAAAAGGGATACATTCCTCATATACGTCACAGAAGAGAGGAAGAAAACAAATTATTCCATAAAAAACATCCTGCAAGAAGATGGGTAGTAGAAAGATCAAATTCATGGCATAACAGATTCAGGAAATTATTTACAAGATATGAAAAGAAAGATAAGAACTACTTTGGTCTTGTGGAATTAGCAAATAGCCTTATTGTTTACAGGAGGTTAATTTTGGGATAAGCTCTTAAATAAATACATCTTTTTTTTCAAAAATAGAATATATAAATGATATAAAATTGGACATAAATAATAAAGCTTAAAAATTAATACATTTGTATGTATAATATAATATTCTCGAGTATTGATTATATGTAGATTTCTTTTAAAGATCTAGTACCATTTAATAAAGTATAAAACGTTATTTTCATTTAATACCTATCATAGCTTTATAGTGAATTATATTTGAATCATGTTGTTTTTGATTATCTTTTATGACTTATTTATTCCGGTTACGTGATTAAACACAATTGTTAGTTGATATCATTGTATCAGTACAATAATTCTTTTTCTAAAATTAAACTAGTTTTGATTCTAGAAAATCATTTTGAAAATATTATAAGAAATAATTAGATTTAGTTCTGATTTTTATAAACTCATTAGATGAAATATCCATTTTTAGCGATTATTATATAAAATCTTTTAAATTATATACTTTTAAATAGGAATCCATATCCAACTTCATTTAATTTATTACCTATGGATAATATCTAGGTAAATATATAAACTAAAAAGGCAATCAAAAATGGGTAAAAAAAAAGAAATAAGAATAATAAACACAAATGATTATCGGAATGAAGAGTATACTTTTATTAAAGATGCAAATTTAAACAATATACGAAAAGCAAAATCAAATGATGGAAAATCAGTTAATAAATCTAATGAAATAGTAGAAAAAAAAATCCATTTAAGAAAATTAAAAAACAAAGGAAGGAAGATCTTATCTAAAAACATGCAAGGTCATTCACCAATATACGAGTAGCTCCAATATACTTCTAAAATGGAGTAGTAATATTATAATAATCTCAAAATTCTTAAATTTTGTTATTAAAAAAATTCTTGTATAGGAACAGACCCAGGCTTGACCTTGGATTTAATTTAATCCTAAAAATAAAAAAATTCATAGAAAATGGATAAAAAGCATATAATAATGAGAATTATAAATAAAAAATAAATAAGAAAAAAGAATCGAATATGGTTACTAAATATAAATTAGATGTATAATAAGGCTCTGTTAATTTAAGATGATATTGATCTCCTCTAATCCAAAATAATCAATATTTTTATTTACTACAATATTGTTATATATAGATACAAAGCATTGTAATCAGTTAGATATGTGAAATAGATTACATTCCTTTTGTCTACACGTATTGTAATCATCAAAACTTTTTATTCTGTCTTTCAGATAATGATTCACCCTTTCCATCAAACTTTTCTCTATTGAAGAATATAGGTAGTGTTCCAATCCAATTACGTTACATTCTTCATCGTACCATGTATCTACATCTGTGTAAACAGCATGTTTTCCATATTCTGATACAAGAAATCTTATGAATTTTTCTGTAACAAGCATGTTCCCCCCCCCCCCCCTCTGAAAGATAGATAAGTTCGAAGCACAGCGCTATGAACTGGTTCAATACAGAACCATAAATAGAAATATTGATTACCAATCTGTATAACAGTTTCATCTACGATAAAAACGGATACTTTTTTCCTTTTGTAGATCTGAGAGAAACCAAACCTTTGTATCCAATTCTAAACAGACATGTAATTCCTCTTATCCATAAATACGATCAACGCTATAGAAGTATTACGTAAACTTTAACAAAGAAAATATAGATAAAAAGAATACAGTATAATATAGTTTAATTTTTTATTTCTTTCAAATTTAATTTTATTCGTGTTATAAATAAGATGTTCTTAGCAATATCTTTTACTGCTTAAGTTAAGTTAACAGAACCTAAGATAATGTCAATTGCTAAAAAATTATTACATTCATTTTAAAGTTTTATACATTTCTTTGGTGATTATGATCTCGTTCTTGTGATCAACTATTGGTTTAGGATAATTTATAGACTGTGGTGGATTGGTAAAGTCATCTATAGACAAATCATCTTTGTACCAGTTATTTATTGTATCATTGGATATTTCACGAAGCTCTGGAATCCATTTTTTTATATAAATACAATTAGGATCGAATTTTTTTTGTTGTAACCATGGATTAAATATTCGAAAAAAAGGTTGAATATCACATCCAGTTGAAGCTACCCATTGCCAATTGCCATTGTTGATGGCAGGATCGTAATCTACAAGTTTTAATGCGAAATATCTTTCTCCATATCTCCAATCAACATGTAGATCCTTTACCAAAAATGAAGATGTTATTAACCGTACCCTATTATGCATAAAACCTGTTTCATTTAATTCTCTCATACCTGCATCAACAATAGGAAATCCTGTTTTTCCCTTACACCATGCTTCAAATTCCAGAGGATCATTTTTCCATTTGATAGTATTTTTTTTTCTATATTTTTCTTGAAAATTATTACTAAACACAAATGGAAAATGAAACCCAATATATACGAAAAAATCTCTCCAATATAATTGTCGTAGTAGAGGATGATTCTGTCCTAATCCATTGTGTATTGATGAATATACTTCTCTAATAGAACATAATCCAAATTTAAGGTAGGAAGATAAATAACTTGCCGATCTATAAAATGTATGTTGTGTTTTGTTAATGTCACATTTTCTATTTGTACTTATTAATTTAGAAACTAATATAAGATATCTATCTCTTGATCCTACCAATATTTGTGGATTATAAAAGCTATCTTTCTGTCCAGGGTTAATTAAAGAAAAGAATTTATCTAAATCATAAATAACTTTTATGTTAACAATATTTCTTAATTTTGCATCATCAAAGATAGTAACATTAGATAAGAGTTTTTCGATATCAAGAGAATTATTTCTTTTTAATGGTGACTCTATAGCTTTATTATAATATTGAGAGAATATTCTATATGGTTTATTGTTAAAATTCAAAATTTCTTCCGGTTCATTAATGAGTGTGTCTTTACATTCTATAAATTTAATATTAAAAGATTCACAAATTTTCTTAATCATATTATCTCTCTTTATGCTATATGGTGTATAATCCCTGTTAACAAATATTGCCTCAATATCCTTATCTATTTGAATTATTTTTTTTATTATTGATGATATATCTCCAAATACAAAAACTAATTTTTTAGTCACACTAAAATTTCTCTCGCTTTTCTTTGTTTCATCATTTCTACAAATAAATTTTTCAAATTGCCTTTGAAGATCCAATAACGATTCTCTTAAGAAATTTAATAAATGTATTCTCTGCTGTCTTCTTTTTAAAAGAAGATGAGGATCTATTGGTAAAGAAAAAGAAGTATACGAAGATTTTGTCGATAGTATATTACTGTCTAAAATATAAAAACAATATACAAAATCTGAAGTTAATATAGCATTTGTTAAACCTGTATTATCTTCAATCCTTAAATCTCGTCTAAAAATAAAAATACTTTTCTTATATAAGCGTCTTATCAAATTTTCTTCGTTTTTCATGTAAATTACCTAGTACTTATACAGTTTCATTAGATATCTAACCTAAAAACTCGATTTTTAACTATTTGTTTGAATAATTGCAATAAAAATAATAAATCATTGATTTTATAAAAGATGGATATACAGAATAATAATAAAAAATCTATATCTTATTTCAATCCTCTATTAAATAAAATCATTTGTGATGCCATTTTAAGGTCAACTACTTGATCTAACAGTTATATTAATAAGTCATGTATAGCAGGAATTCCATTTTACAAAGATTTGGCATCTTTGAAATACGTACAATAATGAACACCTTTATTTGCAAACTAGTTCTATTTCTAGTCTTAATTCATCTTTTCGAAATGCTAATCCTAAATCTTTTGCAAGTTATTCGTAACGTATTGTTTTAATCATTAAACTATATTCAAATTCCTTAATTCTCTACTGATCATAGGTTATATTTCCACCAAAAGTAAGAAACTAATTTTCTCATTTTCGTAAGGCGCTTTACTTTTACATAAATTTTCCAATTACATTGAGCTCCAGAATCTAGTTGAGTTGAATTTGATCTTCTGAAATAATCAAATGAGATGACATTTGGCTAGTATTCAAAATATTTAGAGACAAACCTATTACTTTTCATAATTTCTCTGCCATTGCATTACTACATCTAAAGGTGTGAGATTACTAATTCCTTCCATGTTATGAGTATATTCATCGATAGAATTTGTCATTTCCTATCCTGATTTCAAAATTAACAATATATCGTAAATAACGGCTATTTTTTTAAATTTAGAAATTTTACTAGCTGCTGTTTTCTGTTTTTTATAATCCATATTGAACAGAACATATGCCTTATTGATTTGATTTATTATTTGAGTTGTAATGTTTAGTCTTGCTCTTAAAATTCATATATTAGAATATGGCTCATTATATAACTAGGTAGTTACAAAAGAACAAATTTTATATAATATTCTGTTATTTGCTATTTATAATGAATGCGAAATCCAATTTACCATTTGAAATAGTAGAATCAGACAAAAATGTTAAAAATCAAGTTACAGCAGGTTTAAAAAAGATAGAAATTTTTGTAAGTCCAGAAAAGGTTGACGAAATAATTACAGAGATTGAGAGTTTACAGCTAGAAGCAACCGTATATGATTCACATGGATATGGAAAATCCAAACAAAGGATAAGATCAGGAAAAGCAGGAGGACAGACTGCCATAGTATCAACAACACGTAAGACTATTGTTACTATAGCAGATTCTGACGTTCTACAGGAATTAATAGAAAAACTCAAACATGTAAATGATAGTAGTGATAAAAAAATCGGGGTTATTTCCATACAACCAGTAGATGCCCTAGTACATATGTAACTTTTTTAATCTTATAAAAGTAACACGAGTCTAAATTTACAATTTTCATTTTCATTTCTTTATGTATCTAAAACTAAGAATCGTATTTAATTTATCTTTCTAGCTATTTTACTCTTGATTCTTATCGAATGATCTTTAATAGTGATCTTGTGGGCTGTATAATTCGATAGAGTTAACAACATGGCAAAGTATAATGATCCATTTTTCTTTTGCTATATATTCTAAATTTTATAATCCTTAGATTATCTATTATCCTGAAAGAAAGATTGGATCTAGAGAATATTATTTTTATAACATGAAGAATACTTTTAATTTTTTTTTTTGATGAAAAATAAATTTGGATCTATTTCCTGAATCTGAAGTTATGCTTGAAGGATGTATGATTCTTACTTAATAATCTTATTTCTTGATATTTCTCATGAATGTTTTGTAAAATATAAATCCATTATTACTGACAGATTTATCCAATTTAATATATTTTTCTTCTATTGGTTATGATCTTCGATAGACTAGAATTTAGGAATAACCTGTAATTCAATTATTTAGAGGATATACTACATGGATTAGATTGCAGTATAAATGGTTGGCAAGTTAGGAATTATAACGTTCAGATATAATAGATACATAGTGTAAAATTATATTTTTCATATTTGTTTAAATTTGAAATTTACACTACTTCTATGATATCCTAATAGTGTGTAGGTATTAATAAAAAATCAAAATTTAACTATATTATTAAATTTAATTTTATAAAGAATAACATTTACTATTTACTCTCTTTAAAAGAATATAAAGATAGATTCACATATTCTTCTATGGTAAAGTTCATGGTCGGTAAAAAATCTGATCTTGGAGAGGGCAAAATGATACATATAACTGCAGGAGGAAAAGAGATTATGGTTGCAAACGTCAATGGAATCTACTATGCAATAGGCAATACTTGTACGCATTCAGGAGCCGAATTACATGAAGGTGAACTGGAAGGTAAAGAATTAAGATGTCCGTGGCATGGCGCAAAATGGGATATTACCAATGGAAATCTTATCTGGTTTCCACAAAATCTTAACTCAGTGGGTAGTTATCCTACGAGTATCGAACAGGATACTGTTTATGTGGAAGTATAGACATTAAAAAAAATATTTTAACTACATAATTTTTAGTTTTTTAACAAATAACAGTTATATGTAATTTTTATAAAGTGATATTAGTATGGATATTTTACAAGAATCTGAATTAGCACGATATTTGTTTAATAGATATTCGTTGAAACCAAAGAACTGGAATTTTATTATATCTTCATCCCAAGTTCGTGATTCATTTTTTGATGCTATAATTTCAAATCCTGATGAAGTTTGGCAATTAAAGATCGACTCTATCTATAAACCAAATCCTATCATCATGGGGGCTAAGGTTGATAATGATCTCTCAAGAGTTGAAAAACGTTTCAACACTACAACCTCTTTTGGATATAGAAATTTAGAGACAAATAAAATAATGAATTTTCTTAAAAACCTGACAATGGAACAAAATTCTAATTCAATCAAAGAAAGTGAAGTTAACACACAACTTAATTCGTTACTATCTTCAATAGAACCTGTAAAACCTATTGCAGGCAAGGATTATATATATGGTCCATTTCTTTTTACGGAAAAAAAACTTTCCAATTTTGATAAAACAAATGAAAAAGTATCAGAACAAATTTCTTCAAAAATGAAGGAGAAATTAAGAACAAGATATTCTTCCTATGGATAATACGACAAAAGATTCAGATTTTTATTTTTTAATTAGACCTTGTTTAATAACTTACTTCTCATCCTTTTGACTAGTAAATAAGTTATAGTTAACAATATCGCAGCTAATAAAATTGTACTTACATCTTGGTTATTAAAATGAAATGAACACATAATTTCCTCTGTATAACAACTTAAACTAAAGAATATTACATTCCACAATGAATGAGCTATTATAGCAAACCATCCTTTTCTACTTATCCATGTCCTTAGGCTGAAAAATAACGATGGAATAACAAACAACCAGTTGGCATAGTCTAATTTATTTATGTCGATTGTATTTGTGTTAAAAATATGTAACATACCCCATATAATTCCACCTATGAGAGGGAGATAATTATTTCCAAATAAATAAAAAGGGATTCCAAAAAAAAGTGATTCTTCAATTGGCCCAGCCATAATAACCGGAACTAAGGAATGAGGTAAGGATGGATCCTGGTAATCTTGAACGGTGTTCTCTATTATAGAAGCACCTATTATAGAAGCGATTACACCTATCCCATGAAAGACTAAGAACATTAGAATTAAATACTGAATCGATGTATTCTGAAAAGGAGATATCCAATTTTTTGGATTAAAATCTTTGATCAAAGAATGGATAAGTTGTGTTACCATTATATGCTAATTCTTGAACTCAAATATTATATTTAAAAATTCAGATATCTTTCTAGTTTGATTTCACAAACATTTCAAGATAAATATAGAGTATTTTTATAAATTACTGTTTACAAAGTGAGATATTATATCACTATCAAATTTAGTTCTTCGTCATTTTTTGAGATTTCTAATAATGATGAAATCAAAGTTTCTCTTAAGAATAAACCTGAGCGTGGTAAGGCTAATAGAGAATTAATAAAAATATTGTCAAGACATTTTAGAGTTTCAACAGAAAATATTACAATAATATCAGGTTTCAATTCCAGAAAAAAAATAGTGGAAATAGAAAAATAAATTCTTTTTAGGATACATTTAATTAGCTTTTTAAATGAATCGTAAAATAATTCTGGATGATAAAACAAATTTAGGATACAATTATATCCTTTAAAAGAAAAGAATGAGATTCATGAAAGTACTTACGAAATATCTCACATTTAATACTCCTAATAGAATAGATTTTATAAACATAACTCCAGACGTAAGAAAAGTAGTTGACGAAAGCCAGGTCAAAGAAGGACTATGTCTTGTTAATGCAATGCACATTTCTGCCAGTGTTTTTATAAATGACAATGAAGATGGACTTCATCATGACTTTCAAAAGTGGTTAGAGAAATTGGCTCCACACGTTCCTATTGAACAATATAGACATAACGATACTGGAGAAGACAATGCAGATGCCCATCTAAAACGACAAATAATGGGACGTGAAGTTACAGTGGCTATTACCGGTGGAAAATTAGATTTTGGTCCTTGGGAACAGATCTTTTATGGTGAGTTTGATGGCCGTAGAGCAAAAAGGGTGTTGATAAAAGTTTTAGGAGATTAATTTCCTATTTTATGAAAAATATTATATTAATTAAATAGCTAGAAAAGACATAATCAAAAAACCGTGAAGCTCCGACTAATTCAATTATACTTTCAAATAAAAATTTAGTTGACGTTTGTTGTATACCATTAAATAAAGAATTTTATCCAATTGGATATGTCAATTAGATCACAATTTCCCATTGGTTTATGAAGGGTATGTAATGATCAGCAAATGGTTCAAACTTTTCAAAGTACAACATCAATCTTTCTACCAAATCCCTAAACAGAGAAGAAAGTATTCTATGTTTCAGATGTGAAAATGGACATGGAATATACTACTAACCTAGTTCAGTACATGTAATATCTTTCCAATATTCTGATATCAGAATATGGATATAGTTTTCCTGTATCAACCTATTTCTTTGATCCTTAATATCGCTCCCAAGTACATTTTTAGAGATTCATCACATATCCACAACTAAATATATTGTTTATCAATCTAAACGATCTTTTCATCCATGATAATGCAGATTATCTTCTTGTCTTGGGAATACGTAATCGAACAAATCGTTGGTTGGAGCCAATTGCATACATACAGTACCATTAATTCTATTTTTGTTCATTAAAAGAATACAATTCTTTCAGTGTATTTCGTACACAAAAGAAAGCAAAATATTAAAAAATAACATATTACTCTCCTTGGAGATATTTTTTTACTTAATAATCTAAGAACCTATCCCAAAAATAGATAGGAATATAGCTCCTTTATTTCATATCATATCTATAAATGCTTAAGAGTAAAAAGTATGTTAGAACAATTACCAGTATTCCAGATGATTTATGGAGTGAAATTAAAAATATTCTACCAGATGAGAAACCAGAGAATACAATAGGAAGACCAATCGTTACATGCAGAAAAGTACTTGATGGAATAGTATTTGTTGAGAACTGGATGTCAATGGAAAATGTTACCCAAAGAATATGGCTCAGGTTCAACATGTCATAGAAGATTTCAAGAATGGATGCAATTAGGTATATTTGATCTAATTTGGACCAGATTATTGAAATTATATGATAAAAAGATAGGAATAAAATGGAATTGGCAATCACTTGACAGTATCTCTATAAAATCACCTTTAGGAGGGCTATGACTGGTCATAATCCTACAGATAGGAGTAAATTAGGTAGTAAAAGACATATTCAAACAGATAAAAACGGTATTCCGTTATCTACTTTTATAACATCTGCAAATACCCATGATGTTACTTTTACCAAGAATACAATTGACAATATTGTTATTAAACGACCATCAACATCATCAAAATCTAAGCATAAACAGAATCTATGTCTTGATAAAGCATATCTTTCCAAAGAAGTAGAACAAGAAATCATCAACAGGGGATACATTCCTCATATATGTCACAGAAGAGAGGAGGAAAACAAATTATTCCATAAAAAACATCCTGCGAGAAGATGGGTAGTAGAAAGATCAAATTCATGGCATAACAGATTCAGGAAATTGTTTACAAGGTATGAAAAGAAAGATAAGAACTACTTTGGTCTTGTTGAATTAGCAAATAGCCTTATTGTTTACAGGAGGTTAATTTTGGGATAGGTTCTAATTCTCATAGATTAGAAATAGAATATTCACATTTAGTCCTTCCGTTAACTTAACAGCACAATCAAAACAAATGATATAGATGAAATATTATATTATGAATATTTTTAATTAATTATTATTGTGGAAACAAGTAAATTCCCTGCAGTAAAAGCAGAAACTACATGATGGACATACAGGATTAGATAAATTAGGAAGAAATTCTGTATAACAATTAAAACATTTCATTCTCCTTTTCTTTCTCCTTGAAAGTAAACCATTTAGATATATCCTTTATATCATCTTTAATCAACCCTATTCCCAGTCCTGTAAAAGTTGATAAAAGCGAAGGAGATAATCCCCTTGAAAGTAGTAGAGTTAATAATAATATACCTATTTCCCCATGGTGTATACGCCTGTCGAAGATATAAACTTCTTTTAAATTATTTTTCTTCCAATAATGTGTTAATATTTCAGCAATTATAAAACCTATTACTCCAGAAGCTATTATCGGCACCATATATCTAGTATTGATATCATCATTCTTAAATATTCAAGTGTAAATACTTTGTTATTTCACCCTATATTCGTTAATTGAATTCTATTCTCTATTTAGTTTTTTGATATAAAAATTAAATAAGATGATTGATATATTAATGTACAATAAGGTGTAATATTATGAGTTTTTGGGATCAGGATGAAATTGAGGAATGGTTTAGGCGTATTACTGGAATGACTTTAGGGCCACGCGAAAGGTATGGAAGGAAAAATCTCTTCAAGGAAATGGATTCAATACGTGAAGAAACTGAAAGAATGTTTAGTGAACAATTCAAAGATATTGAATCGAGAATTCCAAAAAATCTAATTAAAGAATATGAGACCCCAGAAGGAGAAAAAGTAAGAGAATTTGGTCCGGTAGTTTATGGCTATTCTATGACAGTAGGCCCAGATGGAAAACCTAAGGTGACAGAATTTGGAAACATACGAAGACCGGGTGTTAGTGGTTTTAAAGGATGGTTTCCTGAGCTTTCCTCTGAGATAGAACCTTTAGTAGATTTGACCGAATCTGAAAAAGAAGTAAAGGTAGTAGTTGAATTACCAGGGGTAGAAAAGAAAGAAATAAAGATAAATGCATTTCCAGATAAGGTTGATATCACAGCAATTAATCCTTCTAACAATAAAAGCTACAAAAAAACTGTAGAATTACCTGGAGATATTAACATAAAAACTGCAAAAAGTACTTTTAAAAATGGAATACTTGAAATCATTTTTGAGAAAGAAAAGGACACTAAGAATGGAAAAGAAATCAATATCAACTGATTTTTAAAATACATTTTTACTATCTTAATTTATTTTGATCTTCATTTTTTTATGTATCGTAATTTTCGTTATTCTGAAATTATCAAAATATCACCATTAATAAAAGAATTTTTACCAAGGAATATTAAAAACTTAAAATTTATTTTACTCAATTATTCTATCATCCCAATCAATATTCTAAAAAAGAATATGTACATGACATTGAGAAGTATGTGATTAAATAATTCTTTCATAATATTTCTACAGCAATCTCACTTTAGATATTGTTCTCTAGTTTAATACTCAAGATTATATCATTCAATTATTTCAAATTTTAGTTCCTTTCTTTTATATAGGTTTTAATTCTTAAAACTCAAAAGGAAAATATTAAAATAAAAAGAAATTAGATTGGGTATTAGATTTAACATAATAAAGTATTGACTACCAGAAAAACATTATTTAGTTTCATGTTATTTTCTAAACCTGCTAAGTTGAGATGGCTATATGTATATTTGAATCAAAATGAGCTGAAATCACTAGAATAATATTTATAGCGATGAGTGTTCACTACACTGAATCTAAGGTAGATAGCAATCTGAAGGGCCCGTAGCTCAGCCAGGTAGAGTACCGGACTTTTATCTTTATGGAAGAAATCCGGCTGTCTCGGGTTCAACTCCCGACGGGCCCGTTATGTATTCGGGTTCATATACAAGTATCGACGATATAATAGACATACAAAAGGAGCTGCAATAAAAAATGACCGTAAAATTATCTACAACAGTTAGGAATATTGAAAGAGATGTACGCAATACAGAAAATAAAGAATTAATATCAAAGTTCCATGATTTTATGAAAAGAAGTGGAACATCTGAAAGATATCAAAATAATAATCTGAAAGCAATAATAGCATACAGTAAATTTCTTGGTACATCAGTTTCCTTGTATCAAATCAAAGAAAAAGATAATATATTTTCATTTTTAGACACAAAAATAAAATCTTTAGAGGAAGATCCAGACAAACGCTGGATAACAACATGGAATGACTATCTTGTAAGAATCAAATATTTTTTTAGATGGCTGTATAACTGTAAGGATAAAACACTGGATGATATGCCATTTTCAGAATGGGAAACACCTGACTTTGTACAAATAAAGAAAAAGAGCACAAAGAGAATTAGTCCATATCTTGAAAGTGAACTATGGGAAAGAGAAGATATTTTGACTATAATCAAATATGAATCTTACAAACGAAACAAAGCTGTTCTTGCATTACTGTGGGATCTTGATGCAAGACCTCACGAAATTACCCTTTTGAAGATAAAGCATATACGATTAAAAGAAAAATATGGGGAAGGGGAAATACCATATAAAGCCAAAACAGGAACAGGACCTATCCTACTTACAACTTCCTTTCCATATGTCCGTGACTGGTTGAATGAACATCCATATAGAAATGAACTTAATTCAAGATTGATATGTAATCTTATTAATGGTTCACCAATAACCCCAGACAATATTGATAAAGTAATGAAACAATTACGTGAGAGAATAATGCGTTTATTGCAAAATGGAGAAATCACTGATCAAGAGGAAAAAGAAAAACTTGAATATCTATTAAAAACAAAGAAATGGAATCCATATTGTATTAGACATAGTGCCATAACAGCTGATAGTGATTATCTTCCAGAATACGCATTGAAGAAGAAGGTAAGATGGTCAAATAATTCAAGACAAGGTAATAGGTACATAAAACGCAGAATGGGAAATGATCTCAAAGAAAAAATTCTAATGTACAATGGAATTATTTCTCCTGATCAAATAAAAAAGAAAGAATCTATTTTGAATTGTCCACGTTGCCAATTAGTCAATGCTATTGATAACAAGTATTGTTCCAAGTGTAGCTATCCATTAAGCCCTGATGCATTTGAGGAGCTTAAAAAAGAAGAAAATGAAAAAATTCAGTTATTAGAAAAAAAGCTTAATGAAACTGACCAAAAGATAGTACATATTCTATCAATAATTCAAAAAAATCCCTCTCTTAGATATATAAAACCAGAAGTATGGTTACAGAAGGATATTAAATAAAACTTTTTATCCAAAAAGGTCTGTATTTTTTTAGAAATTCTTTGTAACCACTTTTTTTGAAGTCATATTCAAAGTCATAGTTTTTTGGTTCAATATATACAATTTCACATAAATCTCTATTTATATTCCAAATATCATTAATTATTTTGTCCACTTCTTTTTTTAGTTTGATATCATAGAAAAGTTCTTGCAGGGTCATTAGAAAATTTGCTCCATTTAGTTGTTTAATATTTTTAATGTAAGAGTAATAACTATATTCTTTCGGTCCTATTATGCCTTTGGTAATATCTGTAAATTTGCTTAAAATATTTGGTAATTTCAAAAATATGATTTTAAAAAGCTGCAATTTATCTTCCTCCTTTAATATGGATGACCATTTTAAAATATAACGAAATTGATAAGATTCCATTACATGAAATATAATTGCCAGCAATAATGTGTAATAAGATATAATCCGATCCGTTAAAGCCATCTCTTCATTATTATTAAATATTGATTTGTGTAATGAATTTGAAAGGGAATCTGATAAAAGTAAAAGGTCTAATTTATTTTGTGTTTTATTAGCTAATTCAATAAAATTTCTTTCAAAATCTTCTAATTCTTTGGAAACTATGATTAAAGGGCTGTCAGTATTTAGATAGAGTTTTCTATCCCTTTTATTAGCATGTTCCTTTAGTACTTCACCTCTTTGTACAAGAATATCCAATTCTCTAAAATATGTTTTTCTTGACATCTTTGATTTTACTTTTTCATAAATTTCTTCTATGGAATAACCAGGAAAATTACGAATAGCATCTTTTATAAGTTCTTGCCTGTCATCACTATTAAGAAGTTGTTTCTGCATATTTTTCATATTAGTATACTTTGATATATTAGTGTACTCATTTATACATATCTATAACCAGCTGTTATTATTTCATAAATGAAAAATGATAAATGCAATATACTGATTACAGAAGACACAAAAACACGTTTAAAACAAATAGGATTCAAAGATCAGACCTATGATGATATAATTGGAAAATTATTAGATTTGAACAATAGTGCCGATCCAGCATTTAAAAAGGAAGTGAGGTTACATGATAAATAACACCAATGTAGAAAAAATGGCGACTTGTGAGGCATTAAATTGTAGTAATAACGCTACAGAACAGATTCAGGTTAGATCCGAAAAAGATTCTTTTTTAAGATTTCAACTATGTTCTGAATGTAAAAATCAATTTTTTAAAGAGGAAGTTTAGAAGATGCATGAATATGATAGATTATTAGAAGAGGTAAGAACGAAAATGCTTGACCTTAGACAAACCATCCAAACTACAGCTATAGACTTCATTCCAAGGATGTATCAAGCTCTTCGCCAAGAAGATAAAACTCTCACTCCCAAAGAGGCAAGACAAAGAATAGAAAAAGATTGTCCATATTTCTGGAGCAAGCGTACTATTTTATATGCATTACCAGACGAAGCAAAAAATACAATAAAACAATTAGCAGGGAAACAAAGAAAAAGAAATTGTGCTGCAATGATTGCAGCAGCAACAAATAATGGCAATGTTTTATTAGAACATACTAACGGTTCTCAATATCATAATAATGTTAATTCCAACCTAAAACAAAAAAATTTAACATTTAGAAATTATGAAAATAATCAAATCATAGAAAATAAAGAGGAACAGATTAGGGAATTAGAAGAAGTAATAAGAAATCAACAAGAATTCCAGTTCCAGAATGCTCACCAAATTTTTTCAGAAAATACTACATTCTATATACCAAAGGAAAAATTTCAACAATTGAAAGACTGTATCGAAAAAAGTAATGAGTGCTGTCTTTTGAAATTTGACCAAAATAAAATTGTTACAGATATTGAATCTGATAGTTCAACTACACAATTATAGGAAACAATCTATCCATGTCCCATACAACTCTAAGAAATGAACCTTTTTTATCTGAAGGAAATGTACCAAATGATAATTTAGACCATGTTATATATGGGCATGGGAAATGGATTCAGTCAAAAGATTTAGAAAACTTGGCTATTGGAAAATATAAAATTAATAAAAAAGGTATAACATTCATTGATCTAATTAAAAAATTTGGTGTTAGTAAGAATAAGGCTCAACGTAAACTAAAAAATGGAAAAAAATCAGGACTTCTTTTTACTTTAGATAATAGATCAAAACCCCAACAGTATTTTCCATCATGTATAAAGGCAGAGATTATTAAAAAGCAAAATGATTTAGAAAAAAATAGACTAATTGGTACTACAGGGGTCACCTCCAATAACCACACCTTTTCTTCAAAAAATCCCTTGGATAATGCTCTTATTTATCAGATCATATCCTCATTTCTAAGTTCACTTTGTACAGTGCCATCTCATCCATTATTTATGCATAATATTCATCTCTGGACCAAAATTGATAAGAGTCATTATGACGAATTGTTCCAAAAACTTTTGTTTGATGAAAATCAAGCTAAAACATATACAGAACGAATTGGTGTTAGACAGGTAATTTATAAATTTAACAAGAGAGGGAGCGTACAGATAGATATAGAATCATCAAGAGCTCCATTTAAAATTGAATTAGATGATGATGTCAACTCTTTTTTTGTTTTTCTTGGACAGGTCAAAGACAGATTAGCTACTCTATTAAACGATCCAAGGGAGAGAATAGTTCCAGACGTCAATAATTGGGTATTAAAATCGTGTGATTTTAACAAGGATATGGAATATGAGGGTGACATAGGACAATTGCTTGATGTGAACATTCAGTTAAAATATGCAGGAAAGGCATTCAGGTTATATGTAAAAGCTCTGGATGATAAATTTATAATCAGAAAAGAGAGAACCATGAAGGTTGATAAACCAGTATTTACATTTTTTAATGATGACATTTTACAGCCATACCATCTAATTCAATCAAAAATAGAAGAGGTAGTTGATAGAAAATTCCAAGAATTATTTAATAAAATTAAAGATTTTCAAAATACAAATAGTTTAAAACAATAGTCAATTATTTCTGAATCAAGAAAATTTTTTAAATTCATGAAAAAAGATTTTCATGTTTATAAATAATTTATCTATCTCTTTACAACAGATATTTTATATAGTATTTTCCAATAGTGAGTTATTATGAAAAAATTAGATATTACATTGGTAACATTGATCTCCGGAGTTTTTACAATAATGATAGGAGCTCCTCTTATGGATGCAGAATCAAGGATAGACAGTAAAGAAGAATTGAAAGAAGTATGTGGAAATGAAGGAGGAAAGTGGAAAGATGGTGAATGCAAATTCAAAAATGAAGAGGACAAAGAAGCGTATGAAGATTACGTCTGTGATGAACCAGAGGATACAAAAAGATGGCAGGGAACAGTATGTGGAAAGATTACCTACAATAACAATAACGATAACAATGATTGAAAAAATATAATAGGAATAAGTTTTATTTTTGTGTTTGGAATATTTACTGAATACCTTACCTGTTTTGTTTCTTTACATAATTATTTCTTTTATTCTTTCTCTTTGAATATGTGTAATCATAATATCTTATTTACAATTTCTTATTTTTATTTCAAGACAATTTTTTCAGTATTTATTTAGCTAATAATATTATGAAATATTTAGCTTAAATCTTAAATAATTCTATAATTTTATTATATAAGAATGTTACAGTTAAATAAAATCTCTGAATTATTAACTGTTAATGACTGCAAAATATATACAATTCTTATTGTTAGTCTAACTGGCATATTTTTATGGACTCTAATAGGTGAAAAAGCATTCGCTATTTCCTCTGATTTTAGTTTTACAAACCCAGACAATAATAATTTATTTTATAAACAAATAGGAAGGGATGGTTCATGGACCTTAACGGTTTATGCTACAAATCCACCTTTTGGTACAGACAGTGTTAAGGTTTCTGTTAATGGTCCATATGGGTATAAAGAAATAAAATGGGCTACAGTGATGAGTGAGAATACAAGAGTAAATATAGACATACCAGCAGGAGAGATACCTGTAGGAACTCAATACAAGGTATGTGCTCAAACAACTACAACGGAAATTATATTTGATCGGAACTGTGATTTTTTTATAAATCCAATAGTGGCAATGAACAATTGACTTTTTCACTGAGCAATTAATTTTTTCTTCGTATAAGTGTACACAAATATGCAAGTACTATTGATATACTTGTTTTGTTTTGCTAATATGTTTAACAAAGTAAATTTTCAGGCATTGTTTTTAAGCATTTTAATTATTTTACTTCTATACTCTGTTAACATTCTTTATGCTCAAGATTCAAGCATTATTAGTGAAATAGGAGGCAATATTCAAGACTACTTTGGTACAATAAATCCATTTTATATTGCTACATCAAGTAGTATGGAACCAATAATAAATAAAGGAGATCTTTTAATTGTATCTGCAATTACAAAATTTGAGGAGCTTGAAATTGGAGATATTATTATATTTAATAGACCAGACAGAGGGGATCAAACAATAGTGAGTAGGATTATTGATATTTCTGATAAATTGGGAGAAAGGGTATTAGTGACAAAAGGTGATGAAAACCGTGGTATAATTCCAGGAACGGATTTTCCAATCCATAAAGAAGACTATATTGGAACCCTCCTCTTAAACGTTCCTTCCTCTAAGATAGAAAGTGAAAAGATAAATCAAAAAGGTAAAGTTTCAATCAAACTCAACATATTTCAATCAGAGGATTTGTATCATCCACGTGTTGATTCAATAAAAATCAAATTAAATAATTCTGAATTTGGTGAACTTGCAACCAGGTCTTTTGGTCTTCCTATTAATGGTGCTTCTACAACATTTGTTATAAACGAAAAAAAGATACCAGAAGAAAATTCATTTAGTATATGTGTTACAGATGTAGACAGAAACAAAGAATTCTGTAAATCTTTCGTTAGAGAGAAAGGTGTTAATCAATTTGATATTGATATTAACGTTCCATAAATTAAGATGAAAAAGTATTCAAAATTTTTTACCTTTTTCTTATTATGTAATTATGAAATTTGATTATCTAAACAAATAAGCTTATTTTCATTATTATTAGATTGGATTAAAATTGATATAAATTTGAGAAACAAGATGATGTCAGTTTTTTAAAAAAATTATTATTAATTAAATCATTAGTAAATTTAAATTCTTGTATTCCAACAGATTTATTCAAAATATAACAATTATACACTTTGACTATCTTTTCTATTATTTCATTTAAATGGAGAAACAAGTTTTAGAATATGTTGAATATATCAAAACAAGAAATGTTCCTATTAATAGTTCATTTTATAATTATTTTTATAATTTACCAATGTTTCTATTTATTTAATTGATTTTATTATTATTTACCTTTCTTTTCTAAACAAAACTATGAAAGATCACATATAACAAATTGCTTAACTTGATTTCTATTCTATTCAGTCACATCATAGATATATTTAAAGTAGTTATTACTTTAATGCGATACTTTCAAAAACGTATAACGTGTTATTTTTGTTTGTTATTTTAGTTACAGGAATCATTATAGTGCTATCATATAATGTAAATGTATATGCAGATTATGAATATGATAGTTATAGTAAATATGATTATTCAAACATTCAAAATGTAGATTGTGATAACAAGAATCTTAATATCAATGGGATTAATATCAATCAAATTCCTTCAAATTCAATCGAAACAAATCAAATCTCTAAAGATAATGGAGAAGAAAAAATAGATGTTATAGAATCAGATAATTCGTTATTAGATGACAAGAGTATTTTAGCAATCTGTACAAATGTTAATGATAATAAAGTAATTTCTATAACAAAAGAAACAATACCACCAGACCCAGAACCTGAACCTGAACCAGATACTGGTATACAATTAGAAATAACAAATGTATCATGTAGTACTAATAATGTGAGTGTTCAAACTACTCTAAGTAACATTGAACATGGATCAGAGGATCTTGTCTATTTAATAGCATGGACTGCTGAGGATGGTAATCTAATTTACAGTAATGATTTAAACTTCAGAGCAAGTGATCCAAATCCAGCAACAAAATTCACTACACTTAATCAAAATGTTGAGCCAGGAGAATACTTTATTCATGTGATTGTTGGTGGAGATGTTGCCTCAGAAGCCTTTACAGCTCCATCTTGCCCAGATGTATAGTACAAGATTTTTACTCAAGAACTATGGCTTTTGACTTTACCCACTTTTATTAATTTGTTTGAAAAGTTTTTAATTATAAAAACTAATTTTAGTGTAATATGAAGAATCATGTCATAGGATTTCTTATACTGGGTACAATAGTAACAACGACTACGTATTTATCAATCAACAATGCGAATGCAAGAGATAGTGACTATGAAGATTTACCAGGGGATGATCCACAAGGATTTCCACCTCATGTTCAGACATGGTGTGGAGCTTCATCTTCATACGTAGATCCTGATAACTGTAAACCAAAACCACAAGTATATTGTGAAGCTAAAGATGGTGAATGGAATGCTAAAAAAATTGCATGTGAAGGATTAAGTGAATCTGAATATGAAGCTTACAGGGATGCATTATGTGATGATCCTAAAGATACTCAAGCATTCGGTCAGATATGTCTTGCTGATGAGATAAAGAATGATAAAAAAATAACTGAACGTGATGTAGCAGAGTTATGTGGTGCTTCAGAAGATTATGAATCTCATGAAAAACAATGTAAAAAACTCTATAAAATGTTGGAAAATGGAGAAATAAAAGATGATCCAAATTTTGAATACAAGTAAATTCTCTTTTACTTTTATAATCATAGTTGTATCTGTAGTTATGATAGGATTGTTAATCCCAATGGAAGTTGATGCTAAGAATAGAGCTGAAACATACTGTGAATTCAAGGGTGGAGAATGGAGCTATGAAAAAATAGATTGTATTATGGAGAGTGAAGAATCTTATGAATCATATAAAAACGCATTATGTAATACCCAAAAAAATATCCAGTTATTTGGAATGATATGTCTGAAAGAAGAAATACTTGGAAGAGATTAATTCTTTTTGTACTTTAACTATGTTTTTTCAAATAAATAAAATATTTAAAAAATAATTAGTATTCATCTCAAGTAAAAATAAGGTAAGTTATTTTAAATTCATCCATTAAATCTAACTGAAAAAGAGATTAACATAGTCTGGTCAATTTCTTTTGGTAAGTATTTCAAAACATATTTTATTTAAAAATTAATATTAGAAAATAAATTCAAGATTCTGTACTATATTTTCCTATAGAATCCTACAAAAATTCTATCAAAAAGACTATAATTTACAGATAAAAATATTGCTTGGTAGTATGTTCGCTATACATCAACTATTTTACTAATAGCTTTTGTTGCGAAACATTTAAAAATAATTTTTTTGTATGAGGGATTATATCGCCAAGTTTGTGGGTAAAAAAGATATTTTTTAAAACGGTTAGTTTATCATATCATAATCAATATAGCGACAGATTAATTACGATAAACTAAAAAATTAGAATTAATTGTAACAATGCATTATTCTAGCATCAGATAATAAACTTTCAGTTTTTTATATTTTACAGGATCATAAAATGATCAGTGAGATCGCATAAGTATCGTTATAGTTTAGATAAATGGATGAAGCTTAAAAAATGGGACCCGTACGCTGGATTCAAGAAGGGCTATAAATATTCCAAAATTCTACCATCTGGATACTATGAAAATCAAGTCTGGGGTGCGCTTCACAAAGCATGGGTTGGGTACACCATAGCCATAAATAAAGGAGAATGGGACAAGGAAGAACATTATGCAAGGATAATCCAAAAGTTACAAAGGCAATTGGGTTTAGAAGTCTCAAGATTCGATTGTTTAAATTGAATTTTATAAAAATCAATAAATTTTTAATTATTTACTTATTTCATTTTTCATGCACTCTTTAGTTCCATCCATTACATGTAGATCAATTACCGTAGATATTACATCTTCAATAACTTTGATATTTTCTTTAATTTGTTGGATTTCCTGCTTAGAATTTGTATTTTGATTTTTTATAATAATAAAAGAAATAACAATATTTTGAATTCTTTCTGATTCTGTATTGCCAAACCAATTTAAATCTTGATTGATAATTTGCCAGATTTGTTTGGGAAATGATATTTGTAGATTTTTAGTTTGCATTTAACCATATTATTAAATTGAAGGTTTTTATTATTTTTAGCCTAATACTTTTTAGTTTTTATTTTTAAAAAATCTGATCTGACTTGATTACTGATGACTATCCGATTTATAGTTTCTATCAGAATTCGTATATATCATCATGTTGTATTAATAAATTGGAATTTAAATGAGGAAACAAAAACAAAAACAAAAATCTGTTCATACCAAAGCAAAGATTTCTGATAAAGGTATCAGTACGAATAAAGAGAATAGATCAACTGTAGTAGCAACAAGAAGGAATAGAATTTTATCAACTCAGAAAATGGTAGGAAAAGAAATGGCGAAGCGACAGCCTACGGCAGGTAGTAGAAAATTATTCATGGGGGTAACGATGGATAAAGAATTCCTTGATTCATATTTAGACAAGCATGCAGCTGAATTGAAGATATCAAGGAGCTGGCTTGCATATTCAATACTAAGAATGTACTATGGTTTACCAGTAGAACAAAAGATAAAGAAACCAGTTTGGTCTTTTAAAAAATAATTTTTCGACAGCATCAATTAATGAAAAAATCTGATAATAAAACTTTTAGATAATAAAAAAGATTCATTGAAAGAAATTACAGCCTGAACTAAACTCAATATTTACATTGAATGTCTGTTAAGCTAATAATTTATTATTGTATTAATGTAGTAGATTCTTGATTCCCATGTTCTAAAAAATTTCAATCCAATGTTGGTATTTTTTAATATTAACATTTTATCATATAGGATTTTTTGATTGTTAGAACAAGAAATTAAGGTTAAGATTTGGTAAATTCAGAAAATAATATTACAAAGAATATGATAAAAAATATTATAAATAGTATATAAAATAAATTTGAAAAAGACCTATTGAACATTGTTAATTAAATATTTAAGCTATAGTTATATTTTTACATTGAGTTAGCAAATCATACTTTAAATTTGCTAATTGGTTTTTTTGATTTCATACAAACAATTTAATGGATTATCTAAAGATACTTTTCTTAAGTATTGTAACATAGCTTCACTCAAATCATTAAATATTTGATCCATAAATGAATTTAGCTTGATTTCGTCAAAATTATTTTTTGTTTCATCAGTCATTCCGAATTACTACGATCTGAATATATGAGGTTTATTTTAATATATTTACAAAATGAATATTGATATCTTTAATCAATATGATAGATATGCGAAAAAGAGATTATTTATTAGAATTAATTAATTTGTTCAAGCATAGATTGAAAACTATTTCACTGTAACCAATCAGATTTTTCATGTTAATAAATTTTGTTGTAACAAAAGTATATGAACAATAATAGTATTTGTTTAGATAGATTCTTAAACCTAATTATAATTTGAATAGCTATTGGTATGCAAAGGAATGTGTATACGTCATAAAGCTATTAAACCAAAAGGTGGACAACGTTATACAATAGGACAAAAACGTTGTCAAGAATGTGAAATTTTTATTTATTGGCAAGATCTATGGTGTCCCTGTTGTGGATATAGATTAAGAGTAAAACCAAGAAACACCAAATTTAAAGAAAAGATGCTATTAAATCCAATAATTAGGAATTAGGTAAAATTACAGATAAAGAGTCTTATTATTGCCAATAAAATTTAATTTATTTTCTTTTTCTTACAATTCTCTTATTATGTTATCTTACAATTATTTAGGTCAACTTCAACAAATATAGCTTCATTTTTCTTTGCATCATTAATCCATCTCTTTAATTCTTGTTTCCAATCTATTTCATTCTCATCTACCACTTGATCAAATGCATCAACAAATCTTGTATAAAATTCACCTTCTTTTGTCATTGCTCTAAACT
>Ga0315534_1000598_pt1 | contig 25273 bp, 24 predicted proteins | sample SalMarSW160240MG_FD_203094 | JGI IMG/M metagenome (GOLD analysis project Ga0315534, IMG submission 203094) | Salt marsh sediment microbial communities from the Plum Island Ecosystem LTER, Massachusetts, United States - Salt Marsh Sediment SW1602-40 ...
TGGCACAGTACGGCTCCCCTCGATTACACACAGGATCTTGCGCCTGACACACCTACGACCGGCAGCGTCAAACTTCCCTCCGGAGCTTACCTGATCGTCGATGGAAAACGTCATTTCGCGCTAAACCATCCGGTGATCAACATCGGCCGCAGGCTCGATAATCAGCTCATCCTTGATGACCTGCGGGTCTCGCGGACACACTGTCAAATCCGCATCCGGGACGGTCGATTTGAAATCTTCGACCTCGGTTCCTCGGCCGGTACTCAAATCAACGGACGGGCGATCAAACACCACATTCTGCAGGCTGGAGATGTGATTGACCTGGCTGGAATCAAGCTTGTCTACGGGGAGGATCCCGGTGGTCCGCCCGATGAAACCCCCGCCTATGCTCCGCCTTTCCCACCACGTCCCGCTGGCGACCAACGAACGCGGGTCATTAAAAAAGACCAGAAGAAATGACTCCTGAATTCGTGGTTTTCATTCTGAGGCTCTTACTCGGGCTTGCGCTCTATATCTTCCTTGGGTCGCTGCTGGTGGCATTCTGGCGTGACCTGAGGCAAGCGCGAACCGGTTCGACAGTCGTGCCGCAGGCCGTACTGGCGTTTCAGCTGCCAGCTGACCAGGAGCCGCTGATCTTTCCGCTGCTTGAGACAAACCTGGTCGGACGGGCCCCGGATAACAGCATTATTCTCCGTGATGATACGGTTTCCGCCCGTCACGCCCGGATCAATTACACTGCAGGACAATGGATCCTGGAGGACCTCGGTTCGAAGAATGGGACATTCGTCAACGACATGGCCCTGGAAGGTCCCCTGGTTGTGACCTACGGTGACCGGCTGGGATTCGGTTCGCTTCAGGCAGTGCTTAGGCAAGGAACCCTCGAAGGCGGAGAGAGAAGTCCCGAGCTCCAGGACTGATCCCAAAGAGCCATGGTAGGATGGGTGAGAAAAGAAGCGCACAGGAGGGATCGTGGATGAGCAGCCGGTTTTAGGCATCATCGGCGGATCTGGCCTTTACAGTATGGGTGAGCTCGTTGATATCGAGGAACGATCCATTGACACGCCATTCGGCGTTCCCAGTTCCCCTGTTCTCCTGGGCCGCCTGCACGATAAGCCAGTCGCCTTCATCGCGCGGCATGGGATCGGCCATGTCCTTGCTCCAAGCGAGGTCAATTACAGAGCGAATATCTATGCCTTGAAAATGCTGGGGGTCAAGAAGGTTTTATCGATCAGCGCCTGCGGTTCGCTGCGGGAGGATTATTCGCCAGGTGAGATCGTCATCCCAGATCAGCTCTTTGACCATACTTTTCTGCGCCCTAGAACCTTCTTTTCTGACGGACTAGTTGTGCACCTCAGCGTTTCTGACCCGTTCTGCTCTCAGCTTTCGGATCAGTTGGAGACGAGCTGCCGTAAGGTCGGAGTGAAGGTCCATCGCGGCGGCTGGTACATCACCATTGAAGGCCCGCGCTTTTCCACCCGGGCTGAATCAAATACCTATCGAGCCTGGGGCATGTCGATTATTGGGATGACAACATCTCCCGAAGCATTCCTGGCCCGAGAAGCGGAGATGTGCTATGCAGTCATGGCACATGTCACAGACTATGACGTTTGGCGTCATTCCGAAGATGATGTGACGGCTGATATGGTCTTTAAAACCGTGGTCGAGAATACGACGCTGGCGCAGCAAGCGCTGGGGGACCTGGTCGAGAATTTTGTAGACGAGGACTGCAGCTGCCAGCATGCGCTCCAGGACGCTATTTCTACGGCCCCGGAGCGGGTCAACCCGGACACGAGGGAAAGGCTTTCTCTCCTTGTGGATCGCTATCTTTAATCAGGAAAGCACGAAAGACCAGCGCGAGGTCCGACTTTCGAGCCTCGCGTTATTCTTTCTTGCCCTGCTGGCACTCACGATCTCACTGGCCCGGTCGGCACGCCTTGGCACCTGGGATCTGGAGAGCCTGCGCTGGGGACATTGGCTGGTTCTGCCGGTTTGGAGCCTGGGCGGCTACCTGATCCATAAAACGCTCGAACGTTACTTGCCGGAGCGCGATCCGATCCTGCTGCCGGTGCTCCTGCTACTGAGCGGGTGGGGAGCGCTAGAGATCTGGCGTCTGGACCCCGGATTCGGACTGCGTCAAACGGGTTGGTTCCTGGTTTCGGTGCTGGTTGTGCTCCTGCTGCTGAGGGCTGACCGGCGCTTGCTCTGGCTTCGCCGCTATCGCTACCTGTGGATGTTCTCGGGTCTGGCTTTAATGGGTTTGACTCTCCTGGCCGGAACGAACCCTTCCGGTGGCGCGCAGAGGCTCTGGTTAGGCTGCTGTGGGATCTACCTTCAACCTTCGGAGCCGCTCCGTTTGCTGTTGGTCGCATTTCTGGCTTCCTATCTGGCAGATCGGCTTTCAGTGCAAGGCAAGCTGCAACAGGTTGGATCCCTGCGGGCAATACTGCCGCTGCTGTTCGTCTGGGCTCTCTCGCTTTTGTTACTGCTGGCCCAGCGCGACCTCGGTACAGGATTGCTCTTCTTAGGGCTGATGACTGCCTTGCTGTATGTCGCGACAAACCAGAGGCGCTACCTGGTCGTGGGGGGGCTGCTGGCCCTCGCAGGAGGGGCTCTGGGCAGCCTACTCTTCGATGTCGTCCAGCTGCGGATTGAAGCCTGGCTCAACCCGTGGCTCGATCCGTCGGGCAGCTCGTATCAAATCGTCCAATCCTTAATCGCGGTTGCCTCCGGCGGGATCTTCGGGAGTGGACCGGGATTGGGCTCTCCTGGGTTTGTGCCGGCAATCCACACCGATTTCATCTTCGCCGCGCTCAGTGAGGAGTTCGGTTTGCTGGGCGGTCTCGCGGTTATCGCTTGCTTCGCGCTGCTGCTCACGAGAGGTTTGCGGATCAGTTTACGCAATCAGGATCCGTTTGCCGCTCTGCTCGCTGCGGGCATCTCGCTCTCGCTGGGGCTGCAGGCCCTCCTGATCATTGCCGGAACCTTGCGAGTGATGCCGCTGGTGGGCATCACGCTGCCCTTCATGTCCTATGGCGGTTCATCTTTATTGACCAGCTTCGTCGCAATGGGAATGCTGGTCCTGCTCTCCGGGAGAGAAGAAGCAAGCCTGATACCCAATCGGCCGGTTTATGATTTACACCGGCTGGTTCTGTTGAGCTGGACGGTCCTGGCGCTTGTCCTGGGCTGGTGGACGATCGTTCGGGCTCCGGCTTTAACGGCCCGTACGGATAACCCTCGCCGGGCTGTTGACGGCCTATATGCTAAACGCGGCGATATTCTCGATCGGAACGGGGTCATCCTGGCGCAGTCGCTCGGAGGGCCGGGCACCTATGAACGGGAATACCCACTGTTGGATGATGTGCCAGCGGTGGGCTATGACTCCTACTATTTCGGGCAATCCGGCATCGAGGAGTCGATGGATCCAACTCTGCGCGGGTTGAATTGGCCGGATACGCTTCGTGTGGATTGGAGCCGCTTGACGCAGGGTCATCCACCTCCCGGACAGGATATTCGGCTCACACTCGAATCGAGCCTGCAATCCCAGGCGATGCAAGCTCTTGGTGAGCTGATCGGATCGGTTGTCTTGCTGCAAGCAGACAGTGGCGATGTGCTCGTGCTGGCTTCGACCCCGGGGTTTGATCCCAACAATCTGAGTGAAGATTGGGAAACCCTGATCGCGAATCCCGATTCACCACTCCTGAACCGCGCTTCTCTCGGAAGCTACCAACCAGGCACGCTGCTGCTTCCCTTCGAGCTGGCGGCCGGCTTGTCACAGGGGTGGTTGGATCCCCAGGCGCGCATCCGATCGGCGAGTGCCTCGCTCCCGATCGATTCAAGCACGCTCTCCTGTTCCTATCCACCTCCGGTCGCAGGGCTGAATTCATTGGAACAAGCAGTGCGCTACGTTTGCCCCGGTCCATTTGCCGAGCTCACCGTCGCTCTCGGCTGGCAGGGCCTTGGTAAGACGGAGGAGCTCTTCGGTTTTGCCCTCCCGCCACGGATTCGTATTCCAACTGCCGGTGCAGGGGTGAGGCAACTGCAGGGTGATGATCAAGCTCTGCAAGATGCCCTGGCAGGGCAGGGCGATTTGACGATCAGCCCACTCCAGGCGGCGCAGGCCTTCGCCGGGTTGCTGGCGCCCGGAGGCATGCCCGGATTGCGCATCGTCGACGCCGTGCGCCAGGATGATGGTACCTGGCAGCGCCTACCCAGCCTGGATGAGGGCACTCTGCCTCTGAATGCCGAGCAGCAGGAGATAGCCCGCAGCTGGATGCGAAGCGTTGCTGGGGAGATCCTATCCTACCGTGCACAGGCTATTCGCGGAGCCGGAGGCCAGACGCTAGCCTGGTTCCTGGGAATCATCCCCAGCGAGCAGGGTTCTGCTGTACTCGCCGTAGCCCTTGAGAATGGATCGCCCGTGCAGGCCGAGAAAATTGGCGTATCGCTGCTGAAAGCCTACCGGGAGGTTCTCCCTTGACCTGATGACAGCAGCACGCTACAATGCACCTGCTGTAAGGCCATAAACTGGCAAGACCCCCGCCGGCCGGCCGCCCTCTACAGGCAGCCTGTTCGGCGGCTTGCATGTCCAAGGCGGATGGACTGGTGTTCGAGAATCTGACGAAACGGCTGCAGACAACCTTCAAGGAACTCAGCCGGCGTGGAAAGCTGCGGCCAGAAGATGTGGATAGCGCTCTGCGCGAGATCCGATTAGCACTGCTCGAGGCCGATGTACATTACCAGGTTGTGAAAGAATTGCTGGCGAGAGTGCGGGAACGCGCGCTCGGCAGCGAAGTCTCGCGAGCGTTAAATCCAGCCCAACAGGTCGTTCAGATCATCCAGCAGGAGCTGACGGAGGAGTTAGGCAAAGCGGAGGCTCTGCAGTTGCAGGGTGAGAAGCCGCGCACGATTCTGTTAGTCGGACTGCAGGGCTCTGGTAAGACCACTACCGCGGCGAAACTCGCCCGGATGCTGAAAAGCAACGGGGAACGAGTCTGGATGATCGCGGCCGATCCTCACCGACCAGCAGCTGCGGAGCAGCTGCGTACCCTCGGCGAGTCGATCGACGTTGAAACGTATTCGCGGGGCGAAGCAAGCGCAATCGACATCAGTCGTGAGGGGCTGGAGCTAGCCCGGCGGAGTAGCGCCAGTGTTGCCATCATCGACAGTGCTGGCCGCCAGCAGATCGATCAAGAGTTGATGGATGAGCTGGCAGCGATGCAGCGTGAAATCGGTCCCAGCGAGACGCTGTTGGTGGCCGACGCGATGACAGGCCAGGAAGCCCTTCGCATCGCAGAGGGGTTTTCTGCCAGGCTCGCGCTGACGGGTATGATCCTTACCAAGCTCGACGGTGATGCGCGCGGTGGGGCGGCGATTTCGATGCGTTCCGTAACCGGCCTGCCGATAAAATTCGTTGGCCTGGGAGAGACGCTCGAGGCCCTGGAACCGTTCGAACCAGAGCGGATGGCCGGGCGCATACTCGGGATGGGCGATGTACTCTCGATCATCGAGAAAGCCCAAACAGTCCTTGATGTTGAGGATGCTGAACGCCAGGCCGAGCGGATGTTGCAGGGCGAATTTACGCTCGAGGATTTCGCCGAGCAGATAGCCGCTGTACGGCGCATGGGACCGCTGGGGAAGATCATGGAAATGCTTCCGGCGGGCGCTATTCCTGGGGCGGAACAAGTCAATGGGCAGGATGCAGAAATGCGCCTGATCCGGACCCAGGCCATTCTCGGGTCGATGACGCCGGGAGAACGACGAAAACCGGACGTGCTCAATGCAAGCCGCAAGCGGCGCATCGCCGCCGGCTCGGGCACGAGTGTACAAGAGATCAACCAGCTCCTGCGCCAATTCAAGCAGATGCGCAGGGTGATGAAGACTCTGGGTAAGCGCGGTCTGCCGAAGATCGGCTCCTGGCCGCTGTAAACCGAATCCCTTGAATCATTCAGCGGATCTGGCCTACCGTCCTAGGCTGCTCCCTCTCAACCTGCATGATTCGATGGATGACAAGATTGAATAACTAGAGAGGGAAGACACATGGTTCGAATACGTTTTAGGCGGGTTGGATCCCGCAACCAGGCTACGTTTCGTATCGTAGCTGCAGAGAAGGAAGCGCCGCGTGATGGTCGTTTCCTGGAAATACTGGGGCATTACAACCCACGCACCGAACCGGCGACAATCACCGTCGATGAAACCCGGCTGTTCCATTGGCTGAAGAACGGCGCCCAACCCAGCGAATCCGTTATGCAGGCATTGAAATCCGTCGGCACCTGGGATCGCTGGGAACGGTATAAGGCCGGAGAGGATCTCGAGAAACTGCTGAAGGAAAAGGAAGAAGCAGTGACCGAGATCGATCCGCGCACGCGCCGCGACGACCTGGTGAAGGATCGCAAGAAGAAGTCAAAGAAGAGCAAGAAGGCCGAGGAAGCAGCCGCAGAGCAAGAAAAGCCAGCTGCTGAGCCGGCCGAACCTGAGCAGGAAGAGCCAGCAGTCGAAGATGCTGAGGAAGAAAGTGCTCCTGCAGAGATGGCTGCCGATACGGTGGAAGAAACCCCGGTGGAGGAACCAGCCGAGGAACCAACGCCGGAGGCTGACGTAGAGCCTGCAGAGGAAAGCGCAGATACTTCCGAGGGCGAAGCACCTGAAGAGGAAGCTACCGAAGAACAAGCTGCTGAAGAGCAATCTGCTGAAGAGGAAGTCGAAGAGCCGGAGCAGGCAGAAGAGGCTCCAGCCGAGGACGAAGGCGAACCCTCCGAATCCTGAAATAGGCCAGCGCTCCAGATTGGAAAGGCTACCATGTCCGAAGAAAGGTCGGCTGAAATGAAGCACCTGGTTGAGTTTATCGCCAAGTCGATCGTCGATGACCCGACGGAAGTTTGGGTCTCTGAATCGACACACGGCCGGGATGTGCACATTGGGCTGAGTGTTGCCGAGGAGGATATGGGGCGCGTGATCGGCCGCAACGGCCGCGTGGCAAATGCGATGCGAGTCCTGCTGCGGGTAGCCGCCGCCCGAAAAGGCGTCCGGGCAAACCTGGATATCGAATAAACCGGGATGCCTGGTACGAGCGGGAATCCCGAGGAGCAGCGCGCCCGACAACCAGATGAATACCTGGTTGTCGGGCGCGTTGTTCGTCCCCATGGGGTGCGCGGCGCCGTGCTCGTGGAACCGGTGTCAAAACTGATCGACTCGCTGGAACCCGGGAACGAGGTTTTCTTGGGCGATGAGAACACCCAGGTTAAATTGCTATCCAGCCGCTACCACCAGAACCGCTTGATGATCTCCCTCAGCGGAGTAAACGACCGGACCCAGGCCGAGATTTTACGAGGGATGGAATTAAAGATCCGCTTCACGCAAGCTGCCCCGCTCGAAAAGGATGAGTATTACTACTGGCAAATAATCGGCCTGGAAGCTGTACTCGAATCGGGCGAATCACTCGGTAAAGTAGCAGAGATCATCGAGACGGGCGCAAATGACGTGTACGTCGTGCGGGATGAGCAGGGGGGAGAAATCCTGCTGCCGGCAATCGCGGCAGTTATCCTAAAAGTCGATCTCGCCTCAGAAAAGATCCTGGTTCGCCTGATGCCAGGCCTGTAATTCCCCGCCAAGTTTCTGAAGCCTACACCTATATCTCATCCGCAACTGTCGACAGTGGATCGGGCATGCCGGGATCCAGGCCGAGCGTGACGGCCATATCCTCTTCGCTGCGATCGAGAATGAATTCCACCCACAGCGGCAGGTGATCAGAGACCCGGTAGGAAAGCTGCCGCCGGGTAAGCTCCGGCAAGAGCGCATCAGAAAAGTCGATTGTCCCTGCCCGGCCGGCAAACCCAAGATTGAATGCTTCCATGAACCAGGCGATCTGGTCGTAATACTTTGGTACGGTTCCATACGTCGTCCGCAGGTGCACGAGCGGGTCGGGCACGACCAGCCCGGTTGAAGTGAAGGCTTCAAAGAGTGGGTCGTCTCCTCGCGTCTCAATATTGAAATCACCCAGCACGATTATGTTTTCTTCCTCGGTGCGTGCTTCCATGGCCCTGTCGCGCATCTCATGGGCTACATGGGACGCGAGGGCAAGCAGCTCCGGGGTGCGTTCTTCGCTGCTGCTCCCATACTTGATGTGGGACGTGAGCAGGACGAAGCGCTGGTTGGCTGCAATGAACCCTACGGCATAGGGCGTTCGGGCAAACTGGGTTGCCGGATCACCGCTGGCTGAGGGTGAAAGTACGATCTCCCCCGCCAGACCGGAGGGCTCTACGCGCCGTCGATCGAAGACGAATCCCAGCCGCTCGGCGTTACCGGCCGAGCCGGTCGTCACATCAGTGACGATCAAACCCCAATTGGGTCCCAGCCATTCGAGCAGGGTGCGGATACCGGAAAGATCACGTTTAACTTCCTGGATGGCGACCACGTCCAGGCGGCGGATGATTTCGACGATGTAGGCCAGCGCACGCTGATTGCGCTTGGGTGAGCCCGAATTCTCCTCCCACTCGGGATAGATTTCACCGAACTGGCGGATGTTCCAGGTACCGACGAGCAGGTTGTGGTCGCTGATCTTGCCGGGAAGACCGGAATGTTCGATCCGCCGCCTCAGGCGAGCAATATCTTCCACGACCGGGCGTGGGAGCTCTGTATACCGCATCGAAACCTCCTCTGGAACCTGTGCAGCAGTATACCGCTCTGCCGGGTGTGCTTCAATCCGCTTGCTCGGCATTTTTCGCTGTGGTAGACTTCCGGAGTTCATCTGGAAGTGAGGCCAGGAGCATATGGATAAACAATCCACCGACACGATGGTCGCTCGATTACGGGAGCTCCAGGCGAATACACCTGATGTCGAAGCCTCGGCTGTGGTCAGCGTGGATGGCTTGACGATTGCGGCCTCGCTCCCAGCTTCCGTAGAAGAAGACCGTGTTTCAGCGATGTCGGCCGCTATGCTCAGCCTGGGCGAGCGAATTGCAGGTGAACTCGGCCGGGGTGGTTTAAACCAGGTTTACATCCATGGGAATGATGGGTATGTACTGCTGACGGCTGTGGGCCAGGATGCTGTCCTTACGGTTCTGGCGCGCAAGGAAGCCAAGCTGGGCTTGGTTTTCCTGGAAATGGGTCGGGCAGCAATGGATCTGGAAAGGCTTTTATAGACGTGCGGCGAAACTGCACATGGAGCGATGAAGACCGTTCAACACGGTGGGGAGGGTACTCGGAAGTCAACCCTCCCCACCGCTCATTTAACCGTAGAATCGAGGTTGGAGGTAGGCGATGAAGAAGTATATCTTTCTCACCGGCGGAGTGGTCAGTTCTGTGGGGAAAGGCGTCACCGCCGCGGCGCTGGGTAAAGTCCTCAAGGAGCGCGGCTTCCAGGTCTCGATTCAAAAACTGGACCCCTATATCAACGTCGATCCAGGAACAATGAGTCCTTACCAGCACGGCGAAGTTTATGTGCTCGACGACGGGGCAGAGACTGACCTCGATCTCGGGCATTATGAGCGCTTCATCGATACCAGTCTGAGTTCAGTCTGCAATATCACGACTGGCCAGATATACTCCGAAGTCATCGCGCGTGAGCGCCGGGGGGATTTCCTGGGAGGCACGATTCAGGTCATTCCACACATCACGAACGAGATCAAACGGCGGATATCGCTCGTACCGCGCGCCACAGGCGCCGAGATTGTCCTGGTGGAGGTAGGCGGCACGGTGGGTGATATCGAGTCGTTGCCGTTCCTGGAGGCGCTGCGGCAAATGCGCACTGACGTCGGGCGCGAGAACACGCTCTACGTCCATGTTACCTGGCTGCCGCATATCGGCGCGACCGACGAACTTAAGACAAAACCCACCCAGCACTCCGTGCGAGAACTGCGCTCGATCGGTATTCAGCCGGATGTGATCATTGCCCGCTCCGACCATCCGGTTGGTGAAGGTTTACGAGAGAAAATTGCCCTATTCTGCGATGTTGAAGCACGGGCAGTAATCCCGCTCTCGACAACCTCCATCCTGTACGAGGTCCCGCTCCTGCTGGAGCAGCATGGTCTGGGTGAATTTATCCTCGACCGCATGGGTCTTGAATCACGGCAGCGGCCTGATTGGTCGGATTGGGAAGCGATCATCGCTGCTGAGCGTTTGGAACGTCCACGATTAAAGGTCGCATTGGTCGGAAAATACGTCGAGCTGCAAGATGCGTATATGAGCGTGCGCGAAGCGCTGCGCCATGCTGCTCTTGCAGTCGGAGCGGATGTCGAGATCGCCTGGCTGCACTCGGCAGAGTTGGAGAAGGGAAAAGGGCTGGATGAACTGCATTCCGCGGATGCGATCGTCGTACCCGGCGGCTTTGGCTCGCGCGGGATTGAAGGAAAAATCCAGGCTGCACGTTATGCCCGGGAAAACAAAGTTCCCTATCTTGGACTCTGCCTTGGGATGCAGGTCATGGTGATCGAATTTGGCCGGCATGTGCTCGGGACGGAGGATGTCAATTCAACTGAGTTCGATCGCAACACACCTCATCCGGTGATTGATCTGCTGCCAGAGCAGCGCGGCATCGGTGAAATGGGAGGGACGATGCGGCTTGGTCTCTACCCCTGCCACCTACAGCCCGGAACCCAGGCAGCCCAGGCGTATGATAAATCCCTGGTCGAGGAACGCCACCGGCATCGTTTCGAATTCAACAATACCTACCGGGAGCTCTTCAGCGAGCATGGCATGCGGTTTTCCGGCCAATCCCCTGACGGCCGGCTGGTCGAAATTGCCGAGCTCGCCGATCATCCTTTCATGCTTGGCAGCCAATTCCATCCCGAATTCCTCTCCCGACCCAACCGGCCCCACCCGCTTTTCCGGCGCTTCCTGCAGGTCGCTCTAGATCGCCGGCAAATGCACTCTCAAGGTGGAGAGAGAGGCGTCGAAGTCTCTCAAGAGCGCCTGGATGAGGGAGTCGAGCGGGGGGCATAACCGAAGTCCTTGACAGGAATAAAAAAGGGCGCCGCTTTTCCGGCGCCCCTCGACTATCTGGCTGCAGGTTCAGCCTTCTTCTTCAGTTTCGAATTCTTCCGATTCCACCCGGCGCGGATCGTTGAGAATATCGCGTTCCGAGGCAAGTTTAGCGATGCCGTTCCTGGCTTGCGAGATCAGACGATTTAGTTCAGCTTCGAGTTCGGTCAATGATTCGATGACGTACTCATCAGCCTCGAGACGAATCCCCTCCGCTTCCGCCCGAGCCTGGGCGATAATCTGCTCGGCTCTGGCCTGGGCGGCCTCGACGATAGCGTCCCGCGCAATGATATCTTCCCCTTTATCCTTGGCGAGTTTTACCGTGCGATTGGCTTCTTCCTGAGCCTGAGCGAGCACACGATCACGCTGCGCGAGAATCTGCTGCGCTTTCTTGACTTCATCAGGAATCGCAATGCGCATCTGGTCGATGATTTCCAGCATGCGGTCCTCATCGACAAGGACGTTATGGGTTAGTGGTAGTGGACGGCTGTTGTTGAACAGCTCTTCCAGTCGATCCACTAGATGCAGGATGTCCATTCAACCCTCCGGTCCGGCTTATCCTTCGGACCCCCTCACCAGGGTGCAAGGTTTGGGCCGAAGCGTACACTAAAGCCGTGACAGCGTCAAATTCATTCAATCCCGCAGTGAGGTCATCGGCACCATGTTCGGGCCATCATCACCTAACTCGCGGAATCGTTGCTCCAGCGCATTCTTTACGTGCAGCGGCACCAGGCTGCTGACATCGCCACCGAGCGAAGCAATCTCGCGAACAGTGCTTCCGGTGAGGAATGTATGCTCCTCGCTTGTCATGAACGCGACGACATCAATTTCCGGTGCCAGGCGGTGATTTGCAAGCGCCATGCGAAACTCGTGCTCGAAATCGGAAAAGACCCGTAAACCGCGCACGATGACCTGGGCCTCGACTTCCCGGCAGTACTCGACAATCAATCCGCTGAAGATGCGGACGTCAATGCGGGGGTCATCTCCCAGCGCTTCGGAGACCAGAGCGTGCCGCTCTGCAGGGGAGAAGAGCACATTCTTTGGCGGGTGTTCATAAACGGCGACGATCAATTCATCAAAAACGCGCACTGCCCGCCGGGCGATGTCGATGTGCCCGAAGTGAACCGGATCGAACGTTCCGGGGAATACCGCTCGTACCATCAGCTGATCTCTCCCTTCGAGGGTGTCCAGAAACGATCCATGGCTTCTGCCAATAATGCATGTTCTGGCTCGGTAAGTCTGGGATCGACTTCGAATAAACGGGTTGCCTCCCGGCGAGCTGCTTCGATCAAGCGTACATCGGTCAGGCTTGCCGTGCGGAGCTCGGCGAAGCCGCTCTGGCGGGTGCCGAGAAAATCCCCCGGGCCGCGCTGTTCGAGGTCACGCTCTGCGAGAACGAAGCCATCGTTTGTTGATTGCATCGCTTTCAATCGTTCGTTGGCTGCATCGTCGACGGTATCGGGTATCAGCAAGCAGTAGGATTGTTCTTTCCCACGGCCTACACGCCCTCTGAACTGATGCAGCTGTGCCAGGCCGAAATGGTTGGCGCCCTCGATCAGCATCACGGTTGCGTTGGGAATATCCACCCCGACTTCGACAACGGAGGTTGAAACAAGCACGTCGATTTCGCCGGCGTGAAAACTTGACATGACCGATTCCTTTTCGTCAGGCTTGAGACGGCCATGCAGCAATCCCACGGAATAGTCCGGGAACACTTCGCTCTGCAGACGTTCATACTCCTCGACCGCGGCCTTGGTCTGCATGCTTTCCGATTCCTCGATCAGCGGGTAGATGATGAAGGCCTGATGTCCCAGTTCAAGCTGGGAGCGAATGAAAGCGTGGGCGCGTGTGCGTTCGTTCGGCAGCAGTACGCGCGTTTCAATATCCTGGCGTCCGGGCGGCATCTCGTCAAGCAGGGTCAGGTCGAGGTCGCCGTAAACGGTCAAGGCCAGCGATCGGGGAATCGGTGTTGCGGTCATGATAAGCAAATTCGGGCTGTCGCCCTTTGCTCTCAACTCGGCGCGCTGATCAACGCCGAAGCGGTGCTGTTCGTCCACAATTGCCAGGCCGAGATCCTTGAATTTGACCGGTCCTTCAATCAGGGCGTGCGTGCCAATGATGACTTGGATTTGCCCGGATTCGAGCCCGGAACGGATGTCAGTTTTTTCGGCTTCGCTGGTCGAACCGATCAGGAGCCGGATGCTCTCAGCCGGGATCGAGGCGGCGAGGGGAAGCAGGGCGCTCAAGGTGCGGAAATGCTGCTGGGCCAGGATGCTGGTGGGCGCCATGAATGCCGATTGGGCGTTACCCTTTGCTGCGATTCCGATTGCCGCGGCGGCAACGACGGTTTTTCCGGAGCCAACATCCCCCTGCAGTAGCCGGTTCATCGGTTTGTCTTTTGCCAGGTCCTGCCGAATTTCTTGCAGCGCTGTCTGCTGGGCAGCGGTCAGCTCGTAGGGCAGAGCCCTGGCGAAATCTCCGATCCAGGTGTCGTCGACCTGCAGAGGGCGGGTTTGAGCGCGTTCCCATTCCTGTTTCTGGCGCAGGACGCCCAGCTGAAGCATGAACATCTCGTCAAAAGCCAGCCGGTGCTGTGCGCTATGCAGTTTTTCCTGAGAATCCGGGAAATGGACCTGCTGCAGAGCAGTCGTGAGCGGAACGAGTCCAGCCGATTGACGGATCCCCTCCGGCAGTGGATCGGGGATGCGCGGCGCCAGGCGCTGGACGACAGAATGGATAACCCGCCGCAGCCATTTCCCCGAGACACCCGCTGTCAATGGGTAGACTGGAACGATACGGTTGGTATGGAGCTGCTTGCGTTCGAGCGGCTCCCATTCGGGGCTGTTCATGGTGAGATGACCAAGGTATTGGTCGACTTTTCCGGAAAGTACAACCGCCCGACCTGGCTTGAGCTTATTCGCAATCCAGGGTTGATTAAACCATGTAACCCGAAGTGACCCAGTGCCATCGCCGACGATTGCTTCGGTGAGCTTCATGCGACCACCGCGCACCTCACGGACCTCACATTTCTCGACGTTGGCGATGATCGTGACTTCCTGTCCGTACCACAGGCGGTTAATCGTCTCGAGTTGGGAAAAATCGTCGTAACGCCGGGGCAGGTGCCAGAGTAAATCACCCAGTGTGTGCAGCCCGAGCTTGGAGAGGGTCTTGGCTGATTTTGGACCGATCCCCTGGACGGTCGTCAGCGGAGCACCCATCGCTGCCGGTGGACCGGCTGGTTCGGTTTCCTCGGCGGCCGCAGTGTCTGAAGTTGCTTCGGTTTCCGATTCCTGCTTGGGCTCTTGTTCGTTCACAGGCTCCGAACCATCGACGCGTTGGTCAGGCTCGTCTTCTGTTTGCTGCTCAACTGGGCTGTCAGTTTGCGGGTCCTGCTGCGGTTCAGGCGAGGGTGCTGGAGAGATGTCAGCTTCACCAGGATCGGGTACGGCGAATTCCATCGGTGGGAGATCAGGCGCTTCCTGTTGAAGCCGGCGCCATAATCCCTGCAGTACTTCCTGCCGTGACATGGGCGAGAGGCGGCCGTAATCCTTAAGCCTGCTGATTACGGCCTCAACGAGCGGTTCTGGGAGCTTCTCCTCGCGAGCCTCGGTTTGCCAGGGTTCGAGCATGCGGTCCAGGCCTCCCAGGACCGCACGGTTGTCATAATTGCGCTCTGCTTCCAACCGTAAAAACTTAACGAGTTTTGTAATCGCTTGATTCATAGCGTTAATATAAAGGGGATGGGGGAATTGTGCCAGATTCAGCCACGCGGCAGGCCAGCGAGACCGATTGACCGGGGCCCAACATGCGCGCCGATGACTGTAGTGACCTGGACGATTGCGGGTTCAACCCGGCAGGTGCTTCTGAGTTCACGGGCCATCTCGGCTGCTTCCTCTGGAATGCCGGAGTGTAATACCGCCAGGCGGTCGAACGGAGCCCAGGAGCGGGCCAGGTTGATCAGTTCGCTCCAACCTTTTCCCCAGGTGCGGGCTCTTCCTACCGCCTCGACCAGCCCATCACGCACCGTCAGCAGCATTTTGATGCGCAGCAGATCCCCAACTCCCGCCTTGAGCCAGCTGACCCGGCCGCTGCGCCGCAAGTATTCAAGCGTCCGAATCAGTGCGACAAGCTGGATCCGGTCGCGTGCGTCCCTGGCCCTCCGCAAGACGTCCTCCAACCCGGCTCCCTCGAGAGCTGCCGAGGCAGCCTCGATCGCCTGCAAGCCCAATCCCATCGATACCTGTCCACTGTCGAAGAGTTCGATCCGATCGCCAAAAGATCGGGCGGCTTGAGCGGCTGAGTTCAGCATTCCGCTCAAACGAGCTGCAACATGGATAGAGAGAATGCGCTCGACACCTTCTTCGAAAAGCCGGGAATAGGTCTCCTGGAATACGACCGGAGAGGGAGCCGCGGTTGAAGCAGGCTGCGAGAAGGTGGGCATGCGCCGGTAGAAATCGGAGCGCGAAAGTTCTTGCCCGTCTTGAAAAGTGTCATTACCGATGACAAGGACAGCCGGCACGACATGAATGCCAAGTCCTTGTGCCTCCTCTTCGGGCACATCGGAGGTGCTATCGGTGACGATGCCCACTCTGCGCGTGGAGGACATCAGAGTGACTCACCCTGTGCTTCAAGCACGACCGCACCGAGGCTGTCGAAACCGACAAATGCTGAGAGGGTTGGGCCGTAGCACACTCGCGAAATTTGCGTAGCCGGGTAAAGCGTGTGCAGCCGTTCGTGGATCAGGAGCGTGTCCTCGGATGGCCGAACCTGCCCCTGCATGATTCCCAGCTGCTCAAGCCCCGAAAACTCGCAGACAAACTCGATCAGTTTTTCAACGGCCCGCAGGCGGTTGCGGACCTTTTCCATTGGTATCAGCTGCCCATCTTCCATGGTCAGAAATGGGATGATGCCCAGCATGTTGCCCAGGATCGCCTGGGAACGGGTGACAAGCTGATTGCGCTCGAGAAAGGAAAGATCATCGAGGAACATAACCATGTAAAGCCGTGTGATCATGCCTCGCACCATCCGGACGATGGAATCAAGACTATCCCCTCGTTCTGCCGCATGCGCGCTGGCCTCGACCAGGAAGCCCAGGCCGATCGAAACGCTCTGCGAATCGATGACCTGGATATCCATTCTCCCACGGTATTGTTGACTCGCCTGCAGTGCTCGTTGGTAGCTCTGGGTCAATGCGGAGGAGGTGTGAATGGATATGACTTGGTGCGTCTCGGCACCGAGCTGTTCATAAACGCGGGCGAATTCATCGACGGATGGGCACTCCACTAAAAGTGTATTCGAGCAGCCCTCGAGCAGTGGACGCACTTCCCCAAGGTCCAGGGCGGGGTCGTCCTGCACGTGTGCACTCCCGCAGGAAACGGTTAGCGGCGTGATGACAATCTTGTGCTTGTTGCCGAATTCCGGAGTTGAAAAACGAACGGAAGCATCAGTGACAATTCTAACCATACCGGCCGATCACTCGAGTGAGAGGATGAGTTGGTAATGAGGCTGGCCACCCTCCAGCACTTCGACTTCCTGCTGGGTGTATCGATCTCGAATCAAATCGGCCATCTGGTGGGCCGCGGCCGACGTCAGGTCAGCGCCGTAATAGAGGGTTATCAGCTCGCACTCAGCGGCATCGCCCTGATCGAGAGCACTCCATAGAACCTGCTCAAGATCGTCCCCGGAGCAGGCGAGTTTGCCATCAAGCAGGCCGATCGATTGGCCTTCTGTTACGTTCACACCATCGATCTCGACCGAGCGGGTGGCTGTCGTTACCTCGACAAAATGTATTTCGCCTAGGGCAGCAGTCATGGCTTTTACGGTGGCCTCGAACTCTCCGTCTGGTTCCCAGGCAAACATCGCTGCAATCCCCTGCGGGACGGAGACGCAGGGCAGGACGGCCACATGCTTTACCGTCAGCTCGGCCGCCTGCTTGGCGGCCAGGATGATGTTCTTGTTGTTTGGCAGCAGGACAATTTTATCAGTCGGCAGGTCTTCAAAGGAGGCCAGGATTTCCTGTGTACTTGGGTTCATGGTCTGCCCGCCCTCGATGATTCCTGCCACTCCTAGGCTAGCGAAAATGCGAGCGATACCCATGCCGGGTGCAACTGCGACGACCGCGATCTGATCCGGCACGACGGTCCCCAGGCGAATGTCATCAATGGCGTGCCTGGAATTGCGCTCAGCTATCTGCAGCATTAAATTCTCGATTGCAACCTTCGAAATGGAGCCCAGCGACCGGATGTAGTCGATCGGTTCGTACTCCCTCGCATCGGCTACATGGATGTGCATCCGGTACATCCCATCCCCCTCGCCGATTTGAATCGAGGTGCCGATTGATTCGAGTTTGCCATAAAAAGATTTGAGGTTTAGATCATCCGTCGGTTGGAAGTCGACAACAACCTCCCAGTCCTGGCCTGGTTCAATTCCGTCGAGCGAATCTTCCAGTGCGAGAGCACTCAAGGGTTGGACCGAAATAAGGGGTTGATCGAGCGGCTGGCGGTAGGCAGCCCGCAGGATGCCCTCCAGCAGGAAGAAAAGGCCTTTGCCCCCGCTGTCAACGACTCCGGCCTCTTTTAATATCGGGAGCAATTCGGGTGTTCGTTCAACGGATTCGTCGGCGGCTTGAACGACGGCTTCGAGGATTTCAAAGGTGGAGGTGGTGCCGTCCTTATAAGCATTTCTGGCACCGATGGCGATGTCCTTTGATACGGTCAGGATCGTCCCTTCAACCGGCCGCACCACGCCCTTGTAGGCTGTTTCACGCGCTTCCTGCAGCGCCTCGACCAGCGCCGCTGCATCCATCACCTGGCGGTCATCGAGTGAGCGTGAGAAACCTCGCCAGAGCTGAGAGAGAATGACGCCTGAATTCCCACGCGCTCCCATCAGCGCACCGTGGGCAATGGCATGTGCGACCTCGCCTACAGGACGGTCGCCAAGCTGCTCAACCTCGTCAACGGCTGATTGCATTGTCAGCACCATATTGGTACCGGTATCGCCGTCTGGCACAGGAAAAACGTTAAGCGAATTTACGACCTGCTGGTTGGTACGCAGCCAATCCAGGCTGGCCGTGACCATGTGGCGCAAGGCTGGGCCATCGATCGTCCGATAGCGCTCGGCCAGGCGTTCCTTGATCCTGGCTTCAATCCCGTTTGTTCTCTCGCTCATCGCTGGTCTCACCGTGGGTTAATCGGTGTCGCTGACTCTTAAACCCTGAACGTGGACGTTCACCTCGCTTACCCGCAAGCCAATTGCCCGTTCAACCTGGTAGCGAACAGCATTCGCCACGCTGGTTGCCACGGAGGAAATCCGGGTCCCATATTCGACGATGATATACATGTCAATGGTAAGGAAATCCTCAAACGCTTCTACTTCTACGCCGTGAGTCGGATCATAGGCGATCGCATGGGCGATGCCGTCGACCAGGTTCTTCGCAGCCATGCCGACCACGCCATAGGATTGGATGGCCGCATAGGAGGCGATGGTCGCGATGGCGCGCGGCGAAATCGTGATTTTGCCATGGTTTGTTGTTTCGCCTGTCATGGTTCCGCCTTTCGAAACATCTCCATTGATGGACTACATGAGATGTGGTAACATGTTCGACTGTTCATGTTGGAAATCTCGTTAAGGTCAGGAAGGACCTTTCAATGGCAAAGTGCGAAAATTGTGGCAAGACAACCACTTTCGGACAAAACCGCAGCTTCTCCATGAAGGCGACCAAACGTAAGTTTAAGCCCAATCTACAGAAAGTACAGGTCATGGAGAACGGGCGCATGGTTCAGAAAACGCTTTGTGCCAAGTGCATCAAGCGAATTGCTCGCGTCTAATAAGTCATACCAGATAACCAGGTTTCGCAAACCGAAGAGCCGTCCAGCGGGCGGCTCTTTCAATTCCCTAAGCCTGGCGTAGGGAAAGTGCGTCACGCAGCGCCTGGATTCCGGCACGGATTCCGCCCGGGTGCTGGAAAATTGCGCTCGCAGCGACGAAGACATCAGCGCCGGCGTCGTAGCATAGTTTCGCGGTTTCAGCTGTAATTCCACCATCGACCTGCACATGAGTCTGGAGACCAGCTTTCTCAACCATTGCGCGTGTCCGGCGGACTTTATCGGGAGTCCTCTCAATAAATGACTGCCCGGCGAAGCCGGGGTTGACTGACATGACCAGGATCAGGTCGGCTAGAGGCAGCAGCTCCTCAATCATGGATAGCGGCGTGCCAGGATTGATCGCCAGTCCGTTGGATAATCCGCGTTCGTGAATCCTTGTCAGATCCGCATGCGGGTGGCGTGTGCTCTCCACGTGCACGGTCAGCGAATCGGCGCCGGCCGCTGCAAACATATCCAGATAGCGCCCGGGATCATCGATCATCAAATGGACGTCGAGATGGGCATCCGTTGCCCGGCGGCAAGCTTCCACGATCGGGATGCCAAAGCTGATATTCGGGACATACTGGCCATCCATAACGTCAAGCTGGAACCAGTTAATGCCTGCTTCGACACACTGCTGGATGGCATCACCAAGCTTCAAGAAGTCTGCAGAGAGGATCGAAGGAACCAGGATGAACGGCTTGGACATGGCGTCAATCATACCGTTCGGGTAGTGAATTTACAAGGTATCGACGAGCGAGGGACTGCAAGATCCAGGGGGTTAAGAACCGTTTCGCGACCAGTGAGAATCGTAGCTCGTCAGGCTGAACCTTCGGTGGCAAGCTGGCCACAGCCGGCTTGAATCTCGATCCCTCGCCGCACCCGGACCGTGGTTGATATGCCGTAAGCTTCGAGTAGTGCCTGAAAACGGGAAACATTTTCATCCCTCGAAGCCAGCCCTTGATAGCCGCGGGTTGGGTTGAGCGGGATGAGATTGACGTGACAATTCATGCCGCGCACCCAGTCAGCCAGCGCTTCAGCCTGCCCCGGGGTATCATTGACACCCTCAATCAGAGCCCATTCGAAGGTAATCCGCCGCTTTGTACGCTCGACGTATTCTCGGCATGCAGCCATGAGCACATTCAACGGGTAACGCCGGTTGACGGGCAGCAGGCTCTCCCGCAGGGCGTCGGTTGCTGCGTGTAGCGAAATTGCCAGATTAACCTGAGAATTCAGGCGCGTGAAGCGTTCGATCATCGGCACCAGGCCGACGGTTGAGATCGTGAAACGCCGGGCTCCGAAATTGAAACCATCCGGATCATTCAGGATGTCTATGGCGCGCAGGGTGGCGTCGAAGTTATGAAATGGTTCTCCCATTCCCATGACGACGATATTCGTTAAGCGATCGGCATCCTCTTTCAGGCGCCGCGCGAGGTGCAGAACCTGTTCCACGATCTGACCGGCAGTTAAATTACGCTGGAACCCCATCTGACCTGTAGCGCAAAACACACAACCCATGGCGCAGCCGGCCTGGGTGGAGATGCAGGCCGTCCGACGCCGTTCATAACGCATCAGCACGGCCTCAATTGAGGGCCCAGCATCGAGGCGATAAAGCACCTTCTCCGTCGCACCATCTTCAGAGTGGACGGAGGCGGTCTCCTGCAGCGAAACAAACCGGAAGATATTCTTGAGCGAGAGCCGCAGCTCAGCTGGAAGGGTATGAATCTGGTCCGGATCCATCGAGAGCTGCCCATAGATCCCCTGCCACAGCTGGCGAGCGCGGTAGGGTTCGCCCCCGAGCGATGTGACCGATTCGACCAGCTCGTCGAGAGTCAGGTCATAGACCAGCGTTTTCTCAATCGCCATATACCGCTCGAGTGAGGGCTGGAAGGTCCTCGAAGATCCAATCCGGTTTGATGGGATCCTGCTGTGCTTGTTCTGCGGTCGTGACCCCAGTAAGCAGCAGCACGCTCGGCATACCCGCTCGCTGCGCACCGAGGATATCCGTTCCCAGCCGATCGCCGATCACCAAGATCTGGTCCGGCGGCAGGGCAAGCAAGTGAGCTGCCTGCTCAAACAGCAGCGGCTCGGGTTTTCCGATGATGACTGGATCGACTCCGGTTGTTACCTGGATCGCGGTCACAAAAGCACCATTGCCAGGCGCCTGGCCCTGCTCGAGAGGGAAGCTCGGATCGGGGTTGGTCCCGACAAAGAGCGCGCCTCGCTCGATTGCCAGTGCGGCTTGGGTTAATTTGCCCCAATTGACCTCCCGGTCAAACCCAACCACGACGACCTGCGCGCCGTCGGCGCTCTCAAGCACCTGGAAGCCAGCCTCGGTCAGCGCATCACGCACGGCTCGTTCACCGATCGGGTAGACGCCGGTCCCAGCCTCGAAACGTTCTTTGAGATACGCTGCGGTCGCAGTGGCAGAACAGAGCACTTCCTCCGGCTGGATGAGAACTCCGATTTGTCCAAGCCGTTCGACGACTGTGTGTGCAGTCACGGTCGAATTGTTGGAGACGAGCAGCGGGCGCTTATTGAGTGAACGCAGCGCTTCAAAGAAATCTTTCACGCCTGGCAGCCATACTTTGCTTCGCCAGAGGACACCGTCCATGTCGATGATGTAAGCCGGGAAGGAGGAGGGATCAATCATAAGCTCTCTTTCGTTCAGGTTGTTTAAAACATTACTTCAGGACAATCCCTAGTTATAACATTATCTCGATTGGGGGTATGAGAGCGAGGCGGACGCTAGCGGCCGAATTTCTGCAAGAGGTAGGTGTAAACAGGTTTGTCGATCCAACCGGCTGCGACATCCGTACGTTCTTCGAAGTTCTCGTTTCCAATAAAGTGTGCAAAGGCTTGCTTGAATGCAGGCTCATCGATTGCAGCAGTTTGCTCGAGGTAGTCCTGCGCCACGAGGATCGTTCTCAGGCTGGTGAGGACTTCGCCCTCGATCGCCAGCCGATCAGCGGCTTCGCTTTCACCGAAGTAGAGCTCATGGAGATTGAGTAATTCGGCCAGGCGTGGTACGGGGTCCGGATGGTCGTCGACCCGGTAGTCGATCCAGCGATCGTTTAATCCACCGTAGCCTGCATCTGCGCGGGCGACATAAACCGCAGCACTCTGTCTGCCACGGCGGTCACCACCAGTACGGTCACCGGCGAGCAAGGCCGCCAGCAGACGCAGCGGCAGGTCGCCTTCAGCCCCTTCGAAGGCGGTGGCCATCGCCTGAACGACCTGTTCTCCGACCAGGATGTTGCCCTGAACGCAGTAATGATCACCGGTCCGACCGCCAGCCCAGTCATGGCAGCCTTCACCGGTGTAGGTTGCTGCTGCGCCAGATGCGTCGACCAAACCGACCTGGCGCTGGGCAGCGTCCTCATCGTCAGCGAGCAGGCGGTCGAGCGTGTCACTGGCGCTCATACCCGAAGCCATTAAATCGAGCCCGTGGGGGCCGAAAGAGGTGTTGGCATAGGATTGGGTCGCCACTGCCCCGGAGCCTGCCCGGACCCAGGGCACGACAGCCCCGACCGCCGGGAATTTGCTAGCAACAGCCACGCCCCAGGCTTTAGAGGCCGGGTCGTAAGCTGCGATCGAAAAAGTAGAGGGGTAGGGCATTAGAGCTGGGCGCAGGCGTGATCAGGCGGCGTCGGGCAGGCTTTCATCGCCGATGTTGAGCTGCTTGTCTTTTTCATCGAATAACAGCGGACGGCTGGTGCGCAGTATCGCGGTTTCCGTGACCACAACCCGCCGGATATCAGGCCGGGAGGGAATGTCGTACATCACGTCGAGCAGTGCGCCCTCGATCGTCGAACGCAATCCCCGGGCACCTGTTTCACGCTGCAGCGCCAGCTTGGCGGCCGCCTGGAGGGCTTCCTCTTCGAACTCCAGCTCCACTTGATCCATCTCAAATAAACGCTGGTACTGCTTGACGAGAGCATTACGTGGCTCGGTCAGGATGGAGCGCAGGGCGGCCTCGTCGAGGGCGTCGACGCTGGTAGTCACTGGCAAGCGGCCGACGATTTCGGGAATCATGCCGAAATGCATCAAGTCGTCCGGGGTGAGCATGCGCAGCAGCGCGCTTTCATCGGCGTTGCGAGTGTGGGTATCGAGAATCGTGCCGCTGAAACCGAGCTGGCCCCGCCGGCCGACTCGCTCGGCGACGATTTCCGCCAGACCGTCGAAAGTCCCGCCGCAGATAAAAAGAACATCGGTTGTATCGACCTGGATGAATTCCTGCTGGGGATGCTTGCGACCACCCTGGGGCGGGACGTTCACGACGGCGCCCTCGATGATCTTTAACAGCGCCTGCTGCACGCCCTCCCCGGAGACATCACGCGTGATGCTCGGGTTGTCGCCTGTCTTACGGGCGGTCTTGTCAATTTCATCGATGTAGACGATGCCGCGTTCGGCACGCCCGATGTTGAAATCCGAAGCCTGGAGCAACCGCAGCAGGATGTTCTCGACATCTTCCCCGACGTACCCGGCTTCGGTCAGAGCGGTTGCGTCCGCGATGCAGAAGGGGACCTCCAGGCTGCGCGCAAGGGTCTGCGCAAGGAGTGTCTTCCCGCTTCCGGTTGGTCCGACAAGCAGGATATTGGCTTTTTCGAGTTCGACTTCAGCATGGCCGCGGTTGGCGATGCGTTTGTAGTGATTGTAGACCGCCACCGAGAGCACGCGTTTCGCCAGTTCCTGGCCAACGACATATTCCTCCAGGTTGCAGAAGATCTCCTGCGGCGAAAGGGTTGGTTTGCCGGAGCCTGTCAGACCGCCGGCCGGACGCGCGCCCTCACCTTCCAGGATATCGCGGCACAGGTCCACGCACTCATTGCAGATGAAGACACCCTCCGGGCCTGCGATCAGGCGGTGGATGGTGTCTTCATCACGATTGCAGAAAGAGCACCGCCGTTCGTCAGACGGTGGGTTCTCCTGGCGTTTCGCCATGGGTTAGCTACTCGTCTTTCTTTGACTTCTTCTTCTTCGCTTCTTCCCCATCATCAAATGTATCAAGGACGTGGTCAATAAGCCCATAGTCCTTGGCGGTTTTCCCGTCCATGTAAAAATCACGCTCGGTGTCGTGTTCGATTTCCTCACGCGTGCGGCCAGTGTGGCGCATGAGTATCGTATTCAATTCTTCCTTCAGGCGCAAGATCTCCTTGGCCTGGATCTCGATGTCGCTGGCCTGTCCCTGGGCTCCGCCCAGTGGCTGGTGCAGGTGGATTGTTGCGTGCGGCAGGGCGTAGCGCTTACCGGCCGTGCCTGCTGCCAGCAGGACGGTCCCGAAGGAGGCAGTGACGCCGACGGCGACGGTTGATATCGGCGCCCGCACCTGCTGCATGGTGTCGTAGATCGCCAACCCGGCGTAAATCTGTCCGCCGGGGCTGTTGATGTACATATTGATCTGCCGATCGGGATCTTCACGATCGAGGAACAGCAGCTGCGCCACCATCAGGTTCGATACCTGGTCATTGATTGGGGTACCGAGGAAGATGATGCGTTCACGTAGAAGCAGCGAATAGATATCGTAGGCGCGTTCACCGCGGCCGGATGATTCGATGACCATCGGGATAAGTGAGCGTGGGTCTTCGTATTCTGTCATTTCAGGGTTCCTCACTCCAGGTTTTCTGATTCGTCCTCGGCAGAAGCTTCCGCCGGGACAGGTTCTGCTTCGGCCAGTTCTTGCGTGGGTTCGAGTTCACTTACGCTATCCTGGTCAGCCTCATTCGGTTCTTCTGTCGTTGTTCCGGCTTTTTCAGCAGGCGGCTCGATCTGCTCGCCGCGTGCAATTGCCAGCAGCCGCTCGACGGCCTTTTCGGTCAGTAAATCGAGAGCGACACGCCGTCGGCCGGCATCGGATTGGAACGCTTTTCGCAGTTCCTGCGTTCCTTCTGCTCCAAGCGGTTCAACGATGCGTTTGATCTCGTCCTCGATCTCGACATCTTCAACATCAAGGCCTTCCTGATCGACGATTTCTCCCAGGATCAACCCGCGCGCGATGCGTTCGCGAGCGTCGGGTTCCAGCTCCTTGCGCAAATCATCGAGCGATTTGCTCTCGACCTTAAGATAGTCTTCCAGTGTCAGGTTCTGGCTGTGCAGGCGGACGCTTAAATCACGAAGCAGTCGCTCGGTTTCTTCCTCGAGCACCGCCGGCGGGTAACTGACACTGGCCTGTTGCACTAACTGTTCCACGACCTCTTCGGTATATTCGCCTTCTGCATCCCGTTCGGCCTGCTTCTGCAGGCTCTCGCGCAGTTTAACGCGCAGGTCGAGCAGACTCTCAAATTCGCCGATCGTCTTGGCCAGGTCATCCGACCAATCAGGAACGAGGCGTGATTTGACCTCCAGGCATTTCAAGTCGAAGCGAGCCTTGCGGCCACGAAGGTCTTCAGCCTGGTAATCATCAGGAAATGTATATTCAAAAGACCTTTCTTCCCCAG
>Ga0315534_1000600_pt1 | contig 25255 bp, 25 predicted proteins | sample SalMarSW160240MG_FD_203094 | JGI IMG/M metagenome (GOLD analysis project Ga0315534, IMG submission 203094) | Salt marsh sediment microbial communities from the Plum Island Ecosystem LTER, Massachusetts, United States - Salt Marsh Sediment SW1602-40 ...
AACCTCGAGGAGACGGTCTTCAAGAACAACCTCGAGGCGGCCGACGAGGTCGCCCGCCAGCTCCGCCTGCGCGACATCGGCGGGATCATCGTGATCGACTTCATCGACATGGAGATCCGCGACAACCGCGACAAGGTGGTGAAGGCGTTTCGTGATGCCCTGGCTCGCGACAAGACCCGCACCCAGGTCTTCGAGATCTCCGAGCTCGGGCTGGTGGAGATGACGCGCAAGCGCGTGTCGGAGGGGCTCGTCGAGTCGGTGAGCGAGACCTGTCCGACCTGTGAGGGCCGCGGCTACCTCCTCGACGAGACTCTGCTGGAGGAGCTGCGGTAGCATCGCCGGCTCCGGCGTCGCGCTCCCAGACCTGCCTACCGGAACGGTTCAGGGAGACGAGCCACCCGACGCACCGAGCAGGCGAACGCGCATGTATGCAGTGATCCGCACCGGCGGCAAGCAGTACCGGGTCGAGCCCGGCCAGCGCCTCGAGGTCGAGCGCATCAAGAGCGAGGGCGCGTCCACCGACACGGGCTCCGAGGTCGAGCTCGCGCCCGTTCTCGTCGTCGACGGTGAGACCGTGCTCGCCACGCCGAAGCAGCTGAGTGGCGTGAAGGTCATGGCCAGGGTCGTGGGTGAGGCCAAGGGCCCCAAGATCCGCGGCTTCACCTACAAGTCGAAGTCGAATCAGCGCCGTCGGTGGGGTCACCGCCAGCAGCAGTCGCTGATCGAGATCACCAAGATCACGCCCGGCGCGACGAAGGGCGCGCGGGCCAAGGGCGAGCAGGAGTAGCGAACGATGTCGAAGAAGAAGGGTGCCGCGTCCTCGCGCAACGGCCGCGACTCCGCTGCGCAGCGGCTCGGGGTGAAGGTCCATTCGGGCACTCCCGTGCTGGCCGGCGCGATCCTCGTGCGCCAGCGCGGGACGAAGTTCCACCCCGGCGAGAACGTCGGCCGCGGCGGCGACGACACGCTCTTCGCGACTGCTGACGGCGTCGTGCAGTTCGGTCGCCGCAAGGGCCGCAAGCTCGTCGACGTCACGCCGTCTTGACTGCGTCGCTCGCTCGGCGCCGGGGTACCCGGGGCCGCCCGGCGGGTCGCTCGCTCCGCTGCTGACGCATCCGTCTCGGCGCGGAACCTCACGTCAGTCGTTGCGTCTCCTCCGTAGGCTTGTGCCGTGCAGTCCGCGTTCGTCGACGAGGTGCAGTGCAACCTGCGGGGGGGTGACGGCGGCGCGGGCGCGATGTCGTTCCGGCGCGAGGCGCATGTGCCCAAGGGTGGGCCCGACGGCGGTGACGGCGGCGACGGCGGCGACGTGATCGTCGTGGCCGACCGCAACACCGCGTCCCTGCTCGCGTTCCGCGACCATCCTCACCGGCGCGCCGAGTCGGGCAGGCACGGCCAGGGAAAGAAGCGCCACGGCGCGCGCGGGAGCGACCTCGCCGTCACCGTTCCCGAAGGCACGGTCGTGCGAGCACGCGACGGGCAGATCCTGGCGGACCTCGTGCACCACGGAGACTCGTTCGTCGCGGCCCGGGGCGGGCGGGGCGGTCGCGGCAACGCCCGGTTCCTGTCGAACGCTCGCCGGGCACCCACCTTCGCCGAGCAGGGGGAGTTCGGGGAAGAGCACTGGTTGAAGCTCGAGGTCAAGCTCCTCGCCGACGCGGCGCTCGTCGGCTTCCCCAACTCCGGAAAGTCGACGTTGATCTCGGTCGTGAGCGCGGCGAAGCCCCGCATCGCCGCCTATCCGTTCACGACGCTCGAGCCGCACCTCGGCGTCGTGCGCTTCGACGGTCACGAGCTCGTGCTCGCCGACATCCCCGGGCTCGTCGAAGGCGCTGCCGAGGGTCGCGGGCTGGGTCACACCTTCTTGCGACACGTCGAGCGTGCTCGCGTGCTCGTGCTGCTGCTCGACCTCGCCAGCGTCGAGGGACGCTCACCGGAGGAGCAGGAGCGCGTGCTCGTCGACGAGCTCGCGCGCTACCGCCCCGATCTCCTCGAGCGGCCGCGGCTCGTCGTCGGCAGCAAGGCCGACGTGGCGGCCGTGCCCTTCACCGGATTGCAGATCTCCGCCGTGACCGGGTCGGGCCTTCCACGGTTCCTGGGCACGCTCGCCACGATGGTCGAGGAGGCGCGTGCGTCCGAGCCGGTCGACGAGGGCTTCGTGGTGCATCGCCCTCGAGAATCGGGCTTCGCGATCGTTCGCGATGCCGACGGCGCCTATCGCGTGACGGGACGCTCGGCAGAGCGGGTCGTCGCCATGGCCGACCTCACGAACCCCGATGCGGTGGCCTATGTCCAGGATCGCTTCCGGAAGATGGGCGTCGAGCGTGCACTGGCCCGCGCCGGTGCGCACGAAGGCGACACCGTGCGCATCGGCGAGATCGAGCTCGAGTACGTCGAGGGCTTCGCGTGAGCGGGCTTCCGGTGACCAGTTGAGGACCGTCGTCAAGATCGGCACGTCGTCGATCACGACCGAGCGCGGCGAGCTCGACGACGCCCGCCTCGTGAAGCTCTGCGCCGAGATCGCGCAGGCCCGCCGCGGAGGCCACGAGGTAGTCGTCGTCTGCTCCGGCGCGATCGCAGCCGGCCTCCCAGCGCTGGGTCTCGACGCCCGACCCGCCGACATCGGCACGCTCCAGGCCGTCGCCGCCGTCGGACAGCCGCTGCTGATGGAGAGGATCGGGGCGATCCTGGGCGAACACGGGGTCGTGGCGGGCCAGGTGCTGCTCACACCGCACGACTTCGGGCACCGCACGCAGTACCTGCACGCCAGAGACACGATCGGACGTCTCGTCGACTTGCAGGTCGTGCCCGTCGTCAACGAGAACGACACCGTCGCCGATGACGAGATCCGCTACGGAGACAACGACCGTCTTGCCGCGCTCGTGTCGCATCTCGTGGGCGCGGAGCTGCTCCTCCTGCTCACCGACACCGCGGGGCTCTTCACGGCCGACCCACGCCTCGACGAGCGCGCGTCGCTCATCGAGGAGATCGTCGAGGTCGACGAGGCGCTCGAGTCGGTGGCGGGGGGCGCCGGCACCGTGCGTGGCAGCGGCGGGATGGCGAGCAAGCTCGCCGCGGCGAAGATCGCCGTGTGGTCAGGTGTGCGAGTCGTCATCGCCGGAGCCGACGCTCCGGGGGTCGTGCTCGATGCCGTCGCGGGTCGCCCCGTCGGCACCGCGGTGCGGCCCCGCACGGATCGACTGTCGAGCCGAAAGCTCTGGATCGCGTTCGCGCGCGCCGCGGCCGGCCGGATCGTCGTCGACGGTGGGGCCCGCCGAGCGCTGACCGAGCAGGGGCGGTCGCTGCTGCCGGCGGGCGTCCTCTCGGTCGACGGCGACTTCGATGCCGAGGACGCGGTGGAGGTCGTGGCCGACGGCGAACCCTTCGCGAAGGGGATCGCTCGCTTCTCCGCCTCGGCCCTCCGGGATGTCGCCGGGCGGCGGACGAGTGAGCTCCCCGAGGGGTTGCCGCACGAGGTCGTCCACCGTGACGACCTCGTCGTGCTGCCTTGACTGCGTCGCTCGCTGCGGGCCGGGATGCCCGGCCCGCGGTCGCTCGCTTCGCTGCCGGCGCCCGCCCGACCCCGGCCGCGTCTGCCCCCTTGCCTTGCTTTCGGACGTGACGTCGGACACACTTCCTGCACTCGGCGCGTCGGTCGACGGGGGGAGGGCCCCGGTCCGCGAGGACCAGGCCCGAGACGACCGACACGTCCCGGGGGGTGCGAGGCCTGCGCCGGCGGCTCGTCCGCGACGGCGCGGCCTCGCGCCCCCCGCCTTCGTTGGCGCCCCAATTCTCCTGATCGCAGCGCGCGAAACGCCGGGCAGGCCGCGGAAACCGCACAGATACACTCGATCCGTGGCGAGTGCGGTCGAAGAGCTGGGGCGGCGCGCCCGCGACGCGTCCCGTGTCCTGGCCCGCGCGTCCACCGTCGTCAAGAACACGGCGCTGCTCGCCGGCGCTGACCTGCTGGTCGACCGGGCGCCCGAGGTCCTCGACGCGAACGCCCGTGACCTGGCGACCGCGGAGGGTGACGGCCTGAAGGGCGCGGCGCTCGACCGTCTGCGGCTCGACGAGACCCGCCTCGAAGCCATGGCGGCCGGCTTGCGGCAGGTCGCAGCGCTCCCCGAGCCGATCGGCGAGGTGCTCGACGGCACGCGCCGCCCGAACGGTCTCGACATCGAGCGAGTGCGCGTCCCGCTCGGCGTCATCGCGATCATCTACGAGAACCGCCCCAACGTCACGAGCGACGCCGCCGGCATCTGTCTGAAGTCCGGCAACGCCGCGCTGCTGCGCGGTTCGTCGAGTGCCCTGCGTTCGAACCAGGCGATCGCAGATCTGCTCCGCGATGGCACCGTCAAAGCGGGGCTCCCGGCCGATGCGATCATCCTCGTCGAGGACACCGAGCACGAGACCGCCGTCGAGGTCATGCAGCTCGACGAGTACGTCGACTGCCTGATCCCCCGCGGGGGCCCCTCCCTGATCGAGAGCATCCGCGCCAACGCGACCGTCCCTGTGATCATCGACGGCGACGGCAACTGCCACGTGTACGTCGACGCGGCGGCCGATCTCGACACCGCCCTCGACATCGCGGTCAATGCCAAGACGAACCGGCCCGGCGTCTGCAACGCCGCCGAGTCTCTGGTCGTCCACCGTGACGTCGCCGAGGCCTTCGTGCCCCGAGTCGCGGGCGCGCTCGTCGACGCGGGAGTCGAGCTCCGGGGTGACGAGCCGGCACGGCTCCTCTTCCCGATGGGTACGGCGACCGATGACGACTTCGGTCGCGAGTTCCTCGCGCTCGAGATGGCCGTTGCCGTCGTCGCCGATCTCGACGCGGCGATCGAGCACGTGAACCGGTTCGGCACCGGTCACACCGAGGCGATCGTGACCCGCGACCTCGACGCGGCGCGGCGCTTCGCCCGCGAGGTGGATGCCGCGGTCGTGATGGTCAACGCGTCGACGCGCTTCACCGACGGCGAACGCTTCGGGTTCGGCGCAGAGATCGGCATCTCGACGCAGAAGCTCCACGCGCGCGGTCCCATGGGCCTTCGCGAGCTGACGACCTACAAGTACCTGGTCTGGGGCGACGGCCAGATCGTGCAGTGATCCGACCCTCGAGCAGGCGGCGACAGAGCAGAGATGGCTGAGCGCTTCGAATCGGTGCCCGACGTCACGGAACGGCTGCGCGAGGTCGACTACCTCGCCGACGCCAACATCTCGGGGGTCGTGTACCTCGCCGACCGCCTGGAGAAGCCCGTCCTCGTCGAAGGACCGGCCGGCGTCGGCAAGACGGAGCTCGCGAAGGCGATCGCGCGGATCGGCGGCGCCCGGCTGATCCGGCTCCAATGCTACGAGGGTCTCGACGAGGCGAAGGCGCTGTACGAGTGGAACTACAAGAAGCAGCTGCTGCGCATCCAGGCCGACCGGGAGCACGAGACCAGCTGGGAGGTCGTCGAATCCGACATCTTCTCCGAGCCGTTCCTGCTCACGCGCCCGTTGTTGGAGGCGATCCGCGCCGAGGAACCGGTCGTCCTGCTCATCGACGAGGTCGACCGCGTCGAGATCGAGACCGAGGCGCTGCTCCTCGAGGTGCTGTCCGACTTCCAGGTCTCGATCCCCGAGCTCGGCACGATCACCGGGACACAGCGGCCGATCGTGGTGCTCACGTCGAACAACACGCGTGAGCTCTCCGAGGCGTTGAAGCGCCGCTGCCTCTACCTGCACATCGACTATCCCGATCTCGACCGGGAGCGCGACATCGTGCGGGTGCGGGTGCCGGAGATCGACGACGAGCTTGCCGAGCAGGTCGCCCGCGTCGTCCGCTCCATCCGCGAGCTCGACCTCAAGAAGGCACCGTCGATCTCCGAGACGATCGACTGGGCGCGCACGCTGCTGTTCCTCGGTCGCAAGGAGATCTCGCCGGAGGTCATCGGCGAGACGCTCCACGTGCTGCTCAAGTACCAATCCGACATCGCCAAGGCCCGCAAGGAACTCGTGCCGGACGCGACGTGACCGCACTGGACGACTGCGAGTGACGTTGTCGGGCCCCCACCCGCCCATCGCCGGCGCCTCCGGCGCCGGCAGCCGAACGAGCGCCCGCGCCACAGGTACCCTGCGGCGCAGCGAGTGAGGCAGTAGAGGTGATGCTTGACGTCCTGCAGGGGTTCGTGCACGAGCTGCGCGGCGCGGGGCTGCCGGTGTCGATGACCGAGAACCTCGACGCGATGCACGCGGTCGAGCACATCGACATCTCCGAGCGCGACGTGTTCAAGGCCGCGCTCGGAGCGACGCTCGTCAAGCATCACAACCACTGGAAGGCGTTCGAGACCGTGTTCGACGTCTACTTCTCGCTCTGGTCGCCCGGCGTCGGCGGCGAGGACGGCATCGAGGGCGACGACCTCTGGGAGTCGCTCCTCTCCGAGGCGTCCGGCGGCGGCGGTGGAGGCCAGATGGACCGCGAGGAGCTGGCCCAGATGCTCCTCGACGCCTTGATGAGCGGCGACCGAGATGCGCTCCGCCAGCTCGCGGCGATGGCCGTGACGATGTTCGCCGGCATGGAGCCGGGTCGGCCCGTGGGCGGCACGTACTACCTCTACCGGACGCTCCGACAGCTCGATCTCGACGATCTCGGTGCGCGCATGATGGGGCGAGCTCGCGACGGCGGGACGGTGGACGAGGGCGAGCTGGGCGAGCGACTCCAGCGTGAAGACTTCGACGCTCGGCTTCGCGAGCTCAAGGAGCTCGTCGAAGCCGAGATCCGCCGCCGCCTCGTGGCCGACCGCGGCGTCGAGGCGATGGCGCGGACGCTGCGGAAGCCCTTGCCCGAGGACGTCGACTTCATGCACGCGTCGCGCGACGAGATGCTCGCGCTGCAGCGCGCGATCTACCCGCTCACGCGTGCGCTCGCGGCGCGCCTGGCGCAACGACGACGCCGCCGCCACCGCGGCACCCTCGACTTCCGCAAGACCGTGCGCGCCTCGCTCTCGTACGGCGGTGTCCCGGCAGAGCCGAAGTTCAAGAACCCGCACCCGTCGAAGCCCGAGATCATGGTCATCGCCGACATCTCCGGCTCAGTGGCGAGCTTCGCCCGGTTCACGCTCCAGTTCGTCTACGCGATGGCGAGCCAGTTCTCGAAGGTGCGCTCGTGGGTCTTCATCGACGGCATCGACGAGGTCACGCGCTTCTTCCAGGAAGGCGACGACGTCATGGAGGCGGTGCATCGCGTCAACACCGAGGCCGACGTGGTGTGGGTCGACGGGCACTCCGACTACGGTCACGCCCTCGAGGCCTTCCACGACCGCCACCACAGCGAGGTCACACCGAAGTCGTCGATCATCCTGCTCGGTGACGCCCGCAACAACTACCACGCGTCGCAGGCCTGGGTCCTCGAGTCGCTCCGAAAGCGCGGCAAGCACGTCTACTGGCTCAACCCCGAGCCGCGCGGCTACTGGGACACCGGCGACTCGATCATCTCCGACTACGTGCCGTACTGCGACGGCGTCTACGAGTGCCGGAACCTGCGACAGCTCGAGAGCTTCGTCACGACGGTCGCGGAGGACTGAGCCGCCGCGCCCGGTACTCGGCGATCGCGTCCTGGTGGTCGACGATCGGGCTGGGGTACGCGCGCCGCGCTCTCGTCTCCGGATCGGGATCGAGCGCTGCTCGGCCTTCGACGTCGGCCAGCTCATCGACGTAACGCCGCACGTAGTCACCCCGGGGGTCGAAGCGCGTGCCTTGGCGGGAGGGGTTCAACACTCGCCGGTGGCTTGTGTCGGTCCCGGTTCCGGCCGTCCACTGCCAGTTGAGGTTGTTGTTGGCGACGTCCCCGTCGACGAGCCAGTCGAGGAAGTGCCGCGAACCGACGCGCCAGTCGACGAGCAGGTCCTTCGTGAGGAACGATGCGACGATCATCCGCGCGCGGTTGTGCATGAAGCCCTCGCGCAGCAGCTGGCGCATCCCCGCGTCGACGACCGGGTATCCGGTGCGCCCCTCCTTCCATCGTTGCACCGCGTCGGTGTCCTCGCGCCAGTACACATCGCCACCCCGGTAGTTGGACGAAGCCGCGTCGGGACGTGCCTGCAGGAGCTGGTGGAAGAAGTCGCGCCAGCACAGCTGGCGCGCGAGCTCCTCGCCACCGGGTCGCTCGCGCACGGCGGTCGCGACCTCCGTCGCCGAGATGCACCCGAAGTGCAGGTACGGGCTCAACCGGGACGTGGCGGCACCCGGCAAGTCGTCGCGCGCGTCGGGGTAGGCCGCCAGATCGTGTTCCAGCCAACCGTCGAACCTTGCGCGCGCCGCGGTCTCGCCACCGGGTGCGACGTCCGGGCTCGAGGCGCCCCTGCACACATCGGTGAGATCGGGAAGAGAAGTCGTGCCCGCTGACCGTCCCGCTTCGAGGCGAGTCGGCGCTCTCGCGAGCGGCGCCAGGGATGATGCTGCCCACCGCCGCCAGTACGGGGTGAAGATCTTGTAGTGGTCGCCACCGGCCGGGACGAGCGCTCCCGGCGAGACCACCGTGATCCCCGGATCGCGCACGACCGCGATGCGCTCCCGGGCCGCGGCGCGTTCGAGCTTTCCGAGCCGGGCCTGTGCATAGGCGCTCACGTCCTGGGCCACGCGCACTGTCGATGCACCCACGAGGCGAGCCGCGCTGATCACCTCGTCGACCCACACGCCGCGGCGGACCGAGAGCTCGCTGCCGAGCGACCGGAGCGATCCGTCGAGATCGGAGAGGCACTGCAACAGGAAGCGAGTGCGGTTCGGTCGGTTGCATGCGCTCGCGAGGATCGCGTCGTCGAGCACGAAGAGCGCGGTGAGCGGCGCGCCTGCGTGCGCGGCGTCGGCGAGCGCCGGATGGTCGGCGACGCGCAGGTCGCGGGTGAACACCGCGACGACCGGATCCACGCCCCGGGTCTACCTCTCGAGCAACGTCCAGGCTCGATCGGCGATGCGGGCGAGTGCCAGGAGCTGGAGCCGCTCCCGACGGCGGAACGCCTGGCCGTCGCGCCCGGCGAGCACCGTCGCGTCGTGGTCGGGTAGCAGCGCGACCATCAGGTCGTCGGGGCCGGTGGTGCCGTCTGCGACCTTCGGCGATGCCGCAGTCCCGGTCGCGAGGGCCGAGAGGAACTCGACGGCCGGTGCGTGATCGCCCGCGGCCGCGGCGACCGTCTCGCCGACGAGCAGCACGCACCAGTCCGCGAGGAACTCGTGCCGGAGGTGCCCGACCAGCGTCCCGGTGAGCGCCTCGATGGAGCTCGCCTCACAGAGCACCTCGGCCGACTCGAGCGCGTCGAGCCGGGCATCGGGGAAGGCGGCGACGACGCGGAACTGCTCGACGGAGGTCCCGTCGACCTGCTCGATCTCGCGGGTCAACAGCTCCAGCACGTCGAGGTTCGGGAGCACCACCGCGAACTCGTCGACGGCGATGCCCTCGGAGCGCTCCAGCACGTCCACGCCGACGATGTCGCCGCCGACGGAACCGATGCGTGCGGCGACGAGGCCCAACGCACCGGGGCGATCCGGCAGCCAGACGCGCACCAGCACGTGCGTCTCGAGCTCCTCGCCAACGCTCGCCTCACCCACGGGAGCAGGGTAGGTCCGGTCACGTGGCGTCCGTGTTGCGGATTCGTGAACCGTATGCTCCCGAAATGGACGCAGCGTCCGGGTCGCGCGAGGCCGTCGGTGTTCTCGGGGGCACGTTCGACCCGATCCATGTGGGCCACGTCGTAGCGGCGTCCGACTGCCGCGCCCGGCTCGCCCTGGATCGCGTGCTCCTCGTCGTGGCGGGCGACCCGTGGCAGAAGCGGGGGCGCGTCGTCGCGAGCGCGACCGACCGCCTCGCCATGGTGGAGGCCGCCGTCGCGGACATCGCCGGTCTCGAATCCAGCGCTGTCGAGGTCGAGCGTGTCCGCGCGTCGGTGACCGCCGACACGCTCGAGGCGTTGACGCGCCCCGACCGCACGTTGCACCTGCTGCTCGGGGCGGATGCAGTCGCCAACATGTCGACGTGGCGACGTCTCGACGAGACCAAGTCGTTGGCGCACCTCGTCGTGATCGAGCGCGCGGGTGAACACGCGGACCCGCCGGGCGCGGGTTGGAGCGTCGAGCACGTCACGATCCCGCGACTCGACGTGTCGTCGTCCGAGATTCGCGAGCGGCTGGCGCGTGGCTTCCCGGTCGACGGGCTCGTGCCGCCGGCTGTGGTGCGTGTCATCGCTGATCGCGGCCTCTATGCTGCGACCAGATGAGCACAGGTCCCGCGACGAACCGGGTCTGGAACGGAACCGCTTGACCGGTTCCTCCCCACCGTCGATCAGCCGGGCGCTCGTCGCCGCCGAAGCGGCAGCCGACAAGATGGCGCACGACATCGTCGTGCTCGACGTCGGCGAGATCATCTCGATCATCGACTGCTTCGTGATCGCGAGCGCGTCGAACGCTCGACAGGCTCGTACGGTGATCGACGAGATCCAAGCGGAGCTGCGCGAGCACGACGGCTCCAAGCCGTTCGGTGTCGAGGGACTCGACGACGCGTCGTGGATGCTGCTCGACTACGGCGACATCGTCGTGCACGTGTTCCTCGACGAGACGCGCGCCTACTACGACCTCGATCGCCTCTGGGCGGACGCCTCGCGCATCCCGTTCGACGAGCCGCCGCGCGTCGCGATGGGTGAGGCACGGTAGCCAGAGCTAGCTCGACGCGCGCTCCGCGGCGGTTCCATCCGTGAGGTACGGGCGCATCGGCACACCGCGATCCGCAAGCCCCTGCTTGAGCTCCTGCACACCGAGGTTCCGGTCGAAGCGCGGTGAGTAGAGGATCGAGCTGATGATCGCCGCCTGGGCCCCGCCGATCGTGAGTCCGCCGGCGATGTGCTCGACGGTGCCCGCTCCTCCGGATGCGATGATCGGGAGGTTCACCGCGTCGGCGACCGCCCGGGTGATCTCGAGGTCGTAGCCCGATGCCGTGCCGTCGCGGTCGATGCTGTTCACGACGATCTCGCCGGCGCCGAGATCCTCGCCCCGGCGCACCCAGTCGAGCGCGTCCAGCCCGGTCGGTGTCCGAGCACCGTCGATGAAGACCTCGTAGCCGCTCGGGATCCCCTCGCGGACACCGACGCACTTCACCTGGGTGCTCAGCACGATGCACTGCCGACCGAACGCCTCGGCGCCATCTCGGATGATGGCGGGGTCGCGCACTGCCATGGAGTCGATGCTGATCTTCTCGGCGCCGGCCTTCAGCACCTCGAACATGTCATCGACCGAGCGGATGCCTCCGCCGACCGTGAACGGCACGAACACCTCTCGAGCTACCGACCGCACGACGGGGAGGTCGATCATGCGGCGCTGCGCGCTGGCCATGATGTCGTAGAAGACGATCTCGTCGATCTGGTCGTCGTAGAGCGATCGGGCGAGGTCGGCCGCCGGCGCGACGTCGATGTTGTCCTGGAACTGCTGTGCCTTCGTGACCCGTCCGTCGACGACGTCGAAGCACGCGATGAGACGCTTCGTCAGCATCAGGGCTCCCATCGCGCGAAGCCGGTGAGGATCTCCAGGCCCAGCGTGCCGCTCTTCTCGGCGTGGAACTGCGTGGCGACGATGTTCTCGTGCGCGACCACCGAGCAGAACTCGATGCCGTACTCCGTCGTGCCGATCACGGCGTCCGCGTCGGTGGGCGCCGCGTAGTACGAGTTCACGAAGTAGCAGTGGCCCTGGTCGGGGAACCTCGCGGTGACGGGGTGGGCGCGGGCGAGGCACACGCCGTTCCAGCCGATCTGGGGAACGCGGAGGGAGTCGTCGAACCGGTGGACGGTTCCCGGGACCCAGCCCAGGCACCGGGCGTCGCCTTCCTCCGAGTGCTCGAACAGCACCTGCAGCCCGATGCAGATGCCGAGGAACGGGACGCCGTCGCGCCGAACCCGCTGCGTGAGCGGCTCCAGGAGACCAGATCCGGCGAGGGAGTCGAGAGTGGCGCGCGCGGCGCCGACCCCCGGTAGGACCAGACGGTCGCACTGGTCGAGCTCATCGGCCTTCGTGACCAAGCGGTGGTCGAGGCCGAGGCGCTCCAGCGCGTACCCGACGCTCGGGGCGTTGCCGGCTCGGTAGTCGATGACACCGATCATGTCGAAGCGAGGGTACGCGGTCGACGAGCGCGATCGCGACGGGAAAGCGTGGCCGCACGCGCGGCGAGACCGATGCGAGCCTCGCGAGCGCGGCGCCTCGTGTCGAAGCCGACGCCGTTGCGGCCCGCGTGGGCCTGCTCGCGCACGACCACAGGCGCCATCGTGGCGTCACTGGCCACGGAGGAGCCACAGGTGGCGTCGGCAGAGCCCGTGGGCACGCCGCAGCGCGTCACAGCCGTCGACGGTGCACGGCCGCCGTCGCTTCGCCGAGCGCTCCCAGTACTTCAGCAGCTCGGCCTTCCACACGAGGTACTGCGTGCGCTTGTACGACTCGGGGAGGTGCTCGTCCATGAACGGGATGGTGACCGCGAGGTGGTCGCGCATGGACTGGACCGCGAACGTCACCTCGTCGTCGTAATGGGGCTTACGGCGCGGGGAATGGTGGATCGACCCGACGCCGAGGAACCTGTGGAGCATCTCGCACGTGCACGAGTCGACCGCACCGAGCCCGACCGCGAAGACGAACTTGGGTGGCGTTCCCGATCGGAAGAACGTCCCCTCCGCGGCGACGAAGCCACCGACGAAGTCGGCTGCGGTCTCAGTAGCCGGTCGCTCTGTAGTAGTGGCTTCGACACAGCCCGCGCCCGCGTACCGGACGGTCGCATCCCGGCGCCGAGCAGCTCGACGGGCCGAAACCGATACGCGTCGGATGCGCCTCCTCATATGCAGAGAACCGCTCGCGCCAACGATCGAACTGCATGCGCTTGGCGCACGGGAGGAGGTGCTCTTCGAAGAAGGGAATCGTAACGTTGCGATGCGCAAGGCGCGAACTGATGCTGTACCGGCTGATCGGCTGCCAGCGCGGATTGCTCGAGCGTCGCTCCTCGATGCACCCGACACCGAGCATTGCTTGCATCGCGACCAGAAGAGGTCGGTCGCGACTGGCGATCGCGACACCGAACACGAAGCGCAAGCGCCGCGAACCGTCCTTGCGCGTTGGTGGGTCATCCGTGGTCACGCTGAACGACCCTTCGCCGGCGACGAAGCCGGCGATTGCGGATGGAGACGGGCTGCCCGAGGTGGAGGCGATGGGACTCGAACCCACGAAACCTCCTGCATGCCATGCAGGCGCTCTACCAACTGAGCTACGCCCCCAGGGTTCAACGTCCAGGTTACCGGCCGCCATCCTGGCTTCGAACTCGTCGCACACCGAACACATGTTCCTGAGCGTGCCGCGGGGGTGTGACGACGAGACCGAGCGCGCGCGACCCGCGTCGCTACGCTCGCCGCGTGAGCGAGGACGCGCCTACAGCCGACAGCGCGCCGGCGCACCGGTACAACGCGCGCCTCGCGAACGAGATCGAGGCCCGCTGGCAGGACTACTGGGACGAGCACCACACGTTCTGGACGCCGAACCCGACCGGGCTGCTGAGCGACGGCTTCGACGCCGCAGCCGGGCGCGAGCGGCTGTACGTGCTCGACATGTTCCCCTACCCGAGTGGTGCCGGGCTCCACGTCGGCCACCCGCTGGGCTACATCGGCACCGATGTCTACGCCCGGTTCCACCGCATGAACGGGTGCAACGTGCTGCACGCGCTCGGGTACGACGCGTTCGGCCTGCCGGCCGAGCAGTACGCGCTCGAGACGGGGCAGCACCCCCGGGACGCGACGGAGGCGAACGTGGCGACGATGCGCCGCCAGCTCCGGGCACTCGGCCTCGGGCACGACTCGCGCCGAAGCGTCTCGACGACCGACGTCAGCTACTACCGCTGGACACAGTGGATCTTCCTCCAGATCTTCAGCTCCTGGTACGACGACGAGGTCGATCGCGCGCGACCGATCGCAGAGCTGGAAGGGGCGTTCGAGTCGGGCGCCCGCGCACCGGTATCGGATGCGAACCCCGAGGGACTCGCGTGGTCAGAGCTCGACGAGCGGGCACGTCGGGCCGTCGTCGACTCCTACCGGCTCGCGTACCTCGAGCAGGCGCCCGTCAACTGGTGCCCCGGGCTCGGCACGGTCCTCGCCAACGAGGAGGTGACGGCCGAGGGTCGTAGTGACCGTGGCAACTTCCCGGTGTTCAAGAAGCCGCTGAAGCAGTGGAAGCTCGCGATCACCAGGTACGCCGACCGCCTGCTCGCAGACCTCGATGCGGTCGACTGGTCCGAGCCCATCAAGACCATGCAGCGCAACTGGATCGGACGCAGCACCGGTGCGCTCGTGACGTTCCCCGTCGAGGAGCACGAGGGCCTGGCGATCGAGGTGTTCACCACCCGTCCCGACACGCTCTTCGGCGCGACGTACATGGTGCTCGCGCCCGAGCATCCGCTCGTCGACGAGATCGTTCCCAACGACTGGCCGGACGCGACGCTCACCGATGCGAGGACGGGGATCCCGCCGTCGTGGCGCGGGATCTTCGGCACCGACGTCCTCCCGCCCGAGGCAGTGCGGCGCTACCGCGAGTTCGCGGCCCAGAAGTCCGAGCTCGAGCGCCAGGCCGAAGGCCAGGACAAGACCGGTGTGTTCACCGGCGCGTTCGCCCGCAACCCCGTGAACGACCGGGTGATCCCGATCTTCATCGCCGACTACGTCCTCATGGGCTACGGGACCGGGGCGATCATGGCGGTGCCGGGTCAGGACGAGCGCGACTGGGCGTTCGCCGTGGAGTTCGACCTGCCGATCATCCGCACGGTTCAGCCGCCCGAGGGGTTCGACGGCGACGCCTTCCTCGGCGACGGACCCGCGATCAACAGCGGTTTCCTCGATGGGCTTCACGTCGCCGACGCCAAGGCGCGCATCACCGCGTGGCTGGAGCAAGACGGCTACGGCGAGCCGAACGTCACGTACAAGCTGCGCGACTGGCTCTTCAGCCGGCAGCGCTACTGGGGCGAGCCCTTCCCCATCGTCTACGACGAGGCCGGCAACCCCCGTGCCGTGCCCGACGATGCACTCCCCGTCGAGCTCCCCGAGCTCGACGACTTCCGGCCGGTCGCGCACGACCCCGACGATGCCGACAGCGATCCCGAACCGCCGCTCGCGCGCGCCGAGCAGTGGCTCGAGGTCGAGCTCGATCTCGGCGACGGCCCGAGGCGCTACGTCCGGGAGACGAACACGATGCCCCAGTGGGCGGGGTCCTGCTGGTACTACCTGCGATACCTCGACCCGACGAACGAGGACGCGTTGGTCGACCCCGAGGTCGACCGGTACTGGATGGCCGACCGCGACGGCACCGGCAGCGGCGGCGTCGACCTCTACGTGGGCGGCGTCGAGCACGCCGTCCTGCATCTCCTCTACGCCCGCTTCTGGCACAAGGTGCTGTACGACCTCGGCCACGTCTCGAGCCTCGAGCCGTTCCACCGGCTCTACAACCAGGGGTACATCCAAGCACCGGCGTTTCGTGACCAGCGCGGGCTCGCGGTCGAGGCGAGCGAGGTCGTCGAGCGCGACGGCGCCTTCTTCCACGACGAGGCGCCGGTCACGCGCGAGTTCGGCAAGATGGGCAAGAGTCTGAAGAACGTCGTGACGCCCGACGACATCTACCGTGACTACGGTGCGGACACGCTGCGGCTCTACGAGATGTCGACGGGCCCGCTCGACGCGAGCCGGCCGTGGAGCACGAGCGACATCATCGGCGTGCACCGCTTCTTGCAGCGGCTCTGGCGCAACATCGTCGACGAGGACACCGGCCGGTCGCGCGTTGGCACCGAGCAGCCCGACGACGAGACGCGCAAGCTCCTGCACCGCACGATCGCGTCGGTGCGTGACGATATGGCGGGCTTGAAGTTCAATACCGCGGTCGCGAGGCTGACGGAGCTGAACAACCGACTCACGCAGATCGGTGAGCGCGACGGAGCCCCGGTCGAGGTCGCCGAGGCGCTCGTCCTCATGGTCGCTCCGCTCGCGCCGCACATCGCCGAGGAGCTCTGGCAGCGACTCGGTCACTCGGGATCGCTGGCCTACGAGCCGTTCCCCGTCGCCGACGCGTCCTATCTCGTCGACGAGTCCGTCGAGATCCCGGTCCAGGTGAACGGCAAGGTCCGGGCGCTCGTCGTGGTGCCCGCCGACGCGTCCGACGCCGAGCTCGAGGCCGCAGCACGCGCCGAGCCCCGCATCGCCGAGATCGTCGAAGGCATGACGGTTCGCAAGGTCGTCGTCGTACCGGGCCGGCTCGTGAACCTCGTCGTCTCGGCCTGATCCGATCAGGCTGAACGCGTCACATCCGGGCGGCGCGCGCTTCCTCCGTCGTGCCGCGCCCGAGCGGGCCGGCGGCCCCGATCCGGGTCCGAACAGGAGCCGATCCTGCCCGAGCGCCCCGAACCATCACGAACGATCGCATCTGGTACCGCCGACCCCGCCTTCTGGGGCGACGAGCGGCCCCGCGCCCGCCGAGCCGGCCGACCCCGCCGGCCGCTTCCCGACGGCCCCTTCGAGCGGCTCCGCGACCTCCTCTCTGCCTGGCGGACGGACGCACGCGCCGGTCTGGTCGTGCTCGCGGTCGTCGCGGTGGTGGCGGGCGTCGTCTGGTACCAGATCGGCGTCGGCGGTGCCGACGCGCCTCCACCCCGTCGTTCGGTCGCGGCGCCGACGAGCACCGCGACCTCCCCGGCGACGGATCGCGAGCCAGTCGGGACGCCCGACGCCGACACGGGTCAGGTCGTGGTGCACGTCGCGGGCGCGGTCACGCATCCGGGCGTCGTCGAGCTCGACGCCGACGCGCGCGTGATCGACGCGGTCGAGGCCGCTGGTGGCGCGCTGGCCACCGCAGACCTCGATCGCCTGAACCTCGCGGCCAAGCTGACCGACGGGCAGCGCGTCCTGGTGCAGAACGTCGGTGATCCACCTGCGCCCGACCTGGCGACGGGCGGCGAGCAGGGCACGACGGCCGCGGAGACGCCCGGCGCGCTCGTCGACCTCAACACCGCCACCTCCGAGCAGCTCGAGGAGCTCCCGGGCATCGGGCCGGTGCTGGCGGAGGCCATCCTCACCGAGCGTGCACGGCGTGGGGGGTTCCGCAACGTCCTGGAGCTGCGCGACGTGCGGGGGATCGGCGAGAAGCGCTTCGCCGATCTGGTCGACCTCGTCACCGTCTGATCAGCCACACCACAGTGGACGCCCGCGTCGCCTACGTCGCCCCGGCGGCCGCGGCTGCGGGGATCCTCCTCGGCGACGCGCGGGGTGCGGCGCCGGCAGCCGAGGTCGTGGCGCTCGCCGGGTCGGTCGCCGCGCTGCTGCTGCTCGTGCGTGCGCGCCCGTTGCGGACGCTGCTCTTCCTCTCGGTGCTCGTCGCCGCCGGCTGCGCGCTCGAGCAGCGTGCGCTCGACGGTCTCGAGCACGGAGCCGTCGTCGACGCCGCCGACACGCGAGCCGAGACCACAGTCACCGCAACGCTCCTCGGCGACCCGACGGGGACGCGCTGGTCGGCTCGTGCACTCGCCGCTGTCGAGCGTGCCCGCATCGACCCGAGCGCTTCCGACCGTCTCACGCGCACGAACGAGCGGCGCACCGTCCTGCTGGTCGGTGACGGGGACGCGGTGGGTCGTCTCGCGGTGCTCGCCGCCGGCGACCGCGCCGTGCTGCGCGGGTGGCTGCGCCCCCTCGAGGAGTACGACCAGCGGCTCCGCTGGAAGCACGCGGCGGCGCGCCTCGACGTGCTCGAGCTCGTCGCGGTCACCCCGTCGGCGGGGTTGCTCGCCACCGTGGCGAGCTCGGGCCGTGACGTCGTGCTGGAGGGCACCGACCTGCTCCCCGCGGACGAGCGTGCCCTGGTCGCGGGCTTCCTGCTGGGCGACACGCGTGACCTCGATCCCGCGGTGCTGGAGCAGTTCCGCGCCGCCGGCCTCTCGCATCTGCTCGCGGTCTCCGGTGCCAACGTGGCGTTCGTGCTCGCGCTGCTCGGGCCGCTGCTGCGACGCTCGCCCCGAGGGGTGCGCGTCGCGCTCACGTTGGCGACGCTCGCGGTGTTCGGCGCGATGACGCGGTGGGAGCCGTCGGTGCTGCGTGCCTGTGCGATGGCCGCGTGCGCCGTGCTCGCCATCCATGTCGGTCGTCCCGCGACCGGGGTCCGGGTCCTCGCGCTCGCGGTGACGGCGCTCCTCCTCGTCGATCCGTTCCTGCTCCGCTCGGTCGGCTTCCAGCTCTCGTGCGGTGCAAGCGCGGGGATCGCGCTCCTGGCCGTGCCGTTCGCGCATCGCCTGCGCGGACCGGCGTGGTTTCGCGAATCGCTCGGGACCACGGCCGCGGCGCAAGTCGGTGTTGCCCCCGTGCTGCTTCCCGTGTTCGGATCGCTGCCCCTCGTCTCGCTGCCCGCCAACCTGCTCGCGGTGCCTCTCGCGGGACCGCTGACGATGTGGGGGCTCACCGCGGGAGCGGTCGCGGGGATGATCCACGAGGTCGTGCCGCCCCTCGCGACGCTGCTGCAGCTGCCCACCCGGCTCCTCGCGGAAGGGGTGCTCGGGCTCGCCGCGCTGGCCAGCGAGGTCCCGGTCGCGGTCGATGCTCGAGGGGTGGCAGCGATCGTGGGCGCGGGTGCGGTCGGCGCGCTGTCCCTGAGGGTCCTCCGGCATCGCCGTCGTATGCTCCGCGAGCGTGCGGTGGTCGTTCCGACTCGGTGAGGTCGTGCACGACCTCACCGCTCGGACGCTGGTGATGGGCATCCTCAACCGAACGCCGGACTCGTTCTTCGACCACGGGTCGACCTACGCGCTCGACGACCTGGTGACCAGGGCCGAGCAGCTGGCTTCCGAGGGCGCCGACGTCCTCGACATCGGCGGCGTCAAGGCGGGGCCCGGGCCCGAGGTGACCGAGGACGACGAGCTCGATCGCGTGGTCCCGGCCATCGAGGAGGTCCGCGCACGCGTCGACGTGGCGATCTCGGTGGACACCTGGCGCGCCGCGGTGCTGGAAGAGGCGTGCCGGGCGGGAGCGGTCGTCGGCAACGACATCAGCGGCTTCGCCGACCCCGACTACCTCGGCGTCGCTGCAGAGCACGACGTGTCGGTCGTCGCGACGCACATCCGACTCGCTCCGAGGGTCGCCGATCCGGACCCGCACTACGACGACCTGCTCGGTGACGTGCGTGCGTTCCTCGTCGAGCGGGGAGCGCGTGCCGAGGCGGCGGGTCTCGCGCCGGAGCAGGTCGCGATCGATGCCGGGCTCGACCTGGGCAAGACCCCCGCGATGAGCGCGCTGCTCCTGCGCGAGAGCGACGTGCTCGCCCGATGCGGCTACGCGCTGCTGCTCTCCGCGTCGAACAAGCGATTCCTCGGTGACCTCCTGTCGCTCGATCTCGACGATCGCCGTGAAGCGTCGTTGGCCGCAGTGGCGTACGGGGTAGCCCACGGTTGCCGGATCGTCCGGGTCCACGACGTCGCCGGGAGCGTGCGAGTCTGCCGGACCGTGGAGGCCGTGCTCGCCGAGACGGGCAGTGGGGAGCTCGCACGATGAGCGTGCACCTGGTCCGCGGCGACGACCCGATCCTGCGCGATCAGGCGGTGGCGCGCCTCGTCGACGAGCTGCTCGGCGACGTCGACCGCACGATGGCACTCGAGGACTTCACGATCCCCGCGCGCGGGATGACCGAGGGCGACGCCGGTGGCGCCGACGCGCGCATCGCGGTCCTCGACAGCGTGCTCAACGCCGCGACGACGCTGCCCTTCGGGAGCGAGCGGAGGGTCGTCGTGCTCCGCGAGATCGGACTCCTCGCCGCCGGCGAGGTCGCGCCGCTCGTCCGGTATGCCGAAGACCCGGTCGAGACGACCGAGCTGGTGCTCGTCGTCGGTGGTGGCCGCACGTCCAAGGCGCTCGAGGACGTGGTCAAGGTGCACGGCACCGCGCATGCCCCCGAGGCGACGAAGCCTCAGGACGTGGTGGCGCACGAGCTGGCCGACGCGGGGCTCGAGCTGCGCCCGGACGCGGCGAAGGCGCTGCTCGCGCACGTCGGCAGCGACGCAGGCCTCGTGCCCGGGATCGTCGATACGCTCGTGGCTGCTCATGGTCCGGGGTCGACCCTCGACGTGGAGGCCGTCACGCCCTACCTCGCAGGTCAGGGCACGGTCCCGGTCTGGGATCTCACGAACGCGATCGAGAAGGGCGATGTCGCGACTGCGCTGGAGGTCCTGCAACGGATGCTCACGGTCACCAGTCCGACGCAGCCGACGGCTGACCACCCGCTGCGGATCATCGGGTTGCTGCACTCGCAGTACCGCAAGCTGCTCGTGCTCGACGACGCCGCGGTGCGAACGGCCGAGGACGCGGCCGCCGCGCTCGGCGGGCGCACGAGCCCGAACGCGGCGCGCTTCCGGCTCCGCCAAGCGCGGGCGCTGGGCACCGACGGGCTGCGTCAGGCGTTCGAACACCTCGCCCGCGCCGACCTCGACGTCAAGGGTGAGCGGGCGATCCCCGGAGATGTCGTGGTGCAGGTGCTCGTGGCACGCCTGGCCGCACTCAACGCCCGAGCGGGAGCCGGCTCGACCGGCACCGGGGCGAGCAGGCCGCGCCGCGGTGGTGGGCGCAAGAAGCGGGGCTAGCCACCGCCCTTGGCGGCGCGCTTCATCAGTCGGGACGTGCGCCGCGCCGCCTGGTTCTTGTGGATGCCGCCCTTGGCGGCGGCCTTGCCGAGTCGCTTCTGCGCGAGGCGGAGGGTCTCGGGCGCATCGGCGTCACCCGACCGCACCGCCTCGTCGGCGGCCTTGATGCGCGTCTTGAGCTCGGACCGGACGGCCTTGTTGCGCACGCGCCGAGCTTCGTTCTGGCGGTTGCGCTTGATCTGACCCTTGATGTTCGCCACGACGGCAGCCTTCGAGAGATCGCTGAGGGGACTCTCCAGGCTACTCGCCTGCGAGACTCGACGGCATGTCGGCGACGTCGTTCGAGCGGTTCCGCGCGCTGAGCATCATCGCCCACATCGACCACGGCAAGTCCACGCTCGCCGACCGCATCCTCGAGCTCTGCGGCGCCGTCGACGAGCGGTCGATGCGAGCGCAGTACCTCGACACGATGGACCTCGAGCGTGAGCGCGGCATCACTATCAAGGCCCAGAACGTGCGGGTGCGGTGGCGGGACCACGATCTCCACCTGATCGACACTCCCGGCCACGTCGACTTCGGGTACGAGGTCTCACGCAGCCTGGCCGCCTGTGAGGGCGTCCTGCTCCTCGTGGACGCCGCCCAGGGCATCGAGGCCCAGACGCTCGCCAACTGCTACGCGGCGCTCGAGGCCGACCTCACGATCATCGCCGTGCTGAACAAGATCGATCTCCCTGCCGCCGAGCCCGACCGGCGCGCCGCCGAGATCGAGCGGGTCCTCGGCATCCGGGCCGACGAGATCCTGCGCATCTCCGCGAAGACCGGCCTCGGTGTCCCCGAGCTTCTCGACGCCATCGTCGAGCGGATCCCGGCGCCGAAGGGCGATGCCGATGCCGCGCTCCAGGCGCTGATCTTCGACTCGTACTACGACACCTATCGCGGCGTCGTGAGCGCGGTACGCGTGTTCAACGGGACGCTCGTGAGCGGGTCGCGCCTCCGGTACGTGCAGGCCAACGCGCAGCACGAAGCCGAGGAGGTGGGCATCCGCACCCCCGAGCCGGTGCCCGTGGCGTCGCTCGGCCCCGGAGAGGTCGGCTACCTCATCGCCGGCATCAAGGCGGTCGGTCAGGCCCGCGTCGGCGAGACGGTCACCAACCCGTCCCGTCCCGGCGATCCCTTGCCCGGCTACCGCGACCCGAAGCCGATGGTCTTCTGTGGGCTCTATCCCGTCGTCGGCGACGAGTACGCGGAGCTGCGCGAGGCACTCGAGCGGCTGCGACTCAACGATTCGTCATTCACGTACGAGCCCGAGACCTCGGGCGCGCTCGGGTTCGGGTTCAGGTGCGGGTTCCTCGGGCTGCTGCACATGGAGATCATCCGGGAGCGTCTCGAGCGCGAGTACGACCTGTCGCTGGTCGCGACCGCGCCGAACGTCGAGTACCACGCGCGCCTCGTCGACGGGACCGACGAGGTCGTCGACAACCCTTCCGCGATGCCGCAGACGAACGTGATCGAGCAGATCTCGGAACCGTACGTGACGGTCACGGTTGTGACGCCCACTCAGTACATCGGCGCGATCATCGAGCTCTGCCAGGCGCGTCGCGGCGACCAGACGCGCATGGAGTACCTGTCCGCGGATCGCGTCGAGCTCGTCTACGAGATGCCGCTCGGCGAGATCGTGATGGACTTCTTCGACCAGCTGAAGTCGCGTACCCGCGGGTACGCGAGCCTCGACTACGAGCCGGCCGGCTACCGAACCGCGAAGCTTGCGAAGGTCGACGTGCTGCTCAACGGAGTGCCCGTCGACGCGTTCTCGACGATCGTCCATCGCGACGCCGCGTACGAGTACGGGCGCCGAATGACAGAGAAGCTTCGCGAGCTCATCCCGCGCCAGCTCTTCGACGTGCCGATCCAGGCGGCGATCGGTGGCCGCATCATCGCCCGCGAGACCGTCAAGGCCAAGCGCAAGGACGTGATCGCGAAGTGCTACGGCGGCGACGTGACGCGCAAGCGCAAGCTGCTGGAGCGCCAGAAGGAGGGGAAGCGGCGCATGAAGCAGATCGGTCGTGTCGAGGTCCCCCAGGAGGCGTTCGTCGCCGCGTTGCGCCTCGACGAGTAGCACCGACTCGAACAGGTGCGCGGTCGGTCACCGGCGCCCGCCGAGATCGCTCCTCGACGCTCGTGCCGGACCGCCGAGCTCGGCAGCATGTGTGTACGCGGCGCGGCTCCATCCCCGAACCCGGCTCGTCCCCTCGTGCAGCGGGAACATCGAGAGCCATGGGTCGACGTCGACCCACTCCGGCCCGAGGCCGCGGTTGCCCCACTCCGACGGGATCACGGCGCGCCGCCCGAGCAGTGGCAGTCGGAACGCGAGCCACGTGGTGCCGGCCGCGATGCCGAAAACGATCTCGTTCGGGTGCACGAGGACGGGAAAGCCGACGAGGTAGCGCAGACGCGTCCCGGGAAGGCCCGCAGCCGACGAGTGGAGCCGCTCGACGAGGTCGGGGTGGCAGCGGAGCTTCGCCGCGGAGATGCGGCGCCGCGCCCGGATCCATCGGGGCGCCGGATCGGCCTGCTCGGCCAACCACGTGAGCAGGCCCGCGTTCTGCGGGACGCGGACGCTCACGCGCCCGGAGCCTCCTTCGACGGCGTGGGATCGCGCGGGAGCCCCAGCACTCGCTCACCGATGATGTTGCGCTGCACCTCGCTCGTGCCGCCGCCGATCGTGAGCGCGCGCGAGTACAGGTAGCCCTCGCTCCACAGGGACGTGTCGGCGCCGAACGGCCCGTGGTCGGTGAGCAGCGCCCCGGTGCCGGCGAGGTCGAGCGCGGCGGACATCACGTGCTGCCCGTGCTCGTCGGCGAGTGCCTTGCGCACCGACGCCTCGGGTCCGGGCTCGAGCCCGCGCACGCGCGCCGACAGCGTTCGAAGACGGATGAGCCGCAGCACCTCGGACTCGATGTAGATCGCGGCCAGGCGCTGACGCACGTGCGGCTCGCGCATGCCTCCGTTGGCGCGCACGAGGTCGAGCACGTCGTCGGCGGTCGGCCCCTGCCCCCACAGCGCGCCCTCTCCCGAGAGCGAGACACGCTCGTTCCCGAGGGTCACCTTTGCGAGGCGCCATCCGTCGTGCTCGGCGCCGACGAGGCTGATCGCCGGCAGCCGCACGTCCTCGAGGAAGACCTGGTTGAAGTCGGCCTTGCCGTCCATCTGCTTGAGCGGCGCGACGTCGATCCCCGGGGACCTCATGTCGACGACGAAGTACGAGACGCCGGCATGGGCGTCGGCGTCGGGATCGGTGCGCGCCAGCAGGATCCCCCAGCGAGCGAGGTGCGCGAACGTGGTCCACACCTTTTGGCCGCTCACGACCCATTCGTCGCCGTCGCGCGTCGCGCGCGTGGTCAGCGACGCGAGGTCGCTCCCGGCGCCGGGCTCGCTGAACAGCTGGCACCAGATCTCGCTGCCGTCGAGGATGCCGGGGATCCAGCGCGCTTGCTGGTCCGGTGTCCCGGCGACCATCAACGTCGGACCGGCCCACCCGATGCCGATCGGGTTGAACGGCCGCGGTGCGTGCGCGGCGCGCAGCTCGGCATCGATCGCCAGCTGCTGCACCGGACCCGCTTCGAGTCCCCACGGTCGGGGCCAGTGGGGGGCGACGTACCCTGCGGTCGCGAGGCGGCGAGCGAAGTCCGGTGGCCATCTGCGGCCGGGCGCGGCTGAGTCGAGCCACCGTCGCACCTCGGCCTGATGGGGCTCCGCTTCGGGCGGCAGCTCGCTGCGACGTCGCCTCGCGGTCACGGATCGAGGCTAAACCCGGCTATCGGGCTGCGATCCGGGGCCTGCCGCCGCGCCGAACTACCAAGGTGCGCAGGGAGTTCGACACGAGGTGCTCGAGATGACCGGAGCGATCGAGGTGGGAAGGGGGACCCGCTGACCAGCGACGACTTCCGCGAGGTCAGCGACGCCCACCTCGTCGTTGCGATCGGTCGCTTCCACCAGGGTGCCCTGGCGGAGGCGTATCGCCGGCATGCTGGTGGTGCGTTCGGCCTGGCGCTGCGAATCACCAGCGACCGCGCGCTCGCCGAGGAGGTCGTGCAAGAGGTCTTCCTGCGTCTCTGGAACGAGCCAGAGCGATTCGACCCCGCGCGCGGCTCATTGCGATCGTTCCTGCTCACCAACACCCACGGTCGCTCCGTCGACATCGTGCGCTCCGAGTCGGCGCGCCGCACCCGCGAAGAGCGCGACGCGCTGCGCACTCCCGAGAGCGGCTACGACCTCGAGCGCGAGGTGTGGGACCTGACGTTGGCCGAGCATCTACGTGAGGCCATCGCCGACCTGCGCGAAGAGGAGCGCACGGCGATCGAGCTCGCGTACTTCGACGGGCACACGTACCGGGAGGTCGCCGGGCTGCTCGACCAGCCAGAAGGGACCGTGAAGAGTCGCATCCGGGCGGGGCTGGGGCGGTTGCGCGAGTCGCTCATCGAGCGCGGCGCCATCGGGACGGGGGAGTCGTGGCTCGAGAGCTGACCCCCGCGGAGCTCGACGAGCTGCTCGCTGCGTACGCGCTCGACGCCGTCGACGCAGAGGAGCGCGAGCAGCTCGACGCGTACCTCGAACGATCGG
>Ga0315534_1000601_pt1 | contig 25239 bp, 23 predicted proteins | sample SalMarSW160240MG_FD_203094 | JGI IMG/M metagenome (GOLD analysis project Ga0315534, IMG submission 203094) | Salt marsh sediment microbial communities from the Plum Island Ecosystem LTER, Massachusetts, United States - Salt Marsh Sediment SW1602-40 ...
ATTCCCGCGCATTTCCTTAAATGGTGTATGGCCACCGGTTGTGCCGGCCTTGGAGAGATTGGTACTCGCCTTTTCCAGATCGGCCTTGTAAAACACACCTTCCTTGATCCTGAATTGCCCATCGATTGAGGGTTTTTTTAACAGATCAAAAAAGCGAACTCCGGCAAGCATGACGTCTGCTTCTCCTGTGAAGGATCCAGTGATGTTTTTTTTATCGTTGAATCCTGCGAGCAATTGTCCGACATCGATGGCATCGGCCTTGATGTGACCGCCAGCGGCCCATTCATGTTGCCAGGAAATCCGGGGATCACCGCTGAAAATACCGCCATAGGCCTTCAGCAAGGCATATTGTGTCGAGAACTGCTTGGTATCGAGTGTGCCGTGTCCGGAAAATTCATCGAACCGGAATACAGGGTGTGTGGGATCGGTCGATGAGATGTTACCTGCGGTGATTCTGAAATCACCGTCGATATAGGGTTTGGCAATCAGCCGGTTGAATTTGGGGGCTTCCAGTCGGATAGTAGCTATGCTGCTGAATTTCCCCGTTACCCCTCTTGCTCCAAGGACATCCAGAAATGGCTTGATACCGATGGACTGTGCCTCGATCTTGCCGTAGACATGCCAACCCTGTTGCCATGAGATCTCCGGCTCGCCATAAAATGTGCCGCCGTAGGTTTCCATGATGCCATTGTGGACCCTGAACCTTGCATCTCCGAGCGTGCCATGACCGGTAAATCTATCAAAGCGGAATACCGGCCTTGCAGGATTGTTCCTCGCTATCATGCCGTCGGTGATATTGAACTCACCATCGATATGTGGAGCAGTTAACAGTTTTTTAAACCGGGGTGCCGTGAGATCAAAGGCCAGATCTGAACTGAATTTTCCGGTTACACCCTTGCCCTTTAATACTCTGAGAAAAGGCTCTATGGAGATCGATTGCACATCAAGCCGACCGGCTATTTTCCATTGCGGATCCCATGATATGGTCACCGGCCCTTGCAATGAACCACCGTAAGCCTGAGCGCTGACGTTTGTTATATGGATCTGGTTGTGCAGCAACTGCCCCTTGGCAACCAGATTATTGAAATGAAAATGGGTCCTGATCGGAAATGTCCAGTTATGGGCCTTGGCGTAAAGCTGATAATCACCATTATTGCGGGTAACACTGATCGTTGCGGCATCATCCATACGTGCAATCTGAAACAGATTCGGGCGCTGCTGTGAATTAAATAGCAACGTAAATTGATAAGGCCCGAGCAGGGTATTGTCATGCATACGCAATGTCACAGCTGTGGCTGAAATCTTGTCGATGGAGACACGGCTTGTATCCTTTGCGGCACGTGGTTGTCTGGCGTAGGAATATAGAAACGCCTGGTTGATCGCGACACCTTGCAGGTGAATGCGCTGTATAACCAGTTCGTTGTCCAGCAATTTGTGGAACAAGGGTGTAATCTCGAGTCGATTGACAAACATCTCTCCGGAGGTCTTGCCTGCCCCGAAGATACCGATTCCCTTGGCGGTCAGGGCCGGAGTCGGGAGTATCTGCAGATGCAAGGAACTGAGTATGACATTCCTTCCCATGGCTACGGAAAGCTGCGATTCGACTTCTGGTTTGTATTTATCCAGCGGAATGAAGAAGGGGACAACGATTAGCAGTAGGAGGATGATAAAAGAGCTGATCAGGAGCCTTTTCAATACTTTTATCATGACGGCTTTATCCGGTTGATCTACTGTTTGATTTACTGATTGACCGGCCTCAGGGACTTCATTCTACCTTGTTGGACATTATTCATCTCATCGTGCACATATATAGAATATGACGTGTTGTATCTGGTTATCGGCCGCTTCGATGTGAATATGACAAACGGTTCCGAGGCTGTATGTGACAGAAATCACGTCACGTGATGTTGATTAATACATGTGAAGAGAAGACTAGCTGTCTATGAGCTGGTATTTGACTGGAAAATTTACTTCAAGCCCGTGATTATCCAGCCATTGCGTGGCATTTGGCAGTGTCTTTACACGTCGTACGCTATGCACGGCGGCATAATCGAGAATACCGTAACCGGAGCTGTGCACGATCCGTACGCGGGTCAACTTGCCCAGTGAATCAATCCTCACGGCCAGTTCCACTGTGCCCTGCCAGCCCTTCTGTTGCGCCAGTCTCGGATAGCTGAAATAGGGCACAAATACATCCTTGAGATAGGCCTGTACCTGCGCGCCATGATCCGGTTGTGGTGATGTGCGTGAGTGCTGGATGTTATCGTTAGAGTTATCAGGTATATCAGCCCGCCCCTGGACTGAAATCCCGGTAGTATCGTGTTGTACGGGTTTATGATTATTACCCATCTCGTCTGTGGCAGAGGATGGCGAGGAGGCAGGACGAGTTTCCTGTCCCTCACTGGTAGTGTCTTGCCTGGCGTGTTTCTCCCGGAATTGCTGGACGGGTGGTCGCGTATCCTGCTGATCTTCGATTACCTCATTGTCGATCAAAATTGACAGAGTGACGGGATTACCCTTGTATCCGATCAAAGGTTGCGAGGTCCACACCGCGAACAATGCGCCATGGAGCATTAATGATGTGATCAGGAAATAACGCATGTCAAATCGAGTGTTTCATCGCACGGGGAGGAGACATTATTGAAGTTCTCTTGTGATGGAGAAGATCGCACTGCGCTCCGGCAGGGGATAGGCGTTGTATCTTCCAGGTGTAAAGTTGCTGATTACGCCATAGTCGAAGTATTCTTCACCGAATAGATTGTTGATGGTACCGCTTAATTTCCAGGGTCCGAATTTACTTAAAAGTTTGACATCCACGATGTCGTAAGATGAAATCTTCATGAACGTATTGGCCTCATCATTATCAAAGAATTTAGTGCCGACATGATTGGCCGTCATGATGAACTGCATCGCGGAGGACAGATCCCACAGTGCCGACAGGCTGGCGGTATTGCTGGGGACGAGCGGTACTTCGTTACCTCTGAATTCGCCTTCCCTGAACTCGGCATGGGTATAGGCGTACTGTCCCTTGAGACGCAGTACATCGCTCACCCTGGAGGTTATGGATAACTCCACTCCCTGGCGCAAGGTAGGATCAAGGTTGATATTGGTAAATGTAACCGGATCAAAGTGGATCTCGTCATCCAGTTTCATATAATAGACGCTGGATGAGAACTGATAAGACGGCTGTGTATAATCGACACCGATTTCCACATTGCGGGATACCTGCGGTTCGAGCGCAGAGAAGACGCGCTGGAAGGTAATCGGGTCCACTTCAAATATCTCATCAACTGTGGCGAATCTCGTGCTGCGTGCGATGTTGGCGGTGATGACCGTGGATTCGTTTTGCCTGTGTCGCAGGCCCAGTTCGACCATATGTTCATTATCGGTGACGTCTAGATTGGCAGCCTGACTCTCGAAGGCAGCACCGGGCGCGCTGCTGTCAAACAGATCACCGGCGGTCAGGTTGATTGTCTGAAATCTGGCGCCCAGAGTGATCTCATTGCTGTCGTCCAGCCAGGTGGCGTTGTGACCATAGAGAGCGGTACTTTTCTGGTTGATGTTGAGCTGGTGTATCGGGGTATCGATGGTGGACGGGCTCTGGGAACGGTTCGAGTCATAGTTGGATTGATAAAAATCGACGCCGATTATCGAAGTGGAAGACCGGTTGAAGAGTGCGCGCGTGCTTTTCACGCGCGGGGTAAGTGATATCGTGGACAGGTCCGTGTCCAGATAAGAGCCGGCTGTCTCAAAATAGGCCATTTGATTTTTGTCGCGGTATCCGAGGTCAAAGATCATCTCGGTGTCTGCTCCCAGGAACCGTGTAATGCCTGCCGTTACGAACCGCCCCTCCTGATCTGCATAATCATCAGGCGTGTCCGTACCCTGCCTGTCATTGTTTAGCTCATCAAGTCCGATGCCTGGATCGACTGTGCGGGCGCCGGGCAGTTCCAGATCCTGGTTATCGGCACCGAATCTGAAAAACACCTCGCCGTCAATCTGCGCCAGTGACATACCAAACTGGATATTCTTCTGGTCGAGGGCATTATTGTCACGGTAACCATCGGTGTGGACACCATTGGCCATCAGGTAATAGGAATCGAGGTCGTTGCCATGATTGAGGGCGGCATCGATGCGCGATTCACCGTAGCTGCCGAATGACAATTGGGCATATCCCGTGGTGCCCATCATGCCGGATTTTGTGGTAATGATATTGATAGTGCCGCCCACGGCTCCGTCACCGTAAAGGACCGCCCCGCCACCGCGATTGATTTCTATACGTTCGATGGTCGAAAGTGGGATGGCACTGTAATCCACCGCCGACAGGTCAACGTCATTCAATCGCCGGCCATCAAGGAGGATGAGAGTATTTTGCCCTGCTGTCGCACCAAAACCCCGGATATCGACGATGGCACGGGATGCATTGTTACCGTACAGGCCGCGGCTGAATATGCCGGCCTCGAGCGATAACAATTCCGGCAATGTCTTTGCCGGACTTCGCCGGATCTGATCCGCGCCGATAATCCGGGTATTCCCGTTTTCCTGTATGCGGCTTGCGGTTACAACGATTGGAGAGGTCGTTTCATTGTTGGCGCTGAGCGGAAGGCAGTGCAGGCAGGCCAGAAGACCGGCAAGATACGATACGTTTTTATTGTTCATTTCTCTCTCCTCATGTGCGCACACCCGCGCATTCAAGATGTGAACAGTGTCTTACCAAGGAGAGTACGGTTGCATGCCTGTCAACCATGTCGCCCCCCGCGACACTGAATCAATCCGTGTTCAAGGCCGGTCTCCGGACTCACGAACGGGCTTTTCACCCTGGTCTGATGCCTTCCCATGCCTTTGCACAGTGGCAGATATCAGTCCTGTATTCGTATACCGTTGCGGGGGCAGTGCCGGGATTGTACAACTGCGGTAGTGCTCAAGTTATACGCACCGGCTTCCCGTTTCATTCCTTGGACGAATGTCCTCGGAACACCTCAACACTTCAGGAACTCTAGCCGTTCATGACTCGTAATGTCAAGCAGCGTAAAAGCGGTTGTCAGGGAACGTCATACCAACACGAAAGCCATCAGGCTTCTAATCAAATTTCTTCAAACAGATGTTGAAGCACATGATTTGTTGACAGTTGTTGCAGGTCTGGTGGTCGGTCGATGTCGCGATGTTCGGCAAGTTCTCGCCATAACCAGCCGAGTTTTTCCAGGCGATTACGGGTGTCTTGCATCACAGAGTCTGTTCCCCACGCGATCGAGGAGAATAATACGGGTGAGAAACGACAGATGCCCACAAGTACATAACCCCCATCGGTCGCAGGTGCAATAACCGCATCCATTCCTTCATCCAGCAAATCTCCGGCCCTGTGCAATGTCTCTACCGTGAGCGTGGGGCAATCTGTTCCGATCAATACGGCATAGCGGCTGTGCCGCAGGGTAGAGTTCAGTGCATGCGCCATACGTTCGCCCAGATCCGCACCCTGTTGGGTATGCAGGGTAATGTCGAAATTGCGCGCACAGTCCTGAAAAAAAGGATGATCCTGCGACGGTGCGCACCACAGTTGAGTCATATCGAAGCGGCTGCGTGCAGCGGTATCAAGCGTATACAGAACCAGTTGCCGGTGAAGGTCAGCGGCCCCCAGTGCACCGAGGTGCGGAATCAAACGCGTCTTGGTATGACCCGGCACAGGGGCCTTGGCGAAGATGATGAGCGTGCCGTCAGACATGATCAGGGTTAATGATAGCGCCGGGCGAGATGCTCGGGTGATTCACCCAGGAAATAACCCAGACGCAGACGCCACATCAATAATATGGTGCGGAGTGTGCCCTGCCGTTCCCAACGGCGGGATGATGCAATCACCCTTCGACTGATACACAACGGTTGTCCATACCGCTTGAGACGTTTACTGATGGCGATATCCTCCATGAGTGCGATTTCGGGGAATCCTCCTATGCGATCAAACAATTCGCGACAGACAAACAGGCACTGGTCGCCCGTTACAATTCCCGAAATCCGGGAACGCCAGTTCATCAAGGTTTCGACAATACGCAGAAATGGCTGTCTGCCGGCAAGCTGGACATCAAATCTTCCCCATGTTTTGTTGTTTTGTTTGAGTCCTTCAATTATCAGTGAATCCGCATTCGGCGGCAGTGTGCTATCGACATGGAGGAACACCAGTATGTCACCATTTGCAATTTCTGCACCCTTGTTCATCTGTGATGCCCGACCCTTGTTGGCGGTGAATATTTGATCGGCCCGGGATTGTGCCAGCTGCAAAGTATCATCATGGCTGCCGCCATCGACTACGATGACCTCGTGTCCCGCCTCACGCAGGGAGGTCAGGGTAGAGAGGGATGAGCCAATCACGGTCGCTTCATTCAGGGTCGGGATGATGATGCTGAGTTTCATGATTTCTCAATCGTTTTCCAGGGAGCCGCCGCAGCTGCTGCCATGCCCTGCGGTGCAACCGTAGCAATGTTCCTTGACGACAATCGGCTTGCCCTCGAGATCAACCCCGATCAAATGCTTGATATGGGTGCGCGGTCGGGAGCCATTACGCAAAGGAAGTTTCAGCATCTGGTTGAAGTCGCAGTCATAGACATATCCCTGCCAGTCGATACTGATGAGGGTGCGACACATGACCGATTTGAGGTTTGACGGGTTATATGAATCCCGCAGTAATGACATGTAGCCCTCAAACTGGTCTTTGGAAATGAGCATGCTGCCAAAACGCTTGATGGGCATGTTGGTGATGGTAAACAGTTCGTTGAACACGATACCGTAATCCTCATCGAGATGTTGCTTGTAATCATGTTGCAAAGCCTGCTGGGACGGCGGCAATGCCGGTCCTTGGGGGTTATACACCAGATTCAAAACCAGGCCGCTTCCCTCGTGACCATAACCCAGTTTGTTGAGCCTCTGCAGTGCGCGAATGCTCGATGCATACACCCCCTTGCCGCGTTGCCGGGTGACATTTTCCTCCAGATAGCAGGGAAGCGAGGCGGTAATCTCGAGCCGTTGGTCGGCGAGAAACTGGGCCAGATCCTCTTGTCCGGGTACCTCGAGGATCGTCAGGTTACAGCGGTCGACGACGCGCAGCCCCATCTTACGGGCGGTCACGACCAGGTCCCTGAAGTGAGGATTCAATTCGGGTGCCCCACCCGTCAAATCGAGCGTTTCTAAATCAGAAATCCTGATGTAGTTGATGACATCATCAATGGTTTCCCGCTGCATGATCTCTTTGCGCCTGGGCCCGGCGTCGACATGGCAATGGAAACATTGCTGGTTACAGAGATAACCCAGGTTTACCTGCAGCGTATCCAGCCTGGCACGCTTGATTGCAGGAAAATCGCTGACTTCGAGTAACGGCAAGGTTGCATGCATATCAACAGGCCCCTTCAGGATTCCTTGAGATTTTTAGTGAGTTTGTACTTTTTAACAGCAACCGGTATCAATGCAAACAGCCCCAACAATACAAATGCAATCAGGATCTGCGGTGATAGCAATTGATCCGCCGATTCGATGCGGCCAAGTGACTGGCCGAGATTTGCGAATACAAAACTGCCGGGGATAATCCCGATAGCCGTCGCTGCAAAATAGGTACGCAGATGTATCGGCGTGAAGGCGGGTATCAGGTTGACGAGCCAGAATGGGAATACAGGAACTAGTCGCAGGAACATCAGGTAGTTGAAGGCGTTAGCATGAAAACCTGCGATGATCTTTCGGGCCATATTACCCACCCGTCGTTGCGCGGCTTCTGCAAACAGGTAACGCGCGGCGAGGAACACCAGCGTTGCGCCGAGTGTTGCAGATACGACGATGATGGCCGTACCGAGCCAGCGTCCGAACAAAAAACCCACAGTCAGGGACAGGATCAATGCCCCCGGGATACTGAGAGCCGTCGAAACCGTATACACAACGATTGCCCCAGTGATCATCAGGAGTCGATGTTGCTGCGTGTACGCCAACATGTCATCACGATGAGTCTTTACCGTTTCGAGTGTCAGATATTGGTCGCCGCCAAGGGCAAAGAATGCGACGAGTCCTCCGACAAAGATCAAGAATATCAGGGGCTTTATCCATATCCTCAGGCCGCTTTTGTATGTGTCAGGCATTGAATCCATCTTGCAGATCGTTATCCGTGTATCAGTCAGGCCAATGATTCAAAGATGTTAACAAAGAAGTATCCCGTCTTTATCACAGACAGGGATCCACAGGCATATCGATGTATCTTCATCTACATACATTTATCGTACATTTATTCAGTCGTGCCAGCCCTATACTTCTTACACAGCCTGTTTCTTTAAGGGAAAATGAACGCCCTATGTTTGTTAGGCCGTTCGGCAGACTCCGGTTTGTAGTCACGATTCATAATGTTGCCGCTGCCGGCCATCTATGCGTAAAATAGCGGACTTTTATGGATGCGGCGAAGACTGATAGCGTCCTCGATCAATCTAGAAAAACAGAAATAACAAATAGTTACATTGTAATAGGTGTGCTACCAGGAGCCTGGGGCGATGCTTTAGTCATCATCATCCGGTAGTTCGATACTCGTTTTCCTGAATTCAATATCTGGAGTAGTTACAGATGCCCGTACGCGTGGCGGTGCCTAAAGAGAAGATTGCCGGTGAGCGGCGCGTCGCCCTCATGCCGGAAGTGGCCGGCCGCCTGGCGAAAACCGGATTTGAGGTGTTGATCCAACGGGGTGCAGGGCTCGAGAGTTTCCAGCCGGATGGGGCCTATGAGGCTGTAAACGCCAGGCTCGTTGACGATTCTCAGTCACTGGGTGAGGCGGATGTCATCCTGAAGGTGCAGCCACCAACGAATGAGGAGATCGATACCTACCGCGAATCCAGCGTCCTGGTTTGCTTTATGCAACCGCATCGCTACCCGGAGCAGGTGACAAGATTGAGGGATAAAGGTATCACCAGCTTTGCGATGGAACTGATACCGCGCATCACCCGGGCGCAATCGATGGATGCACTCTCGTCACAGGCGACCGTCGCGGGTTACAAGGCCGTCTTGATTGGGGCGAATCGTTGCAGCCGGTTTTTCCCGATGTTGACAACGGCCGCGGGCACCATACGTCCCGCAAAGGTATTGATACTCGGCGCCGGTGTTGCCGGTCTGCAGGCAATCGCAACCGCGCGTCGCCTGGGGGCCATCGTAGAGGCCTACGATGTGCGCCGCGCCGCCCGGGAACAGGTCGAATCCCTGGGGGCAAAATTCCTCCAGGTGGAACTCGATGCCGAGGCCGAGGGCGGTTATGCACGTGAATTGACCGATGAAGAGAAACAGCGCGAGCAGGTGATGTTATGGAAGAGCGTCGGTGAGGCGGATGTCGTGATAACCACGGCGCAGATTCCCGGTCGTCAGGCGCCGCGGCTGGTCAGTGCGGAGATGGTCGCCGACATGAAGCCCGGTGCCGTCATTGTCGATCTGGCCGCGGAATCCGGGGGCAACTGTGCACTGACTCAGGCAGGCAAGGATATCAATCATAACGGTGTCATTATCTGTGGTCCCGAGAATGTTCCCAGCATGTTGTCCGTCCATGCCAGCGAGATGTATGCCAAGAATATCTTCAACTTCATCTCCTTGCTCAGCAAGGACGGCGAGTCGCTGAACCTTGACTGGGATGATGAAATAATCGCCTCAAGTGTGGTCACGCACGACAGGCAAATCAGACATGAACCGACGCAAAAACTGGTGGCAGGAGGGTAACCATGATTGAAGGCGTTTGGGCGGCGTTGTTTATTTTTGTATTGGCGGCCTTTACCGGCTACGAGGTTATCAGCCGTGTGCCGGTGATCCTGCATACGCCGTTGATGTCAGGCTCCAACTTTATACATGGCATCGTCCTGGTGGGGGCAATGGTCGCGCTCGGTCACGCCGAGACACCACTTGAACAGGGGATTGGTTTTTTTGGTGTATTGCTCGGTGCAATCAATGCCGTCGGCGGTTATGTGGTCACCGAACGCATGCTGGAGATGTTCGAAAAGAAAAAGGCCAGGCGAAAGGACGGAGGCGACTAGACGGTGCTGGAAAACCTGATACAGGCGGCCTATTTTATTACCGCCGTTTTGTTCATTCTGGGGCTCAAGCGCATGAGTTCACCGGCGACCGCGCGCAGCGGTATTACCTGGGCCGGTCTGGCAATGGCGATCGCCGTCGGCATCACCCTGCTGTATCCCGGTCTGCATAATATTGGCCTGATGTTTTTTGCCATCGCCATTGGAGCCGTGGTGGCGTTTGTCAGCGGTAAAAAGGTAGCAATGACCGACATGCCGCAGATGGTTGCGATCTATAACGGAATGGGCGGTGGCGCGGCTGGAGCCATTGCCGCTGTCGAATTGAGCAAGGGCATCGAAACCACGGGACTGACCTCACTGGCGGTACTTGGCGGGCTTATCGGTGCGGTCGCCTTCAGCGGAAGCATGGTGGCCTTCGCCAAGTTACAGCGTCTGATCAGCGAACGACCGATCAAATTCCCCATGCAGCAGCGTATTAATATCGCCGTATTTGCCGTGGCGGTGTTGCTAGGTATCGGTGTGATCGCCAGTGATACCACGACCGCCTTGATCATGTTGTTTTTCATTGCCGCCCTGGCCTTCGGGATCTTGATGACCCTGCCGATCGGCGGTGCCGACATGCCGGTGGTCATTTCCTTGTATAACGCGCTCACCGGCATGGCCGTAGGTTTCGAGGGATTTGCGCTGGGTAATGCGGCGATGATCGTGGCCGGGACTGTCGTGGGTGCCGCGGGTACCCTGCTGACACAGCTGATGGCCAAGGCAATGAATCGCCCGTTATCCAATGTGCTGTTCGGCAGTTTCGGTGCAGTTGTCGAGGAAGAGCAGGGCGAGATCGCCGGCAGTCTCAAACCGACCGAACCTGAAGATGCTGCCATCATGATGGGTTATGCCTCCAAGGTGATTATCGTGCCGGGTTACGGCATGGCGGTTGCGCAGGCCCAGCACAAGGTCCGCGAACTGATGGATATCCTTGATGACAAGGGTATCGAGGTCAAGTTTGCGATACACCCGGTGGCAGGACGCATGCCCGGACATATGAACGTGCTGCTGGCGGAGGCAGGTGTACCCTATGATAAATTATTCGATCTTGACGAGATAAACCCCGAGTTTCCCACTGCGGACGTGGCACTGGTGATCGGCGCCAACGATGTGGTCAATCCGATGGCAAAGACCAATCCCTCCAGTCCGATCTTCGGCATGCCGATCCTGAACGTAGACCAGGCGGAAAATGTTCTCGTGATCAAACGTGGCAAGGGAACGGGATTCGCCGGCATCGAAAACGAGCTCTTCTATAAAGATAATACCCGCATGCTCTATGGCGACGCCCAGTCGATGGTCAATGAGCTGGTGCAGAAATTAAAACACCTTTAATTACAGGCCGTAAACCAGTACCGTATGGGGGCATGTTCCGTGCCGATAATCAATCGAGTTCATCCATTTCTGTTCCTTCAATTTACTAGGCGTTTACGTGCTTGCTGCGACGAGCAGGGGGATGCAAGATGCGATATTTCGGCATCTTGCATATAGCTGCGCATGGTGGTTGAAATGAATTCCAGTTGCCGCGTGTAACGGCTGCACATCCTGCGGATCAAGAAATGTGCCCTGAGTCTGAGTCGTTACGATTGGCAAGGTGTGATGAGCATGTCAATTATGTGTAACCTCGAGCATTTCACCAGGTGCCGCGTAAACGAAAAATCCGTTTGATCCATTTTCTGACACCCGGGGTCAAGCCCTCTTTCATGCGCGCATCTGCCACGCGGCGGTTGATCTGCGCCAGCGTCGGGTAGATATGAATAATACCTGACAGGTCGGATGCCTTCATGCGTTTGGCGATTGCGATGATGTATTCATGGATCAGTTCACCCGCGTTGGGACCTACCATTGCTGCGCCCAGTAATCTGCCTTTCAGGTCGGTGATGATCTTGGCGATTCCATCGGTTTCACCTTCAGTCTGGGCACGATCGATATCCCTGAATGGAAACGTGTAGACCTTATGTCGGATGCCGAGTTGTTGTGCTTCGGTCTCTGACAGTCCTGTACGCGCCAGTTCAGGATCGGTAAAGGTACACCACGGGATGACACGTTGCTCGATTTTGGCCGGCAGCTTAAACAGGGTATTTCGCAATACAACACCGGCGTGATGTTCCGCCATATGCGTGAACAGGTAGGGTCCTACGATGTCACCGCAGGCGAAGATACGACGGTTTGTCGTGCGTAATCGATTATCCGTCATGATGCGGCCGTTTTGTGTCCGGACCTGCGCATTTTCCAGGCCGAGTCCCTCACTGTTGGCCTTGCGACCGGTCGCTACCAGCAGATGAGTACCCTTGATGGATCGCTGTTGACCGTCTTTTGCCGCGAGTGTCAGTTCGATCTCGCCTGCCAAGCCACTTATACGTTGGGTTGTCGATCCGAGATGAAATTCAACGCCTTCATCTTCAAGACGCTGTTTAACAATCTCGCTGAGATCCTGATCCTCTTTTGTCAGTATTTGTGTGTTGCGTTGTATGACCGTGACCTTGCTACCCAGGCGGACGAATGCCTGGGCTATTTCAATACCGATCGGGCCTCCTCCCAGGATAACCAGTTCCGGTACCGGTTCTTCGAGCGAAAAAACCGAGACATTGGTGAGAAAAGGGACCGTATCGAGGCCAGCTATCGGCGGAATTGAAGGCCGGGATCCTGTGGCGATGACAAAGTGCTTCGCCGATATGACCCTGTCATCTATCCGGAAGGTATCGGTAGAAACAAACCTCCCTGCACCGAATATGACATCGACACCCATGCCCCGGAACCGCTCTGGACTATCGTGGACTTCGATGGTCTTGATGACATCACCAACGCGTTGCATGACATCCTTGATACTCGCAGCGGGCGGTGCCGAATCGATGCCGTAGCGTCGGGCATGACGTATCGTGTGTGCCACCTTGGCGGAGTACAACAAGGTCTTACTTGGGACGCAGCCGTAATGCAGGCAATCGCCGCCCAGGGCATCTTTTTCAACCAGGACCACCTTGGCTCCCAGTGACGCCCCACCGGCAGCGACCACCAGTCCGGCGGAACCTCCACCGATGACACAGATATCAAATTCAGGTCTTTTCATGCCTGTAATTCCCGTCACATTCATCACTTGTTGCATCTCCTCTGAAACGCTGTTTTCGAGCGCCTGGTACCATTTGCTACGTATGACTGTCCGTCGGTACGGGAAAGTGAATCTTACATATTGTTTTTAATATTTTTATTTTAGGGGAGGAAATTACCCCGAAAAAGCGTTAAAATAACCATAGTGCTCATACAATAATACATAATAATAATGACGCTCGATTCCCTCCTTAAAATCATGGTCAGCAAGAAGGCCTCCGACCTGTTTGTGACCTCCGGTGTTGCGCCCAGCCTCAAGATAAACGGCAGCGTTATGCCCATTTCCAGGAACAGGCTTTCGGCGATGCAGACCCGCAAGCTGGTCTTCGAACTGATGACGAAACATCAACGGAACGAGTTTGAAGGCAACAGGGAGTGCAATTTCGCGATTAATCGTGCGGGCATCGGGCGCTTCAGGGTCAATGTATTTCAACAACAGAATCACACCGGCATGGTGATCCGCAGGATTGAAACCAGTATTCCGACATTCGCACAACTCGGTTTGCCTCCCATGCTCAAGAAACTGGCGATGGCCAAACAGGGACTGGTCATTGTCGCCGGGACGACTGGATCTGGCAAATCCAGCACCCAGGCTGCCCTGGTTGGACACAGAAACCGCAACAGCCTCAACCATATCGTCTGTATCGAGGATCCCATCGAGTATGTACATGAGCCAGCGGGATGTATCATTACCCAGCGTGAAATAGGCATTGACACAGAGTCCGTCGAGGCTGCCCTTGTTAACAGTCTGCGCCAGGCACCGGATGTCGTCGTCATCGGTGAAATCCGAACACGGGAGGTGATGGAACATGCCATCGCCTTTGCCGACGCCGGTCATTTATGCCTGGCGACACTGCATGCTAACAACACTGTTCAGGCGATCGAACGGATCATCAATCTTTTCGGTAACAACCGTCGCCAGCAGGTATTGATGGATCTGTCACTGAACCTGAGGGCGGTTGTCGCCCAGCGCCTTGTACCAACAATTGGCCAGTCTGGCCTCAGTCCGGCAGTCGAACTACTGCACACCAGTCCCCTGGTGGCCTCGACCCTGCAAAAGGGCGATATCCATCTGCTCAAGGATGTGATACGCAAATCATCGCAGTACGGCATGAAGACCTTCGATGACGATCTTTACGATCTGTACAGCAACGGCAAGATCTCACGGGAAGACGCTATACATAATGCAGATTCTCCCAATGACGTCAGGTTGATGATCAGATTCGGTGGTAAACAGGATGCAGCCAGCCTTTATTCTGCACTTGACGGAGTCACCCTGCTTGATTTACAGGGGCACCGCCAACCACGCAATGATAACTGGCGGCAGCCGCTCAAATGAATGGACGTGCAATTACCGCCAGGCACTGCTGTCAATCATATTAGGCCGTACAATCATATTAGGCCGTAACTGGAAAAACACACGCGGCGTCAAACACTGGGCCATCGACACAGACCCGCTTCATGGCTGGCCCCGACGCAGTTGTGACCTTGACCGTACAGCCCGCACAACCACCTACTGCACATGCCATGAACTCCTCCATGGAGATCTGACAGGGAATGTTGAAATCCCTGGCCATTACCGCCACGGCCTCGAGCATCGGATGCGGCCCGCATGCAAATACCTCGACCTTTGAAAGTTGTTCCTTAGGCATCGCCTCGAGCCATGAGCGCGCCAGTTCGGTAACATAGCCGTCAAAGCAGCCCGCAAATCCCTGCATGCTCGCCAGGCGGCTGGCAATACCCCAGTCTTCCATCAGGGGCATGGCGGCAATAACGCCATCTGGAAGGCCCGGTACCATGATCTGGGAGGGGCGGGGGGTGAACGGAAAAGGAGTTTCAGATCCCATCAGCACCAATGGCTCGAAGCCGCCCTTGTCGGCATGGAGTTCATCCGCCAGAAAGATCATTGGTGGAATTCCAACGCCACCGCCGATCAACAGGGGACGGATTTTTTCACGATGTATGTTAAATGAATTACCGATCGGACCAAGCACGCTGAGACGCTCGCCGGTGATGCGTTGTGAGAGCAAGTGTGTCCCCATGCCGAAGATCCGGTACATGAGTTCTATCCAGCCCGCCTGTTTATGTGCCCGCATGATCGATAATGGACGGCGCATCGGCAGCATGTTGTTGCACTGCAGATGCACGAAGCTGCCTGGACGTGCGTGAGCGGCGGTCAACGGGGCATGAAGCCGAATGATATATTGATCGCCCGCATAGGATTGTTGCTCAAGTATCTCGGCATCCTCGCTGTAGATGGTATCGCGGTGGCCTGTCATACGTTGACCACATCCTTGTCACTGGTAAAGACGATATTCCCCCCCAGCAGTGTTTGCGTCACTAGCCCCTTGAGTTCCCAATCCATGAAAGGCGAATTATGTCCCATACTGACAATATTGTGTCTCGTCAGTGTCCAGTAACGTTGCGGATCAAAGATACAGATATCCGCCGGGCCTCCAGGACTTAGTGTACCGGCGTTGATCCCCAGAATCCGGGCCGGCATGCAGGTCAGCCGTGCGATGACATCGGACAGCTGCATAAATCCGTCATCGACAAGGCGTAAACTGAGAGGCAACAGTGTCTCCAGTGCGGAGATGCCCGTAGCCGTTGCACTGAAAGGTGCCAGCTTGGCATCCGGTTCATGCGGTTGATGGTCGGAACAGACGGCCGCCAGTGTCCCTCTCGCCAGGCCATGGCGCAGGCCATCACAGTCGCGCTGTGTCCTCAAGGGCGGTCGCACGTGACACATGCTGTCAAAGTCCAGTATATCGATTTCAGTCAAATGCAGATGATGCGCAGTGACATCCGCTGTGATCGGCAATCCGTCGAATTGTGCGCGCGCGATCATTTGTACGGCACGGGAGGTGGTTATCATGCTGAAATGGGCACGGTTTCCGATTTGTTCGATCAGCGCCAGACAACTGGCAACGGCTACGGTCTCTGCGGCCTCCGGAATGCCGGGCAGGCCAAGTCGCGTGGCGACCGCGCCTTCATGTGCGCAGCCGTGATTTGATAATGCAGCATCCTCGGCATGTATGAAGAACGTCAGATCGTGGGTAGCCGCATATTCCATCGCACGACGCAACTCAATCAGACTCGCCATTGGATACATGGCATTACTGACACCGACGCAACCTGCGTCCTTAAGGGCCTTCATCTCGCTGATTTGCTGACCCTGGAGTTTTTGGGTAAGGGCACCCAGTGGTACGATGCGTGTCATGCCGACCTCGTCGGCACGGCGACGGATCAGACTTGCAACGGCCGGGGTATCGATGACGGGATCCGTATCGGGCGGACAGCAAACCGTGGTTACACCGGCGCGTGCCGCAGCACGGGATTCACTGGCAATGGTCGCCTTGTGTTCCTGGCCCGGTTCACGGAAATGAGCCCGCAGATCCACGAAGCCGGGACACACAATGTGATCGGTTACATCGATGTCGTTATCCGGTGTAAATCCGTCGGGAGATGAGCCAACGGCGACAATCCTGCCATCGGCGATGTAGATATCCTGCTCGCGATCGATGTTGTTTGCGGGATCGATGACATGACCGTTGGAGATACGTATCCGCATCAGGAACCCTCCCGTTCGGTATCGCTGAATGAATGCCCCATCGCAAGTGACATTACCGCCATGCGCACCGCAATACCATGTGTAACCTGCTGCAGTATCAGGGACCGAGAGCCGTCCGCCACGACCGAGTCGATTTCGACGCCACGGTTGATCGGTCCGGGGTGCATCACAATGATGTCAGGTTTGGCCAGTTCAAGCTTCTTTTCTGTCAGGCCATAGAGTTGAAAGTACTCATGTTCGCTGGGTAAAAACGCACCTTCCATACGCTCTTTCTGTATGCGCAGCATAATCACCACGTCGACATCGCGCAGCCCCTCGCGCAGGTCATGAAAGACATGTACACCGAGAGTGTGTGCCTCTGCCGGTATGAGAGTCTTGGGACCGATAATCCGGACCTCTTCGGCACCAAGGATATTGAGGGCGTGTATCTGCGAGCGCGCGACGCGGGAATGTGATATGTCCCCGACGATGGCAACGCGCAATTTATGAAATTCACCCTTGTGCCGCCTGATGGTAAACATATCGAGCATTGCCTGGGTCGGGTGGGAATGACGGCCGTCGCCCGCGTTGATGATGCTGATATGGGGTGCGGCAAACCGGGCGATAAAATGCGCGGCTCCGCTGAGCGGATGACGGACAATGAACATATCGCAGTGCATCGCCTCGAGATTACGGATCGTATCGAGCAAGGTTTCACCCTTGCTTGTTGCGGAGACACTGATGTTGATATTTAGCACATCCGCCGAAAGCCGCTTGGCCGCAAGCTCAAACGTGGTCCTTGTGCGGGTACTGGATTCGAAGAACAGGTTGACGATGGTCTTGCCGCGTAATAGAGGTACTTTCTTGACAGACTGTTCGGTAACGCTGGTAAAGGACTCTGCGGTATTCAGAATATCCGTCAATAATGAGCGGCTGAGTCCTTCGATAGAAAGAAAATGACGCAATCGGCCTTGTTCATTGAGCTGGATATTGGATTTATTCATAGACTGATCGCGTGTGCCGGGAATTTATTTCTCCATCATATCCATGTCAATAACTTTCAGACTCAAAGGTTCGGGCCCCTGAAGTTTGATATGGTGCCCTTCAGTCAACTCGACATGGGTACCAACCACATCGGCCTGGATGGGCAGTTCCCGGCCGCCACGCTCGACCAGAACGACAAGCAGAATTGCGGCCGGCCTGCCGTAATCGAATATTTCATTCAACGCCGCCCTGATGGTACGGCCGGTGTATAATACGTCATCTACGAGGATGATATACCGGTCGTCCAGATTGAGCGGTAGACGCGACGGCTTGACCTGTGGATTCACACCGACCCGTGTGAAATCGTCGCGGTAGAATGATATATCCAGCGTACCCAGTGGTTCCTTCATTGTCAGCAACTCATGCAGACGCTGAGCAATCCACACACCGCCTGTGTGGATACCGATCATGATCGGATCAGGGATATTGTGAGTTTCCAGATGCGACCTCAATTGCCCGGCCACATTGGCAATGATCTGGTCGACATCGAAATTTCGATTATTCACGATTGTTCATTCTGTTTTACGGTCATGTTTCAGCCACACTTCTTGTCATGTTGTATGCCACGCTGGCTGAGATAGGTATCTAGGATCAGTCGTGCGGCAACCTGATCGATGAGGGTTTTTTTCTGTTTGAGCTTGTGAGGCAATGTGCCCATGTCCCTGATTATATGTTGCGCCTCGATGGAGGTTAAACGTTCGTCGACGGTATAGACCGGCAGATGATAGCGCTTTTCAAGCGCAGCCGCGAAACGTCTTGCGGCATGTGTCAACGCATGTTCCGTGCCGTCCATACTGAAGGGTATACCTACCACCAAAGCGTCGGCCCGCCAGTTATGGATATGCTTTTCAATCGCCGTCCAGTCAGGCGCGTTTTTTCTGTTGTGGATTGTTTCAAGCGGGGATGACGAGGAGGTGAGTTCCTGTCCAACAGCAATTCCAATCCTCTTTGTTCCGTAATCAAACCCGAGCAAGGTCCGATGTTGCTTCATGCGTGGCCGATCTCGCTGGACAGTTTGTTGAGATCGATTCCCGCCAGGGCGACGGCCGCTTCCCAGCGTTTATCAAACGGTGCTTCGAAGATGATGCTGTTGTCTGCAGGTGTGCTCAACCAGGCATTCTGGGCAATCTCGCTTTCAAGTTGTCCCGCACCCCAGCCGGCGTATCCAAGCGCGATGAGATTCTTTTCAGGGCCCTTGCCCTCCGCGATAGCTGCCAGGATATCGCGCGATGAGGTGATTCCGATTTCACTGGTGACCTTGAGTATGGCCTCCCAGTCACCGTGCGGACGATGTATCACAAATCCGCGTTCGTTCTGTACCGGCCCCCCGAGATACACGGGTTGATGGGAGATATCGGGATCATCCACGTGGATTTCCAGCTGACGCAATACTTCCCCCAATGTAATATCCAGCGGTCGGTTGATGATGATACCCATGCAGCCGTTTTCATTATGCTCGCAGATGTATGTAACGCTGCGCATGAAGTTAGGATCCTGCAGGGTGGGCATTGCGATCAGGAATTGATTAGTGAGGGACATGGTCTCGGCCATATAAAGAACCCTATCTCAAATATGCCATGCTTGGCAATGGCAATCCCGTACGGAGCGGCATGGAATAATGAACACGATAGTCCTGCTTGCCGCGATGAAACCTGGCAAAGCCGGCTTACACGCCTTCTTGTAAACCGCCTTCAATCCATCCCTGACTATACCCAATTGATTTACATAGGGTTCTTTAAGCAAGGCTATTGGGTTTGGAACTGATTACTGCTGAGAAACTGCCAGGTCCGTGTGATATGCAACACATCGGTGTCCTTGCGTAATTCATCCGGGAAGGGGGCAAACGGTGCGGCCAGGTTGACAATACGTATGGCCGCGTCGTCAAGGACCTTGTGACCGGAACTGCGACGCAGGTTGATACTGTGGACGGTCCCGTCCGCATCCAAGGCGACATCCAGTGTCAGGCTACCCGAAAGGTTTTGCCGTTTGGCTTCTTCCGGATAATTGAGATTACCGATACGCTCTATTTTCATACGCCAGGCATCCAGATAGGCGGCGTCACGGTATTCACGTGTGCGAGATGAGATATAGCGATGTTTCAGGCGTTGTGAATAGGCCTGTAAGGATTTGTCGATCTCAGCGCTCAGATTGGCAATCTTCATGTTCATGGCGGCCAGTTCCGAACTGCTGGGCAGGTTTTCCGTTTCCTGGGGAGACCTTTGTTGCGATTGTACCTGCTGCATTGCCGGGTTTTCCTGTGCCAGCACCGGCGGGGTGTGCTGCTGATCTTCCCTGGGTGACGCGGCAACACTGATGGATGCCGACAAGCCGGTGTCGGTCAGGTTTACCGGTTGCGAAGTCGGGCTGGTCGGGCGGAGTTTTTGTTCATTGATTCCGCCACCTTCAAGGTTGGCCTGGGCCAGTAACTCAGCCTCTTCCGGGGTATGATCGCTCTTCTGGTGAACCAGGGTAATCTCCATCGTCGTCTGGGATTTCTCGTCATCCTGGCGGTCTTTAGGGCTGAAGGTGATCCCGAGGATGATCATGGCGTGGATGATAACCGCAAAGAAAATGGTCAGACCAAGGCGGTCGGTCGATGTCGGTGTGGTGGGTGGAGTCGGATAAACAGCGGCCATCATTAACGTATGCGATTCATAATCGCGCTGACTACAAGTCCACTGACAATACCAAAAACGACGGATGCCGTCATCAACACGGGCAATAATTTGAACAGGCCCGGGTGAGGTATGAACAGCAGGTAGGCGACTGTGAACTGGGTTGCCATGTGCGCCATCGCGGCGAGGAGGCTGTAACCGATGGGTCCCAGGCCCTTACCGGGCAGCAGTGAGCCGATACCCAGTACCGTGATGCTGGCGACAGCTCCCGAAAAACTGAGCACGAACGTTGGTGTCAGGAAGGTACCTATCACGAGGCTGCCAACGACGACCCGCAGCATTGCCACCCATGCCGCGGTCGGCCAGCCGTACATCAGCAACACCACGATGGTGATGACGTTGGCGAGCCCCGGTTTGATGCCTGGTACAGGACTGGGCAGGGCGCTCTCCACGATATGTATGGTAATGGCGAGCGCGGTCAGCCAGGCAATCCGGTAATCTTCGCGGGTGGGATTGATGGTTATCTGCCGGGCATCTGAACTCATATCATCAAACAATGTTAAAAATTGATGGCATCGTAGTGTCGGTTGTTGCCGCGTACAGTTACACTGATATGATTAGGCAAGCAGGCGGCGAAGTCGCCCGTGTTTTGCAACCAGCCGCTGTGAATACATTGTTTGCCACGGCACGGGGAGCTGACGAAACGTATTCTGCTGTCCTGTACCTCGAGGACACTGGTTCCCAGCGGTCCCTCGATGTTCAATCGGCGATTGGTATTCAATGAAACTTTCAGTTTCTTGTCGTCGCCCGCCATGATCTCGGCGTCTTCGCCCTCAACCGGCTCCTCCCAATATCTGTTATATAGTAAAGGCAGCATGCCTAGCGCAAGCATTGCGACAAGAAAATCAGCTCTCGTCATGACACATCACCGATGATTACCTTTGGGGGCGGGTCGATTTCGAAGTGAATACGTTTCGCCATCGCCGGGGTCATGTAAACGGTCAGCTGATCGTCGATCAGCATGACCTGTGTGATGCCCATTTGCGCAGCGGTCTTTTGCCATAGTTCAGGGCCCGCAACGACCAGTGCCGTGGCAGCGGTGTCTGCCGTGGCGGCGTCATCATAGATAATGGTGACGGACAGCGTGTGTTTCGCAGGATATCCATCGCGCGGGTCAATGATGTGGTGATAAGTGACTCCGTCATATTCGAAGAAGCGCTCATAGGTTCCCGAGGTGAATACGCTTTCATCGCCGGAGGTTTCCACTGAGGCGATAATACCAGGGTTTCTCGGATGGCGGATGCCGATGCGCCAGGGACGATCGCCATGGACGCCGATGGCGCGCAGGTCACCCCCTGCGTTGATGATGGCATTGTCGATGCCACGTGCGCGCAACACGGCCATCGCCTGGTCGATTGCGTAGCCCTTGGCATAACCACCAAAGTCGAAGCGTACGGCGGGATTGCTGCTCTTCAAGGTTGTATCGGTAATGATGAGATCGTCCATACTCGGGTGCAGTGCCAACAACGATGTGATCGCGGCGGGATCGGGCGGTGGCCCTTGAGGCCGGTCATCCTGATTGAAACCCCATAACGCAATCAATTTGCCGATAGCCGGGTTGAAAAGTTCACCACTAGCATCGGCCAGCCGCATGGCTTTCTTGAAGAATGCTATTTTATCCGCATCCAGCTCGACCTGCTCGCCTTTTGCCAGCTGGGTGTCAATCTGTGTCAAATCGCTGGGATGCCAGGCGTGCCAGGTGTGATCGATTTTATTGAAGGTGGATTCGACCGCTGCAACGGCCTGCTCCGCGACGTCATCATCGACGCCCCAGGTACTGATATCGACCAGAGTCCCGAAGGCTACCAGGCGTGCCTGGTGCAGTTTCGACTCATTATCGCTACAGCCCGTGGCAATGAGCACAATGCACACGCATAACGCCGTATGATAGAGTTTTTGCATTATCTGAAACATATTTCGATATCTCCGGAATCCGGTATAGGAATTGGAAAATGAAATATTCATGCCAACCTTGCCTCGATCTTATCCAACAGGATTGCGCTGATATTCATATCGTAAAGTGCATCCAGTTCCCGTATGCATGTCGGGCTGGTGACATTGATCTCGGTAAGAAAGTCTCCGATGACGTCTAGACCGACAAATATCAAGCCCATCGCCTTCAGCTTCGGACCAACTTCATTACAGATCCACTGCTGGCGTTCGCTCAACGGCACCCCGATACCCGTACCGCCAGTCGCCAGGTTGGCACGCGTCTCGCCTGGTGCCGCTATCCTTGCCAGCGCATAGGGAACAGCTTCGCCATCGATGAGCAGGATACGTTTGTCGCCCTCGCTGATCTCGGGTATGTAGCGTTGCGCCATGACAAATTTTTTACCGCGCTCAGTCATGACTTCGATGATCACGTTGATGTTGGGTTCATCCTGGCGTACCCGGAAGATGGATTCCCCGCCCATGGCGGACAGTGGTTTTAATATGATGTCCTGCTGTTCAGCGATAAATGACTTGATTTGTCGGGCATCACGTGTGACCAGGCACGGTGCGGTACATTGCGGGAACCACGCAGTGGAAAGCTTTTCATTGGCATCACGCAAGGCCTGCGGTCTGTTGACCACCAGGACATCCTCCCGTTCGGCCAACTCAAGCAGATGGGTGGTATAGATGTATTCGATATCGAACGGCGGATCCTTGCGCATCAGGATAATATCGAGATCGGCAAGTGGTCTGTGGCCATCAACCGATAGTTCGAACCATTTGTGCGGATCATCATGCACCGTCAAATGCTGCATATGTGCACAAGACCGGTTGTCTCTCAAGTACAAATCCCGCTGTTCCATATAATAGAGTTGCCAACCCCGTGCCTGCGCCTCTATCAGCATCGCCAGGGTACTGTCCTTTTTGGGGTTGATGGACTCGATGGGATCCATAACGACACCGAGCTTAATCATGGGCTGAACGGCATACGGGAATGTGGAGATTGTTATAGACGATCACTGTGGCGGATACCAGCCGCGCTTACTTCAATTCGGCCTTTTCACGTGCCGCTGCCAACAGGGCGAGTCTCGCGATGACGCCGTAGGCATAAAACCGGTTGGGATTGGCATCAGGGGCCATTTTGAGTTCGGGCGTGATACAGGTTTCGGCAAAGGCCAGCGGTTCGAATTGCATGCCCGGGGCATTAAGGTTTTCATCCGCGCTGCGTCGGGTATGGACGCGGTAAAATCCGCCAACTACGAAGTGGTCGATCATATAGACCACCGGTTCGGCGACAGACTGTGCACTTCCCCAGGTTTCGAAAGTGTAGACACCTTCCTGCAGGATAACCTTGGTCGTTGTTCTGCCGCCCTTGGTCGCCGCCATCTTGGTACGTTGCTGACGGTTGAGACCCTTGATCTCTGAGGTCGAGTTTACCATCATCACGCCCATACCATAGGTGCCAGCATCCGCCTTGACGACGACAAACGGTTTTCTGTCTATCTTGTATTCGTCGTATTTGCGTTGAATGGAATTCAGCAGGGATGAAACATTCGTTTCCAGGCATTCTTCCCCTTCACGTTTCATAAAATCGATTTCGCCACACTGCAGGAACAAGGGATCGATCAACCACGGATCGATGTCGATAAGCCCTGCAAATTCATCGACGACCCCCTTGTAATGTTTGAAATGATTCGATTTAAGCCGCGTTGACCAGCCGAGTTCCAGCGGCGGGATCACGGGTTTTTCCAGAGCCTCAAGGATTGCGGGCCGGCCTCCGGCCAGATCATTGTTGAGCAGAATCATGCAGGGAGAAAAGCCGGGTAGTTCAAGAAGATTACCATTACGCTGCGGCGTTTCAAGCACTATCCTGCGCTCTGACGGCAGATTTATTTCATGGGGTGTCTCGATATCCTCGATCAGGGTGCCGATGCGGACCTCGTAACCGGCCTTTGTCAGGATGTCCTGCAAAGTGGCAAGACTTTCCAGGTAGTACATATTACGGGTGTGACTTTCGGGTATCAGCAGGATCTGGTTCGCCGTCGGGCATATCCGCTCAATGGCGGATTGAACGGCCTGTATACACAAGGGGATGAAGGCCGGATTCAAGTTATTGAATCCGGCGGGGAACAGGTTGGTGTCGACCGGTGCAAGCTTGAAACCCGCATTGCGCAGATCGACCGATGCGTAAAACGGGGGAGGCGTGGTTTGCCACTCACGACGTAACCAGGATTCAATCGCAGCCTGCCGATCAAGCAGATGACTCTCGATATGTTGCAGTGGTCCGGATAATACGGTCGTCAGGTGAGGGACCGGATGAAGGTGCTCGATACTCATAGGATTCCTGTTTTCTAGACTGGCAATACCATACTGCAAGTCATGGGTGGATTAAAACCGGAATATCACCGTGGCCTCTTGGAATGATAATTTAATACTATGATTTTCATAATAAAATTATTGAAATCGGACATCATTCCGTGCGCCGCGACATTACCTGCAATACTGCCATATTATCACGCGTCAACAGTATAAGTTGTATAATATTCATCAGTTGCTGTGTTGAATAGAGCGGCCGGGTACCGTTCCTGATTCGGGGTTTGACAGTGAAGAATGTAACAGGCGATCACTCGACGGATAAAACCAGGATTATGGTCGTGGATGACAATCTTGGCATGCAGTGTGTCACCAGGTCATTACTGCAGAAGGCGGGCTATGAAGTGGCAACCACCGGTGACGGCTTTGCGGCACTGGCCCATATAGTGGAATTTCGTCCGCAGCTGATCCTGCTTGATGTAAAGATACCGCGAATCAACGGTTATCAGGTTTGTGCCGTGATCAAGCAGAATCCATTGTTCAAGGAGACGCCTGTGAT
>Ga0315534_1000602_pt1 | contig 25234 bp, 22 predicted proteins | sample SalMarSW160240MG_FD_203094 | JGI IMG/M metagenome (GOLD analysis project Ga0315534, IMG submission 203094) | Salt marsh sediment microbial communities from the Plum Island Ecosystem LTER, Massachusetts, United States - Salt Marsh Sediment SW1602-40 ...
CCTCGCGATCGGCAGCGCGGCGATAACCGTCGCGTAATAGGGGACGGGCGCGACGGTGCGACCCACCTGCTCGAGCACGAGCGCGGCCTCGAGGTAGCCGTATCCACCGCCCCCGCTGGCCTCGGGGAGCGCGATGCCGAGGATGCCCGCCTCGGCGAGCTTTGCCCACAGCTCGCGGTCGAAGTTCTCGTCGCCCCCCTCGACCTCCTTCAGGCGCTCGTGCGACAGCTCCCCCTCGAGGATCTGCTGCGCGAGGCCCTGGAGGTCTTGCTGCTCTTCGCTGAAACCAAAGTCCACTTCCATTGCTCCGTTCGCTCGGCGCTCAGTCAGCGCCAACTCGTCGATCTGAAGGACTGCTCACTTCGCCTACCGCGGAGCCAACGGCATGCCGAGGCCGAACACCGCGATCAGATCGCGCTGCACCTCGTTCACACCACCACCGAACGTGAGGATGATGAGACCGCGGTACGAGTTCTCGAGCCGCGACTGGAGCACCGCACCGGGCGCCTGCTGCTTCAGGTACGCGTTCTGCCCGAGGATCTCCATGAGCAGGCGGAACGCCTCCAGGTAGAACTCGGTGCCGAACACCTTCGTCGCCGACGCGTCTGCGGGCTGCAGTGCGCCCTTGGCCGCCTCGGACGCGATCTTCCAGTTCATGAGGCGCAGGTACTCGAGCCTCGCGTGCACCCGAGCAAGCGACAGCTGCACCCACTCTTGGTCGATGACCCGCGAGCCGTCGGCCACCTTCGACTGCTGCGCCCACTCGCGCACGTCGTTGAGCGCGCGCTCGACGATGCCCGACGAGCACAGCGTGACGCGCTCGTGGTTGAGCTGGTTGGTGATGAGCCGCCAGCCTTCGTTCTCCTCGCCGACCCGCGTCGATGCGGGGACGCGCACGTCCTCGTAGAAGACCTGGTTGATGTCGGTCTCCCCCATCACGTTGATGGGAAGCACCTTGATGCCGGGCGTGTCCATCGGGATCACGAACAGCGAGATGCCCTTGTGCTTCTTGACGTTGGGGTTCGTGCGCACCGCGAGCCACACGTAGTCGGCCTCGCTCGCCAGGCTCGTCCACATCTTCTGGCCGTTGATGACGTACTCGTCGCCGTCGCGCTCGGCCTTGGTCTGGAGCGCTGCGAGGTCGGTGCCTGCGCCCGGCTCGGAGTAGCCGATGCAGAAGTGGATCTCGCCTCTCAGGATCTTCGGGAGGAAGAACTGCTTCTGCTCGTCGGAGCCGTAGTTCATGATCGTCGGACCAACGGTGTTGATCGTGAGCATCGGCACGGGTGCGCCGGCGCGCATGGACTCGTCGAACCAGATGAACTGCTCGACCGCGCTGAAGCCGCGACCGCCCCACTCCTTCGGCCAGCCGACGCCGAGCCAGCCGTCCTCGCCCATCTGCCGGACGACCTTGCGCTGCTCGTCGCCCACACCACCCGAGCCGGCGAGCTTGGCCCGTACCTCGGGGGTCAGCAGCTGCTTGTAGTAGTCACGGACCTCCTGTTGGAGCTGCCCCTGCTCTTCGGTCAGACCGACGTACATCGCGTCACCTCCGCCGGGCGCTCCACGGCCGAGTTGCTCGCGGGCGCCCGAAACGAGAACACGTTACAGGTCAGACCGATTCGTGTGCCCGTTCGGCGAAGTCGGCCTGGACCTCCTCCAGCGTCTTGCCCCTCGTCTCGGGCACGTACCGCTTCACCCACCACAGCGCCACGATGCTCAGGACCGTGAACAGGAGGAACGCGCCTTCGGTGCCGATCACGTCGATGATGCTGAGGAAGCTCGCGCTCACCGCGAAGGCGGCAGCCCAGTTGACCGCAGTCGCGACGGCGACGCCCTTTCCCCGGATGCGCGTCGGGAAGATCTCCGAGATCATCGTCCAGGTCACCGGGCCGAGGGAGAACGCGAACGACGCGATGAACGCGACGAGGCACACGAGCGTCGCGATCCCGAGGATGCTCGGGCCCTTCACCGAGTCGTAGCCCTCGAGCGCGAAGAACGAGAGTGTGAGGCCGAAGAGGCTGAGCGCCATCCCGACGAGCCCGGCGATCAGCAGCGGGCGGCGACCGAACCGGTCGATGAACGCGATGGCGACGAATGTCGCGACCACGTTCACGACACCGACCGCGAGGATCGTCGCGTCGGTCTGCTGCTGGACGGTCGTCAGCCCGGCATCGGCGAAGATGCGATCGGAGTAGTAGATGATCGCGTTGATCCCTGTCACCTGCTGGAAGATCGCGAGCCCGAGACCGATCTTGAGCATCGGACGCACCGATGGTGCGAGCACCTCGCGCCAGCGGGCGGACTGCTTCATCTCCTCCTCGAGACTGCTCTCGATGGCCTTGATGCCCGCGGCCTCGTGCTCGGTGCCGTGCACCTTGTCCCAGGACGAGCGCGCCGCGTCTCCTCGCCCGACCTTGAGCAGCCAGCGCGGCGTGTCAGGCATGAAGATCATCAGCAGGACGAGCAGCGCGCCGGGCACGACCGAGAGCCCGAGCATGACGCGCCACTCTTCGGACGAGCTCAGCAGCGAGTCGATGATCTCCGCGAGCAGTATCCCGATCGCGATCGCGAGCTGGTACGCGGAGACGAGACGACCACGCGTCTGGGCGAGTGCCATCTCAGCCGCGTAGAGCGGTGCGGCAACCGAAGCGATGCCGACGCCGAACCCGATCACGAAGCGCCCGACGACGAGGATGGCCGTGTCGGGAGCCGTCGATTGGATCAGCGCGCCCAGGAAGAACAGCGCGCCTGCGACGATCAGCGTGCGGCGGCGTCCCTCGCGGTCGGCGACCGCGCCGGCGATCAAGGCACCGAAGAGCGCACCGAGCGTGACCCACGACGTGACGACCTCTTCGAGGAAGTCGCTCAGGCCGAAGTCATCGGAGATGAACGGCAGCGCGCCGGAGATGACGCCCTGGTCGTATCCGAACAGGAGCCCCGACAGGATGGTCACGCCAGCGACGAGGCCCATCCACTTCGCCGTCGACCTCACCGTCGGCGCTCCTCCCGTCTGGCGGGCCGTCTGGTGGGCGATGTCTAGTCCAAGCCCATGAGGCTCGCGAGACCGGTGCGCATCCCCGCCGTGTAGCCGCCGTCGACGACGAGGGCATGCCCGGTGACGAACGAGGCGTCGTCGGACGCGAGGAACGCCGCAACCGACGCGATCTCCTCGGGGCGGCCGAACCGGCCCAGCTTGTGGTGGTCTCGGTACTCGTCGCGGTACTGGGTCATGCCTTCCGAGCCCATCACCGCGCGGAACGTCGGAGTGTCGACGAAGCCCGGACAGATCGCGTTGGCGCGGATGCCGAGGCGGCCGTAGTCGATCGCGAGGTTCTTGGTCAGCAGCACGACGCCGCCCTTCGACGCGTTGTACGAGCTGCCACCCTCGGTCCCCTCGATGCCCTCGACGCTCGCGACCGTGATGATGCTCCCCGAGCGCTGCTCCATCATCGGACGCAGCGCGTGCTTGCACGTCAGGAACGTCGCGGTGAGGTTGACGCCCAGGACCCGCGCCCACTCGGTCGCGTCGACCGTGTGCACCGGCCCGCCACCCGCGACGCCGGCGAACGTCGCGACGACGTCGAGTCGTCCGTGCTCGGCGACGACCGCCTCGACCGCCGCGCTCACCGCTGCTTCGTCCGTGACGTCCACGGTCACCGGGCCCCTGAGGTCCCAGCCGACGACCGTGGCGCCCTCTTCGGCGAGGCGCGCCACCGTGGCCTCCCCGAGCCCCGATGCGGCACCCGTCACGACCGCGACCTTGCCCTGCAATCCGCGCATGGTGCCTATGCTCGACTGGAACGCGTTCTCGTGACAAGCGACAGGGGGAAAGGCGATGAAGTTCGCTCTCTTCTACGAGATCCCGGTGCCCAAGCCCTTCTCGCCCGGGAAGGAGCACGCGGCGTACAAGCACACGCTCGAGCAGGCGATCCTCGGCGACGAGGTCGGCTTCCACGCGTTCTGGACGGTCGAGCACCACTTCCTCGAGGAGTACTCGCACTGCTCGAACCCGGAGGTGCTCTACGGCGCGATCGCGGCCCGGACCAAGAACATCCGCATCGGCTACGGCGTGCGCCTTCTCCCCCAGCCGTACAACCACCCGATCCGCAGCGCCGAGTCGGCCGCGGTGCTCGACCTCCTCTCCGACGGCCGCGTCGACTTCGGCACGGGTCGCTCCTCGACGCGCCTCGAGCTCGAGGGCTTCGACGTCGATCCCGACGAGACACGCGAGATGTGGAAGGAGGCCCTCGGCCACATCGTCGGTGCCTGGACCGAGGAGCACTACCAGGCGAAGGGCAAGTACTGGACGATGGGCGGACCCCGCCGCGTGCAGCCCAAGCCGCTGCAAGACCCGCACCCGCCGATCTTCGGCGCGACGAGCTCGCCTCAAGGACACGAGGAGGTCGGGCGACAGGGCATCGGCCTGTGCTCGTTCACCGTCGGCCTGCCGCCCGAGGAGCTCACCAAGAGCATCGACTTGTACCGCAAGGGCCTGTCGGAGTGCGTGGAACCCGTCGGCAAGCTCAAGAACGAGACCGCGGCGACGTTCACGATGGTGCACTGCGCGCCGACCAAGGACGAGGCGTACGACGTCGCACGCGAGTCGTTCGAGTGGTACCCGAAGGCCGGCGCGCGCCTCATCGGGTCGGTCGCGGAGTGGCTGGAGGAGAAGCAGCGGGCGCTCGGCACCTACGAGTACACCGGCAGCGCGCTCCAGCACGACCGCGAGGGAGCGCTCGACCACCTGACGTTCGACTACATCCACGAGGCCGGTGCCGGCGTGGTCGGCGACCCGGCCGAGTGCATCGAGACGCTGAAGCGCTACGAGGCCGCGGGCTGCGACCTGCTGCTCTGCCTCGTGAACCCCTACGACATCCCGCACGAGAAGGTCATGCAGTCCATCGAGCTGCTCGGCAAGGAGGTCATCCCCGCCTTCTCGTGAGGCGCTCGTGCGGCTCGCGAGCGGCTGACGACCCGTCAGATACGCTCGCGCTCATGCCGACGACCCCCGCAGCGCTCGCTGACATCAACCTCTGGGACAAGGACCGCTTCGTCCAGGGCGTCCCCCACGACTGGTTCGAGCGGGCACGTCGCGAAGCACCCGTCTTCTGGCACGAGGGTGATCCCGACTTCAACGGCCCCCAGGGTGGCGCGGGGCCGTTCTGGTGCGTGACCGACTACGACGACGTGGTCGCCGTGAACCGCGACTACGCGACGTTCTCGTCCGCCGAGCGCCTCGTGTTCATGTGGGATCCCGACGGCGCGAACCTCGAGCAGCAGCGCCTCCTGATGCTCAACATGGACCCGCCGATGCACACCCGCTACCGCCGGCTGATCAACAAGGGCTTCACGCCGCGGATGGTGTCCGAGCTCGAGTCGACGATGCGCAAGCGCACGACCGAGATCATCGACCGCGTCGCCGAGCGCGGCGAGTGCGACTTCGTCGTCGACGTCGCCTCGGAGCTGCCGCTCCAGGTGATCGCCGATCTCATGGGCGTCCCGCAGGAAGACCGGCACAAGATGTTCGACTGGTCGAACCGGATGATCGGCGCCGAGGACCCCGAGTACGGCGTCACCGAGGAGATGGCCCAGCACGCGTCGATGGAGCTGTACGCGTACGCGGCGCAGCTCGCCGAGCAGAAGCGCGCCGACCCCAAGGACGACCTCATCTCCGTGCTCACGACGGCCGAGGTCGACGGTGAGCGCCTCAGCGGGCTCGAGATGGACCTCTTCTTCCTCCTGCTCACGGTGGCGGGCAACGAGACGACCCGCAACTTGATCTCGCACGGGATGGTGACGTTGCTCGAGCATCCCGAGCAGCTCGAGCGCGTGCGCAACGACCGCAGCCTGCTCCCGGGGACCGTCGAGGAGATGTTGCGCTGGGCGAGCCCGGTCATGAACTTCCGCCGCACCGCGACGACCGACGTCGAGCTCGGTGGTCAGCAGATCAAGAAGGGCGACAAGGTCGTCATCTGGTACATCTCCGCGAACCACGACGAGTCGGTGTTCGAGGATCCCTACGCGTTCGACGTCACGCGCTCACCGAACGAGCACGTCGCGTTCGGCGGGGGCGGCCCCCACTTCTGCCTCGGCGCCAACCTCGCCCGGATGGAGATCAACGTGATGTTCGACGAGGTTCTCGACCGCCTCGACGACATCGAGATGACCGCACCGCCGAGCCGCCTCCGTTCCAACTTCATCAACGGGCTGAAGCACATCCCGTTGAAGTTCGACGTCCGGCGCTGAGCCCGGCGCGCAACGCGCGCCGTCCGGTCAACCGTCCCCGAGGAACTCCGCCCTGATCGCTTCGGTGTGCGCGCCGAACGACGCGGCGCGCTCGCGGGTCTCGGGATCGGGCAACGTGCTCATCTTGATCGGGTTGCCGGGCACGCGCATCCCGTCGCCGAGCCCCACGACCATGTTGCGGGCGCGGGTCTGAGCCTCCTCGAACGCCCGGCTCAAGGTGTTGATCGGTCCGCACGGCACGCCGGCAGGCTGGAGCACCCCGATCCAGTCCTCCACGGTCCGCGTCGCGAGCACCTCGGCGAGCACGGGTCGCAGCTCGTCGTAGTGCGCGACGCGATCCGCGACCGACCCGAACCGCACCTCGGTCGCGAGGTCGGGGCGGCCGAGCGCATCGCAGAGTCGCCCGTAGGACAGGTCGTCGGCCGCACACAGCGTGAGCCAGCCGTCGCTCGCCTCGAAGACGTCGAAGGGCGCGGCCAGTGGTGACGAGTTGCCCGTCTTGTGGGGATCCCTCCCGGTGCCCAGATACGTCAGCATCGCCGCGCCGAGGATGCTCATGATCGCGTCGTGCATGGCGACGTCGATGTGCGTCCCTGCTCCTGTCCGCTCGACGCCGTGCAACGCGGCGCAGATCGCGCCGAACGTGAGCACGCCGCTGAGGTAGTCGGCGATCGAGGTCCCCACGGTCATCGGCCCGCTGCCGGGCTCGCCGGTGATGCTCATGAGCCCGGCGCAGCCCTGGATGACGGTGTCGTACGCGCCTTCCCAGCGCTGCGGCCCGGTCTGCCCGAACCCGCTCACCGACGCCAGGACGATGCGGGGGTTCAGCGCGGCGAGCGCGTCGAACCCGTAGCCGAGTCGGTCGAGCGTGCCGGGCCGGAAGTTCTCGACGGCCACGTCGGCGGCGCGCACGAGCGCCTCGAAGAGCTGCCGGTCCTCGGCCTCGCCGAGCTCCAGCGCGATGCACTCCTTGCCGCGGTTGATCGCGTGGAAGAACAGTGCCTCCCCCTCGATCAACGGCGCGAAGTAGCGGCCCGTGTCGCCCGGAGGACGCTCGACCTTGATGACCCGTGCGCCCATGTCGGCGAGCAGCAGCGTGCTGAACGGGCCCGACAGCGCGTGAGTGAGGTCGAGGACGGTCACACCGTCGAGCGGACCGGCGGCGTCGTGGTCCTCGGTCACGATGCGTACAGGTTCGGGGGCTCGCGCAGGCTCGCGATCTGTGCGGCGACGAACGCGTCCATGTCGGTGCCGCGGGCGGCCAGCTTCGGTCGGACGTCGTCGGGATCGGTGAGCACCAGGTAGCGATCGTCACGGATCGCGTCGGCCACGGTCGCACCGACCTCCTCGGGCGTGCGGGGCGTGCCCATCGGCGTCTCGCCGAGCCACTGGTCGAGCGCGTCCGTGCCGCCGAGCCGTGCCGTGTCGCCGATGTTGCTCGTGACCAGGCTCGGGCACAGGAGCGACACGCCGATGCCGTGAGGCTTCAGATAGAGCGCGTACGACTCGGTGAGGCCGACGACGCCGTGCTTCGCGGTGACGTACGCAGGGTGATCCCACGAGTAGGCGTACAACCCGGCGATTGAGGCGGTGTTGACGAGGTGACCACTCCCCCGCTCGAGCAGGTGCGGCACGAACGCACGCACGCCACGGATCACGCCGATCAGGTTGATCTGGAGGATCCAGTCCCACTCCTCCATCGAGAGCCCTTCGCCGGGGCCGAGCATCGCGACGCCTGCGTTGTTCATCACGACGTCGACGTGGCCGAACCTGTCCAGCGACTCGTCGCGCAGGCGCTCGACATCGTCGTCGCTCGCCACGTCGCAGTGGACGGTCAGCACCCCGCCACCGAGCGCCTCGACCTCCTGCTTCGCCTCGGCGAGCCGGTCGTCGTTGATGTCGGCCAACGCGACGCCGGCCGCACCCCGGCGGACGAGCTCGAGCGCGGTCGCCTTGCCGATGCCACTCGCTCCACCGGTGATGACGGCGTTGCTGCCGACGATCTCCATCAGTCCGCTTCCTTCACTCCGGGTCGCTCCCTTGCGCCGTCCCGCTCTCCGAGCACGGCTCAGTCCGCTTCCTTCACTCCGGGTCGCTCCCTTGCGCCGTCCCGCTCTCCGAGCACGGCTCAGTCCGCTTCCTTCACCACGAGTCCCCAGCCGGGTTGGTCCTTGTAGGCCGGCTCGGCGAACGCGCCGTAGTCGGCGCCCTTGCGGAGCGACTGCCCGCCGTCGACGCTGATGCACTGCCCGGTGATCCACGACGACTCCGGGCCCACGAGGAAACGGGCGAGCCCGCCGACGTCGTCGACCGTACCGACCCGGCCGAGCGGGATCTCGGCGAGGTAGCTGTCGAGCACCGGGCCGCCCTCGGTGATCGCCGACATCAGCTCGTTCTCGATGATGCCGGGGCGGATCGAGTTGACGCGCACCCGCGACGGGCCGAGCTCGTCGGCTGCGACACGCACCAGATGGTCCAGCCCGGCCTTCGCCGCCCCGTACGCGCCGAGGAAGCGGAACGAGTCGAGGCCGGCGTGCGACGAGATGCCGACGAACGAGCCGTTGGTGTCGGAGAGGTGCGGTGCCGCGTGCTTGAGGGTGAGAAACGTGCCGATCACGTTGAGGTCGACCGTCGCGCGCACCGCCTCGACATCGGCGAGCACCAACGGCCCCATGTGCAGGGAGCCGCCTGCTGATGCGACGACGCCGTGCAGCGCTCCCGCCTCGTCAACGGCCCTGGCGACCGCCGCCTCGACCTGAGCCTCGTCGGTGACGTCTGCCGCGATCGTGTGCACGCCGGCACCCGGCACCGCGTCGCGGATCCGTGCGGCTGCCGCGTCGAGCTTCTCGGGCGTCCGTCCGCAGATGGTGACGACGGCACCGTCGCGCGCGAGCGCGAGCGCGCACCCTTCACCGATGCCGCTGCCACCGCCGGTGACGAGCACCCCGTACCCCTCGAGCGCGATTGTCATCGTCTCACCCGTCTCTCGATGCGTCTCTGCAGGACGCTATGCGGCCTCCAAAGACGCATCACCGTCGTTCCGGTAACTTGCCACGCATGACCGACGACGCGCGGGCAGCAGCCGAGCAGATGTGGCAGGAGGTCATGCGGTTCGACGCCCCGCCGATCACCGACCCCTACACCGAGGCCACCACCGACACCGTCTTCGGGGGCCTCTGGAGTCGCCCCGGCCTCGCCCGGCGTGACCGCCGCCTGACGTCGCTCACCGTGATCGCGACCCGAGGCCTGCGCGAGCCCCTCGTCGCACACCTCAGCGCGGCGCTGTCGTCGGGCGACCTCGGCGCCGACGAGCTGCACGAGTGGGTGCTGCACCTCTCCTTCTACGCCGGCTGGCCCATCGGCGCCACGGCGTACGCCGCGCTCCGTGAGGTGCTCGCGCACCCCACGATGAACCAATAGCGTCAGGAGCGCGGCGCGCGGGGCATGTCGAGCCCCGCCATCTGGATGATCTCGCGCTGCACCTCGTTGACGCCGCCGCCGAACGTTCCGACCGGCGCCTGGCGGTAGGCCTGCTCGAGCTGTCCGTAGAGCGCCGCGCCGGGCGCGCCGTCGGCCAGCGCAGCGTGCGCGCCGACGACGTCCATCAGTCGGCGCAGGCAGTCGACCTGCTGCTCCGTCCCGAACACCTTCATCGCCGACGCGTGCGCCGGGTTGAGCGATCCCGTGCCCAGCGAGGCCGCGACCCGCCAGTTGAGGAGCTTCTCCGTCTCGACGACTGCGTGGACACGGCCGAGCGTCTGCTGCACCCACTGGTGGTCGACCACGCGGGTGTCGTCCGCGAGGCGCGTCTGCTTCGCCCACTCGAGGACGGCGGTGAGGTGACGATCGAGTCTGCCGGCCGGGCCGAGCGCGACCCGCTCGTGGTTGAGCTGGCTCGTGATCAGCTTCCAGCCCGCGTTCTCCTCGAGCACGACGTTGGTGACCGGGACCCGCACGTCCTCGTAGTACGTGGCGTTGGTGTGGCCTCCGCCGAGCACCCAGATCGGCGTGTGCTTGAAGCCGGGCACGTCGGTCGGCACGAGGATGATCGAGATGCCCTTGTGCTTCTTCGCGTCGGGATCGGTGCGACACGCGAGCCAGACCCAGTCGGCGTCGTGCCCGCCCGTCGTGAACACCTTCTGCCCGTTGATGACGTACTCGTCGCCGTCGCGCACCGCGCGCGTGCTCAGCGACGCGAGGTCGGTGCCTGCGCCCGGCTCGCTGTAGCCGATCGCGAAGTGCACCTCTCCCCGCAGGATCTGCGGGAGGAAGCGCTCCTTCTGCTCCTCGGACCCATAGACCATGATCGTCGGGCCGACGGTGTTGAGCGTGACGAGCGGGAGCGGCACGCCGGCCCGGTTCGCTTCGTCGTAGAAGAGGTACTGCTCGAGCGGTGTACGGCCCTGTCCGCCGTACTCCTTCGGCCAGCCGGTGCCGAGCTTCCCGTCGGTGCCGAGCTGGCGGACCAGGTCCCGGTAGGCCTGGCCGCCGGCCTCGCCACCCTTGAGCTCGGCCCGACGCTCGGGCGTCATCAGGGACTCGAAGTACTCGCGCAGCTCGAGCTGGAGCGTGCGCTGCTCGGGGGTCAGGTCGATGTGCACGGCGGCGGCGACCGTACCGGTGGGCCGCGAGACGCTGCAACAGGCCCTAGGGTCACGGCGTGGCCAAGCAGCAGGGTGCGTCGGCGCAGCGCCCGGTGGTCATCGAGGCCGCGATCAACGGCACGACCACCAAGGAGCGCAACCCGAACACGCCGCGCCTGCCCGAGGAGATCGCCGCCGACGCGCTCGCGTGCATCGACGCGGGCGCAGCGATCGTCCACAACCACGCCGATGTCGTCGCGGTCTCGGGCCAGGAGGCCGCCGACCGCTACTTCGAGGGCTGGCGCCCGGTGTTCGACGAGCGTCCCGACGCGCTGCTCTACCCCACCACCAACTTCGGACCCGGCGTGGAGGGCGCGTACGCACACATGGCACCGCTCGCCGCGACCGGGTGGCTGCGCATCGGGATCATCGATCCCGGATCGGTGAACCTCGGTGGCATGGGCGACGACGGTGTGCCCGCGGCACCCGGGTTCGTGTACGCGAACTCGTTCGGCGACATCCGCCACCAGGCGGCGGTGTGCTCGGGCCTGCGACTCGGGCCGTCGATGGCGATCTTCGAGCCGGGCTGGCTGCGCACCGCGCTCGCATGGCACCACGCCGGCCGTCTGCCGAAGGGCGCGATGATCAAGCTGTACTTCGGCGGTGACGCCGGCTACCTGACCAGCGTCGGGCAGCACGGCGGCGCTGCGTTCGGGCTGCCACCGACACTGGCCGCGCTGGACGCCTACTGCGAGCTGCTCGACAGCTGTCCGTTGCCGTGGTCGGTCGCGGTGATCGGCGGCGACGTGTTCGACGGGCCGCTGGCGCGCGCCGCGCTCGAGCGGGGAGCGCACCTGCACCTGGGCCTCGAGGACTACGCGGGCCCCGAGCAGCCGACGAACGCAGAGCTCGTGCAGCGCGGTGTCGCCCTCTGCGAGGACGTCGGACGCCCGGTCGCGACCGCGGACGAGGCGACGAAGATCCTCGATCTCCCCCGCACCGGTCCCGAGCCCCCCGATCGCGCCGACGACTGACGCGTCACCCCTTGAGGTGCGGTACCCCTTCGGGGAAGTTGTACTCGAGCCAGCCGCGCCCGGTCCGGCCGTCCGCAGTCTCGAACCGGCAGGTGCAGCGCGGGAAGCGCGACTGCTTGCCCTCGGGTGACACGAGCAGGACCGGTGCCTGCAGCTCCGCCGTCCAGCCCATCTCGAGGTCGCCGACGGTGAGCTCGCCGCGCACGGGCAGCATCTCGTCGTCGAGCTCGTAGTCGGCACCGACGGCGTCGACCGGCTCGAGCGACATGTCGGGGCGCACGAGGTACCCCGTCTGGAAGATGTCGACCTTCGGCACGATCGAGCGCGCGCTGTGCCACCACGTGCCGTCGTCGAGCCGCCCCGAGCACCACTGCCAGCCGAAAAGCCACCAGTCGCGCACGCCCCAGGAGTGGTCGCGCTGACCCGGGCAGTGCACGTCGATGCGCTCGTCACCGATCGTCACCTCACCGCTCACCCACGCGGACTGCTCGAAGCGCGTCGTCATCGCGTACGGGAACGTCGGCGCGACGCCCTGCCACGTGAGGTCGAGGCCGATCGGGACCTCCGGGCCCCCACCGGTTCCCCGCAGCTCGTCGGCGGGATCGGTGAGTGCGATGCCCGTCCCTGCTGTGGTGATCCGGTACTTCCACAGCGACTCGACGGGTGTCCACGTCGCGCGCAGCCCGTCCGACACGACGCTCACCGCCGGCTCGGCCGTCATGTCGGCCGGCATCGGCGGCGCGGGCACCGCGTGATCGACCAGCAGCACGAGAGGCTCGCCGTCGCGCACGAGCGCGACCCAGTACCACACAACCTGCTGGTTCGGGTACAGCCCGAGGCGCAGGTAGCCGCCGTAGCTCCCGTCCGACGCGGCCCAGTCGTGGTACCACGACTCACCCCACAGCGGCTCCGTGCCGGGGAGGTGCCGCCCCTCGTCGGCGTCCGTCAGGTGCAGCGTCGTCATGGTCTGTGCGCTCCTTCCCGCCTAGAGGCGGTCGGGGTTGAGGAGAGCGTCGGTGCCACCGTCGACGAAGAGCACGGTGCCGGTCGTCCACGCCGACTGGGACGAGAGCAGGAACCACACCGCCTCGGCGATCTCGGTCTGCTCGCCCCAGCGGTCCATCGGGATCGGGAACGCGCGGATCAGGTCCCCCGTCACCGGGTGGTCCAGCGCGGCGCGGGTCAGCGGCGTGAGCACCGGACCCGGCGCGACCGCGTTCACGCGGATGCCAGGCGCCCACTCGACCGCGAGCCGCCGCACCTTGCGCGCCAGCGCGAGCTTGGCGAAGGCGTAGACGGCCTCACCGTCCATGCCTTCAGCCGTCTTCGCCGCGGCCTCTTCGTCGCCGGTCAGGCACTCGTCGACCAACGTCGGGTCCTCGACCGGCATGGCCGTCGCCGAGTTCGACGCGATCGCCACCGCGGCCTCGAGCTGTCCGGCCGCCAGCGGCTCGCGCAGCCCTTCCAACAGGCCGACGGCACCGAAGTAGTTGATCCGCGCCACCATCGACGACGGCGCTTCCGTGCTGCCACCGATGCCCGCCGCGACCACCAAGCCGTCGAGCACCCCGGCGGTCTCGGCAACGATCGCGTCGCACGCCGCAGTGCGCCCGGCGGCGGTCGACAGATCGGCGATGACGTCGGCATCGCGCACGTCGACGCCGACGACGTCGTGGCCCGCGGCCTCGATCCGGGCGCGGATCGCCCCGCCGATGCCGCCGGCCGAGCCCGTCACCGCGATCGTGGTCATGTGTCGGCGACGCTACCCTGAGCAGGCGATTCGCGAAGGGGGACGTCCGATGCTCGACTTGATCATCCGCGGAGCCGACGTCGTCGACGGGACGGGCGCACCGCGCCGGCGGGCCGACGTCGGCGTGCGAGGCGGACGTGTCGTCGCGATCGGCGACATCACCGACGACGCGACGACCGTCATCGCCGCTCACGGCATGGTCGTGGCACCGGGGTTCATCGACATCCACACGCACTACGACGCCCAGGTGCTCTGGGATCCCGCGGTCACGCCGTCGCCGCTCCACGGCGTCACCACGATCGTCGGCGGCAACTGTGGGTTCACGATCGCGCCGATCGAGCCGACCGAGACCGACTACCTCACCCGCATGCTCGCCCGCGTCGAGGGCATGCCCCTCGACTCGCTGCTCGAGGGTGTCTCGTACGACTGGCACAGCTTCGGCGACTACCTCGACAAGATCGACGGCAAGACCGCGGTGAACGCGGGCTTCCTCGTCGGCCACTCGGCGATCCGCCGCTGCGTGATGGGTGACGACGCGGTCGGCAAGCCGGCGAGCGAGGATCAGATCCAGTCGATGCGGGCGCTGCTCGCCGACTCGCTCGCGGCCGGCGGCCTGGGCTTCTCGTCGTCCTGGGCGCGCACGCACAACGATGCCGACGGCGATCCCGTGCCGTCGCGCGCGGCAACCAAGGAGGAGCTGATCGCACTCTGCGAGACGACGGGCACACACGAGGGCACCACGCTCGAGTTCATCCCGTCCGTCGGCGGCTTCGAGGAGGAGCACCTCCAGCTGATGGCCGACATGTCGAAGGCCGCGGACCGGCCGCTGAACTGGAACGTGCTCGTGCCGACCTCTGCTCGCGCCGACTACGCGTGGGAGGCGCTGAAGGCGGGCGACTACGCGGCCGCGCGCGGCGGCAAGGTGCTGGCGCTGACGGTGCCCGACACGATGAAGACGTTCCTGAGCTTTCGGTCGGGGTTCGTGCTCGACGCGCTGCCCGGCTGGGCGAAGACCATGGCATTGGCGCCGACGGAGAAGCTCGAGGCGCTGTCCGACCCGGCCGAGCGCGCGCGGCTCGCCGAAGGCGCGGCGTCACCCGAGGCGGGTCTCCTCCGCGGGCTCGCGAACTGGGCGAACATGGAGATCAACCAGACGTTCGCGCCTGAGAACGCGGGGTGCGCCGGTCGGACCGTCGGTGAGATCGCGGCCGAGCGCGGCCAGGAGCCGTTCGACACGTTGTGTGACATCGTCGTCGCCGACGGCCTCGCCACCGTCCTCTGCCCTCCCGTCGCGGGCAACGACATCGACAGCTGGGAGCTGCGCCGCGACGTCTGGCGCGACCCGCGTGCCGTCGTCGGCGCGTCCGACGCCGGCGCGCACCTCGACATGCTGTCGACGTTCAACTACTCGACCGCCATGTTGCGCGCGTGCCGCGAGCACCAGCTCATGCCGCTCGAGGAGGCGGTGTCGCTCCTGACCGACCGACAGGCCCGGCTCTACGGCATCACCGATCGCGGCCGGATCGCCGAGGGCTGGCACGCCGACCTCGTCGTGTTCGACCCCGACACCGTCGCGCCCGGACCGATCGTGTGGCGCGACGACCTGCCCGCCGGGGCGGGCCGCCTCTACGGCGACGCCGAGGGGGTCAAGCACGTCATCGTGAACGGCACCGAGATCGTGCGTGACGGAGAGCTCACCGGGGCGCTCCCCGGGACCGTGCTGCGCAGCGGCCGCGACACCGAGACGGTCACGGCCGGCTGACGATCAGGTCGGCCGCCCTACGACGGCGGCTTGGGCATCTCCGGCAAGCCCAGCTTGCGGTGGTCCCACGAGACGTACCGTTCGACGTCGATCTTCACGCAGACGCGCTTGTTGATCATCACGTCGACCATCGACTTCATGTCGTCGGTGTACTCCTGGCCGGCGGTGCGAGCGACGAGGCTCTTGCCCATCTCGAAGACTCGGTCGTAGTCCTCGATGATCTCCGCGGTGCCGACCAGCTCGACGCCACGCAGCTGGTCGTAGGAATCGCCCTCTTCGATCAGACACGTGATGCGAGGGTCGCGGCGAAGGTTCTGCACCTTCTGGCTCTTCGCCTTCGTCTCCAGCGCAGGCGCGCCCTCGAGGAAGCCGTACCACATCGCGACCAGATGGATCGTCCCGTCGTGGTTGTACGTCGCGCAGCTCATCGTGTGCCAGCCGTGGAGGAAGTCGTCGACCTCCTCGGGCGTCATCTTGATGAGGTCGCGCTGCTTGACGCCCTGTCCGAACGGCTGCTTCGGGTCGCTCTCGCTCATGCCGTCACTCCCGGGAGGTCGGGGCGCACCGTCACGCGGTGACGCCCAAGATGTCGGGGCGCACCGTCACGCGGTGACGCCCATGTCGATCGGCAGGATCACGCCGGTGATGTAGCCGGCTTCCTCGGAGGCCAGGTACGCGATCGTCGACGCCACCATCTCCGGGGTGCCCATCTTCCCCGTCGGTGGCATCATCTTGAGGTACTCCTTGACGTCACTGCCCTCGACGAAGCCGAAGTCCCTCGTGATCGGCGTGTCGATGCCGGCGGGCGCGACGGCGTTCACCCGTACACCCCGACGGTTGTACTCGACGGCCATCGCCTTCGTCATCAGTGAGACCGCGCCCTTCGACGCGCAGTACGCCGCGCTGTACGGCTGGCCGAAGATCCCTGCGCTCGACGAGATGTTGACGATGCAGCCGTGCTGCTCGAGCAGGTGCGGCAGGCACGCACGCGAGACGGCGAACGTGCCGACGACGTTGACCGCGAGGATGTGCTCGAACTGGTCCACGGGTTGGTCCTCGCTGCGCGCGAACGTGCCGATGCCCGCGATGTTGCAGCAGATCCTCGGCGGGCCGAGGGTCTCGACGATCACGGCGATCGCCTGATCGACAGCGTCGGCATCGGTGACGTCGAGCTGCCAGCCCCGGGCGCGTCCGCCCGCCTCGGTGATCGCCTGCGCGGTGGCCGACGCGCCGCTCTCGTCGATGTCGAGGCAGGCGACGACTCCGCCCTCGTCGCCGAATCGGGCTGCCGTCGCGCGACCGATGCCCGATGCGGCACCCGTCACGACCACCACGCGATCGTCGAAGCGACTCATCGAGTGAGGACCCTATCCCCGACCCTCTGGACCGCCGTCCCCGAGATGACGACGCGCCGGTGACGAGCGCGAGGCGGCGCGCGATCGGGCCGGCGCCCCCCACCCCGCTACTTGACGACGATCGGGTTGACCGGGCTGCCGACGGCACCGGTCACCGGCATCGGGGACGCGTCGAGGAAGAACGAGTAGCGACCGTCGTCGGCGCACGCCTCGGCCAGGTCCTCGAGGTTCCAGTTCTGGCCCTGGGTCATGCCCATGTCGACGAGGTGGAGGAGGTGCACGGGCAGCATCGCGTCCTCGCGCTCGCACGGGTACACCTCGAACGTGATGTTGTCGGTCGCCACCGCGGCCACGTCGTGCGAGCGGAACCACTCCACCGTCTGCAGCGACGGTCCCGGTGCGGGGACGCCGTAGCGCTCGCGGTCGCCCTCGAGGAACCACTTGATGTGGCCGGTCCGCAGCAGCACGATGTCGCCCGCCCGCACGTCGACCCTGCCCGCCTCGCAGGCGGCGTCGAGGTCGGCTGCGGTGAGCGCCTGCCCGCCTTCGACGCGGTCGACGCCCATCGCCTTCGGCACGTCCAGCAGCACGCCGCGCCCGACGATGGTGCGCACCTTGTCGATGCCCATCCTCGCCGCGCCGGCCTCGGTGATGACGCTCGAGTCGACGCCGTTGTAGAGCTTGCCCTCGTAGCTGACGTGCGCGAGCGCGTCCCAGTGCGTCGCCGACTGCAACCCCATCGCGATCTTGTCGTCGCTCGTCGTGAACTGCGACGGGTCACCCGTGAGCGGCGTGTCGACCATGATCATCTCGTGCACCGGGTTGTCGCGGCCCGGGATCGCGCCGGTCTGTGGGCCCTGCTCGTCCATCGGGATCCCGAGCGCGAGCCGCCGACCGCTCTTGATCTCCTGGGCCGCTGACCGCACCACGTCGTCGGTGATCAGGTTGAGCGTGCCGAGCTCGTCGTCGTCGCCCCACCGGCCCCAGTTGCGGACCTTCGCGCCGAGCTCCTTCACGTCCTCGGGCAGTCCCATCTCATCCCCCTCCGAAGCGCTCTCGATCGACGTGCACCCACGTTCCCCGCGCGACGGCGATCGGCTCGTCGCCCGCGTGGAGCACCGCGATGGCCTGCGCGACCCGGTCGGTGCGCTCGGCCAGCCAGCTCATGATCACGTGCCGCGTGCCGACGCGCGGGCGGACCCTGATCTCCGCGGCCATCGTGCCGAGGACGACGGCCTGACCGTCGGCGAGGGTCGGGACCACGGGCGCGGACGTCGGGCAGTCGAGTGCCGCCCACACGAACACCTCGTCCACCGCGCCACCGTCGTCATCGGACCCGAGGGACGCGTCGGGCGTCCAGGTCGCCGCGTACACGCCGTCGCGCCCGGGGACCGGGCCCGCGAAGATCCGCAGCGCGTCGCCGGGTTCGCGTTCGGGCCCACAGCCGAAGCACCGGGGGAACGGGTGCGCGCCCGGCGTCGTCGCCCACTCGAGGCCGCCGACCGTGCCGGCGTCGGCCCCGTCGTCCCCGACCCGCGGCGGCAGCTCGACCTCGAGCGCGCCGATCGGCCGTCCCTCGGCGACGACGTCTTCGCCGTCGCGCAGCTCCACGCCCTCAGCGGTGCGCACCCTCGTGAGGGAGCGCTCGAGCGGGGGCGGGCGCCGCAGGCGCACCTCGGCCGGGTTGCCCAGGACCGCGGCCACGAGGCCGCACGTGTAGCCGCCCTGTCCCGAGTCGTCGGGGCCACGGAACCGTCGCTCGATGGCGACGGGGTCGGTCGCGCTCACGGCGTCGAGATGTCCAGCACCCCGCGTGCGAGCTTGCCCTCGTGCAGGTCATGCACGGCGCTCTCCCAGTCGTCGAAGGCGTAGCGTTCGCTGACCAGCTCGTCGAGCTTGATGAGCCCCCGCTGGTACGCGTCGACGATGAGCGGGATGTCCCAGTGCGGTCGGTGCGAGCCGGCGCGCGAGCCGGTGAGCGTGCGCTCGACGTGGGTGAAGTTCGTGATGCGGGCGTCGACGGTCGCCGTCGGGGCGGGCACACCGACGGCGACGGCGTGGCCGCCCCAGTCGAGCATCTCGAGGCACTGGCCGAGGATCGCCGGGTGGCCGACGCAGTCGAACGCGTAGTCGACGCCACCCTCGCCGAACGAGCCGACGACGTTGGCGATCTCGGTGGGGAACCACTCCCGCACCTGCGCGACGACGTCGACGCCGTCACCTGCCACGATGAAGTCGGTGGCACCGAACGCGCGGGCCGCCCGCTCCTTGTCGGCCACCGTGTCGACCGCGATGATCCGCGCCGCCCCCTTCACCTTCGCGGCCTGGATCACGTTGAGGCCCACGCCGCCGACGCCGAACACGACGCACGTGTCGCCGAGGCCGAGCTCGGTGCGGTTCCACACCGAGCCGATGCCCGTCAGCACACCGCAGCCGATGAGGCAGGCGACGGACAGGTCGATGTCGGGGTCGATCTTGACGCACTGCACGGACTGCACGACCGTGTGCTCCGACAGGCACGAGGTGGCGGCGAAGTTCCACGCCGCTTCGCCGGCGACGGTGAAGGGCTGGCTCGCGTTGGCGATGCTCTTGCGGCAGTAGGCGGGGCGGCCGGTCTCGCACCACTTGCACGCGCCGCAGAACGCCAGTGTGTGCAGCACCACGTGGTCACCCGGCGCGACGTTGGTGACGGCCTCGCCGACGGCGTCGACCACGCCCGCGCCCTCGTGGCCGAGCACGGCCGGGGGCGGCCACGGGATCGTCCCGTCGAGGACGCTCAGGTCGCTGTGGCACAGCCCGGCGTTGGTGACCCGCACCTCGACCTCGGTAGGCCCGGGCGGGCGCACGTCGACGTCGCCGCGGATCGCCGCCTTCTCCCCGTCGTACACCAGCGCTTTCATGCAGTTCCTCCCGACCTGCGTCTCTCACCCCGGAATGCGCGGGTGACGGACGCAACCAAAGAGCGGGTCACCCGGGCCAGATGATGCTCTGGATCTCGGTGTAGGCATAGAGGCCGTAGTCGCCGCCGTCGCGGCCGACGCCGCTCATCTTGAAGCCGCCGAACGGGGCCTCGTGGTTGCGCTGGGCGGTGTTGATGCCGACGTGCCCGCACTCGAGCTGCTGGCCGATGCCGTACGCCTTCGCGGTGTCCTCGGAGAAGACGTAGTCGTAGAGCCCGTAGTCAGAATCGTTGGCGATCGCGATCGCCTCGTCGTCGTCGTCGTAGGGCACGACCACGATGACCGGGCCGAAGATCTCCTCGCGCACCGCGGTCATGTCGTTGGTGCAGCTCGCGAGCAGCGTCGGTCCGACGTAGAAGCCCGTGTCGATGCCGTCAGGGTCGCGCCCGTCGACGAGGAGCTCGGCCCCTTCGTCGGCGCCGGACTGGACGTATCCGGCGATGCGGTCGCGATGCTGACCCGAGATGACCGGCCCGACGACGGTGTCCTCGGCTTCGGGGGGCCCGAGCTTCAGCGTGGGTGCCGCGCCCTGCAGCGCACCGATCAGCGCGTCGTAGACCTTGCGGTGCACGATCGCCCGCGTCGGCGCGGTGCAGATCTGCCCCGAGTGGAAGCCCCACACGCTGGCCAGGCCGGCGACGGCCTTCCCGATGTCGGCGTCCTCGCACACGATGCACGCGCCCTTGCCGCCCAGCTCGAGCAGCAGCCGCTTCATCGTCGCGCCGCCCGCCTCGAAGATGCGCGCGCCCACGGCCGTCGATCCCGTGAACGAGATCATGTCGACGTCCTTCGACCGGACGAGTACCTCCCCCACCTCCGGCGCCGACCCGGTGATGACGTTGACGACGCCCGGCGGGAAGCCGACCGACTCGCAGATCTGCGCGAACTCGATGATCGCGAGCGGGTCCTGGGGCGCGGGCTTCATCACGATCGTGTTGCCGGTTGCCAGCGCCGGCCCGACCTTCCCCGCCATGTTGACGAGCGGGAAGTTGTACGGCGAGATGCACGCCACGACACCGACCGGCTGACGGAGCACCTGCCCACCGATCACGCCGCCGGCCGCGAGGGGCGTCGTGGGCATGATCGACGGCGGCAGTGCCTCGCTGATGTCTTGCAGCGCTCCCTTCGCGTAGCGCTCGAACCGCGCGACGGCTTGCGGAACCTGGAGCGACGACCCCACCTTCAGCGTCGCGCCCGTCTCGGCCATGATCAGCGGCAGCAGCGCGTCGTTGCGCGCGCGCACCTCGACCGCGAGCTGCGAGAGCAGGTTCGCCCGCTCCTCGGGCGACGTGCGCTTCCACGCCGGGAGCGCGTCCCTCGCCGCTCGCGCCGCGGCCTCGGCGTCTGCGACCGACGACTCGGGCGCCTCGTCGATGACCGTCTCGGTGGCCGGGTTCACGATGCCGTAGGCGCCGGCGCCCCCGTCGACCCACGAGCCGCCGATCAGGTTGCGATAGGGGGTTCCCGTCAGTGTGGGCATGCGAGACGGGAACGTACCTCACGATCGGCTCGCTCTCTGCAGGCGAGGATGCACGCCCTGTCGCCGTTCGCTCGCCCTTCGCTCAGGCGCCGGCGGGGATCCCGACGGTGCTCGTGTCCCGTCCCGATCGCAGGACGGTGCCCGGGAGGTCGCCGGTGGCGTCACCGTCGCGGACGATCTCTCGCCCGTTCACGAAGACGCGCGAGATGCCCCGCGCGGCGGCGAACAGCCGCGCCGTGCCGCCGGGCAGGTCGTTGACGAGGCTCACGTCCTCCATGTCGACGGCGTCGGGGTCGAGCAGCACGAGATCGGCGTGGGCGCCCGCGGCGACCACCCCGCGGTCGCGCAGCCCGAACAACGAGGCCGGCGCCTGCGTGATCATCTGCACCGCCCGCTCGAGCGGCACGAGCTGCCGGCCCCGCAGGCAGTCGGCCAAGAACCGCGTGGTGTAGGGCGCTCCGCACATGCGGTCGAGGTGCGCGCCGGCATCGGACCCGCCGAGCATCACGTCGTCGCGCGCCCACGCCTCCTTGCGCAGCTCCCACGACGCCGGGTCGCTGTCGGACGGGAGCGGCCACAGGATCGTGCGCAGGTCGTCCTCGAGCACGACGTCGACGAGCGTGTCGAAGGGCGCCCGGCCGCGCTCCTTCGCGAGATCCTCGATGCGCCGGTTCTTCAAGCCCTCGTTGGCCTCCGAGAACGTGTCACCGACCATGTAGCGACCCCAGTCGGTGAGGCGCGCGAAGACTCCCGCGTCGGGCGACGCGGCGCGCTCGACCATGTGCTCGCGGACGATCGGGTCGCGCAGCTTCGCCATGCGCTCCGGCACGGGCAGGCTCATGACCTCCGACCAGTCGGGCAGCATGAACAGCGCGCAGTAGCTGAGGAAGCTCATGTTCATCTCGACGAGCACGGGCATCGTCAGCGCGACCGACCGCCCACCCCGCGCCGCCGCCGCCTCGTTGGCCGCGAGCTGCTCGCGGTAGCGCTCCGGCTCCTTCGAGTCGATCGTCAGCACGTTCCAGTTGAGCGGGCGTCGCGCCGCGAGCGTCATGTCGCCCATCAGCTCGACCTCGTCGGGCCGGAACCCGCGCAGGCACCCGTCGGTCACGTACTCGAGGGTCGTGCCCTCGTGGTCGCGCACGGCGCCGCACAGCGCGAGCACCTCGTCGCGCGACGCCCAGCGCGACGGCACCGGCTCGCCCTCGCCGTCGGAGTGCGTGAACGACAGGGTCGTCGAGAAGCCCAGCCCGCCGGCGCCGAGCGCGTCGTGGAGCAGCCGGGTCATCGCCTCGATCTGCTCTCCGGATGCCTCGTGACCTGTCGCCGCCGGCCCCATCACCGCACGGCGGAGCGCGCAGTGGCCGACGAGGAACGCGGCGTTCACGCCGATGTTGCCCTCGAGCGCGTCGAGGTACTGCGGGAAGGTCTGCCAGCTCCAGGGCACGCCCTGCTCGAGTGCGGCGAGAGGCATTCCCTCGACCTTCACCATCATGCGGCGCAGGTAGTCGGCGCCGTCGTCATCGGTGAGGGGCGCGAGCGTGAACCCGCAGTTGCCGCCCACGACGCTGGTGACACCGTGCAGGCTCGACGAGAGCGCGCCCGGGTCCCAGAACAGCTGCGCGTCGTAGTGGGTGTGGGGGTCGACGAACCCCGGCGTGAGGACGAGCCCGTCGGCGTCGATCTCGGTCGTCGCGGCCTCGTCGGTCTCCCCGACGACGACGACCCGACCGTCCCGTACGCCCACGTCTCGCCGCCGCGCCGGAGCGCCCGTGCCGTCGACGACGTTCGCGCCCCGGATCAGCAGATCGAGCATGCGACGAGTCTCCCATGCCGCGAACGGGCCCCGACAAGCCCGAGGAGATGCCGCGGCTGCCGACCGGTAGGGTCGTCGGCGCCGTCGTGTCGCACCCGAGGGGTCACGTGATCATGCACCGCAGCCCGCCGCGGCGTCTGGTCGCGGTGGCGACCCTCGCCGCTGTGTGCGGGGCGTCGGCGCTGCTCCTCTCGGGCGCGCTCCCTGCGAGCGCCGGACCCACCCGGGGCAACGCCGACGGCGCGCTCGTGATCGGCCACCTTGCACCCGAGACCGGCGAGCTCGCCCCGATCCTGGACTCGCTGCGGGTGCCGGTACAGCTCGCCGTCGAGGAGATCAACTCGGCCGGCGGCGTGAACGGGCAGCCGGCCCTGTTCGCCCCCGGTGACGAGGGGACCGACGCCGGCACCGCCCGCCAGACCGTCGCGATGATGCTCGAGAACGGAGCCGACGCGATCGTCGGCCCGGCGTCCTCGAGCACCGCGCTCGCGATCCTCGACACCACCAAGGACCGCGCGCTCGTGTGCTCGGGGACCAACAGCGCCGAGGCGCTGACCAAGCAAGGGCCGCGCCGCTCGGGTGGGCTGTACTTCCGCACCGCACCGCCCGATCGCCTGCAGGGCCGGGCGCTCGCCGAGCAGATCCTGGCCGCGGGCCACCGCCGGGTCGCGGTCGTCGCTCGGGACGATCGCTTCGGCAGCTCGCTCGCCGGCTCGCTCGTGCGGTCGCTGCGCGAGGGCGGCGCCAAGGTCCCCGTCGTGGTGCGGTACGACCCCGACAGCACCGACCTGACCGCGGAGGTGCAGCAGGCACTCGACGCGACGCCGCAGGCCGTCGCGGTCATCGGGCAGCTCGACGACGGCGCCGCGGTGGTCCGGGCGCTGGTCGGCGAGGGCGCCGGGCCCCAGGAGCTGGCGACCTACGGCAGCGACGCGCTGTACTCGGCGCGCTTCGCCGAGCTCGTCGACCCGCAGAACCCGGTCGTGGTCGCAGGGCTCTCGGGCACCGCACCTGCTGCTGCGCCGGCCGGCATCACGAGCCCGTTCCACGACGCGCTCGCGGTCGCGGGCATCGACCCGGTGTTCTCGGCGCACTCCTACGACTGCACGATCCTGACCGCGCTCGCCGCGGTCACGGCGAAGTCCGACGACCCGAAGCGCATGGCGAAGGTGTTCGCATCGAACCTGAAGGGCGCGAACGACTGCAACACGTTCGCGGCGTGTCGCGACCTGCTCGTGGCCGGCGAGACGATCCACTGGCGCGGCGCGTCGTCGACGTTCGACCACTTCGGCAGGTTCGAGCCCACCGAGGGCGTGTACCAGCCCTGGAGCTACGACGCCGACGGCACGCCCCGCGACGGCGACCCCTCGACCCAGATCACGGTCAGCTGGTCAAGCGCCTGATCACGATCGCCTGAAGCGCGTGCCGAGCACACCCGGCGTCAGCCGGTGAAGGTGGGGGCCAGCTCGGCGCCTGGAACGATGCCGCACGAGACCTCGCCCACGACCATGTCCAGCGAGCTGCCGAACTGCGTCGGCCCGTCCGCCGGGATGAACTCGATCAGGAGCTCGGCCCGGAGACCGACGACGGTGATGTCGTTGGCGCCGACGGTCTGCTCGTTCGCCACGATCCGGGCCACCTGGTGGATCTCGCCACCGCCCACCGGGATCGACTCGTCGAAGTCGACCAGCACGCTGTTGGGATCGGGCAGCTCGGGGATCGGCCCCTCGAACGTCTCGCCTTCGACCACACGCGTCGAGCCGACAGGCCCGCCGGGCAGATCGGACCGACAGTCCACCTCGACGAGCTCCGCCACGAGGAGGAGGTCCTCCAACCGGTCGGGGTTGACGTCGGCGATGCTCGCCGTGCTCGCCGCGTACCCCGTTCGGCCCAACGCGCCCGCCGTGCTCACGTCGAGGGCGCCGGCCACGGGATCGGTGTTGAGTCCCGAGAGCGCCAGCGAGGCCAGCGAGTCGGTGAAGGGCCCGCCGCCCTCGGGCGGCAGCGTCACGGTCGGGGCCGGGCCCGCGGTGGAGGTCTGCACGACCTGGGCGTCCACGCCGTCCCCGGTGATCCCGGCGTCGGCGAGCGCGGCGTCGATCGCGGCCGCGTCACCCGCCTGGATCGCCTCGAGCAGTGCCCCCAGGTCGGCGCCGTTCGTCTGATCCTGGGTCTCGGCGAACATGCCGGTGGCGTGACCACTGACCGCCACGACGGTCGGCGGGGGGGGTGGTGGTGGCGGGGG
>Ga0315534_1000603_pt1 | contig 25148 bp, 21 predicted proteins | sample SalMarSW160240MG_FD_203094 | JGI IMG/M metagenome (GOLD analysis project Ga0315534, IMG submission 203094) | Salt marsh sediment microbial communities from the Plum Island Ecosystem LTER, Massachusetts, United States - Salt Marsh Sediment SW1602-40 ...
ATATACCCTAATCCCGGAACCGGGATAGTATTTGTAAGGACAGCGGGTTACGGTGCATCTGAAGTTCTGATCGAACTTTTTGATCTGAGAGGGGGGAAAGTCTATTCTGAAAGAATAAATAACATTATAAATAACGAGCCGATTACTTTAGATGTTTCAAATCTAAAAACAGGAATGTATCTTTTGCATATTTATTACCCGGGCAAAATACCCGGCCAGGTATATAAGCTCATTAAAAAATAGGGATGTAAAATCTTATATCATGAAAAAAACAGTATCCATAAATTTTGCTCTTGTGCTGGTCTTTTCTATTCTTATATCGGATTTACCGGCCCAGGTGCCCCAGGGCTTTAATTTTCAGGCTGTTGCACGAAACAGCGATGGCTATGTTTTAGCTGACAAGCAGATAACCCTGAAAATAGGGATTATTGCGTCAACTGCAGAAGTAACAGTATGGGAAGAGACTCATTTAGTTACAACCAGTGATATTGGACTTTTCAACCTCACAATAGGAAAGGGAACAAGAACAGCAGGTATTGTTACAAAATTCTCAGATATTGACTGGGGAGTAGATCTCCTTTATCTTAAAGTAGAAATGGATGCAGGAAACGGGTATGAAAATCTTGGCACCAGTGAATTACAGTCAGTTCCTTATGCTTTGGTAGCAAACAAATTATCATCGGTTCCCGAATTATCCACTCTCTCTTCTCTGGGTATTGCAGAGATTGAGGGTCATAATTCTGATTCTGCACTTTTTGTTGTAAAAAACAAAAATGGAGATATAATTTTTGCTGTTTATAATGAGGGTGTTAGAATTAATGTTGCCGATTACCCGGAGGGAGATAAAGGAGTTAAAGGCGGATTTACAATTGGTGGATTTGGGGCAACAAAAGGTCTTACCAATGAATATATGCGGGTATCTCCCGATAGTGTAAGAATATATGTTGATGAGACTATTGCCAAGGGGGTTAAAGGAGGATTTTCCATTGGTGGTTTTGGCCATACAAAAGAAGTAACCGATTTTATGCATCTTACACCCGATAATTATTTTATTGGACATCTGGCTGGAAGTTCAATAACAGATGGTTTATATAATTCTTTTTTCGGATACGATGCGGGAGTGAATAATACAATCGGGAATAATAATGTTTTTATTGGAAATGAAACAGGATACTCAAATATTGACGGTCATTGGAATATTTTTATTGGGAATACTGCCGGCAGTTCGAATACCTCGGGAGACGCAAACATCATCATGGGTGATGAAGCAGGATATTTAAATACCACAGGATCATGGAATGTATTCCTTGGTGATATGGCGGGCCACGATAATACAACCGGGGAGTCTAATGTTTTCATAGGCGCAGATGCCGGATTAAGCAATACACTGGGTAATTATAATGTTTTTCTTGGATCAACTTCCGGGGTCTATAATACAGAGGGAAACTCCAATGTTTTTCTGGGTGAAAGTTCAGGATACTCAAATACTCTGGGCAATTCAAATGTGTTTATTGGAACAGAAAGCGGTGTTATGAACCTGGAAGGTGATAATAATGTTTTTATAGGTGATGTGGCAGGCTGGTCAAACACATATGGTATTGATAATGTATTCATTGGTGCAAGCGCTGGTGAGAAAAATGAAGAAGGAAGCTACAATGTCTTTTTGGGAGAGTATAGTGGTAACAGTAATGTGGATGGTATATCAAATGTCTTCCTGGGAAAAGAGGCCGGACAGGCAAATACTTCAGGATCATGGAATGTATTCCTTGGCACATTAACCGGTACCGAAAATACAACAGGACAGCAAAATGTTTTTCTTGGCCAGGAAGCTGGAAGTGAAAACACTACAGGAAGTTATAATGTGTCAATAGGTACCTTGAGCGGCAACTCAAACATGACCGGGAGCAGTAATGTTTTTATTGGATATCAGGCCGGAATTGATGAAACAGGTTCTAACAGACTTTACATTGACAATGCAGGATTAGAGTCGGATGAAGTACTTATTTATGGGGAGTTTGATAATAATTACCTGAGTTTCTATGCTGATGTTGATGTGGCCGGGAATGTATATTTCTATGATATTCTTGCTAAATCAGATGAAAAACTTAAAACAAATATTTCAGATATTTCGGATGTACTTACTAAAGTGATGACATTGAGGCCGGTTACATATAACTGGAATACACAGGAATATCCTAAAGGAAGATTTTCTGACGAACCCCAGGTTGGTTTAATTGCCCAGGAAGTTGAGACGCTCTTTCCAGAACTGGTAAAAACAGATAAAAAAGGAGACAAAGCAGTAAACTATACAAAGCTTACAGTGCTGTTGCTGGAAGCAATGAAGGAACAGCAGGAAATTATTGAGGGTCTTAAAGCAGAAATCCTTTCACAGAACGAGAATATTCAACAACTCACGTTAAAAGTTGATGCACTCATCAAATAAATAATTGAATAAATGTAACCCCGTCAGGCAGTTTTCCTGTACCGGTTTACGGCAAGTACTGTGAATGTAATTGCAATCAGGGTCAAAGCATAGATGTCTCTGCTGATATCCTGAAAAGTTGATCCTTTCAGCATAATCATCCTGTTAATGCGCATTATGTAAGCAGCGGGATTTATCAGATCAATTTTTTGTGCCCATACAGGCATACTCTCCAGGGGAGTAAAAATCCCACTCATCAGGATGAAAATAATTATAAAGAAAAATCCGGTGAACATGAACTGTTGCTGCGTACTTGAAAAAGTTGAAACAAAAAGGGCAAGGCCGAGAACTGCTATCAAGAAAATAGATGAGCATAGGAAAAGAAGTGCAATACTACCTTCAAAAGGAATGTTGAAAGTCAGCTTTCCTATGATTAATCCGACAGCCAGATCTATAATTCCGATAATCAGAAAGGGCACCATTTTAGCTATTATAAAATGAGATTTTCTAACAGGAGTGACATTTATCTGCTCAATAGTCCCGCTCTCTTTTTCCTTTACCATATTAAGCCCTGCAAGAATATATCCGATTGCCAGAATAAGTATTCCGAGTATACCCGGCAGCATATAATGTTTATAATTGAGCAATTCGTTATACCAGTACCTGTTGGAAACCTGTATTTGCGGGATGGATGTAAAAGTCTGACTGCCGGCATTTTCGGCAACGATATTCATATTGTAATCACGGATAACCCCGTTTAAGTAAGCCCATGAGAGCTGGGCGTTTACTGCATTAATGGCATTTACAGAGACCAGTAATCTGCCGGGATTCCCTATAGAAGTCTTTTTCCCGAAACCTGATGGTATCTGAATTATCAAATCGCACTTACCTTTGTGTAATAAATTATTGGCTTCCTGCTCAGAGAAAGTTGAAAACCTGACTTTGAAAAATGTCGATCCCTCCAATTGACCTACCAGTTCTCTCGATTCGGTTGTTAAATCTTTATCAACAATACAAAGATTAACATTCTTGATTTCAAATGTTATGGCAGGAACCAATATCAGCATCTGGATAATAGGAACACCAAAAATTGCTTTCCCGATAAATTTATCCCTGAAGATCTGAATAAACTCTTTCCTTATAAGATATAATATAGTCCTCATATTCAATGCTTTTGAATCATTGCGCAAATGAGCCATTGTGTCTTTGCATCGTTCATCCAAGCCTTATTTTAAAGTTCCTTATACTAAGTCCTATAAATACCATAGTAAAAACTATCAGTAACAGTGTTTCCTTCCAAACATACAGAAATCCTGTGCCTTTTATCATTATGTTTTTTATGATCACAATGAAATATCTCGGAGGTAATATTGCGCTTACCCATCCGTATATTTTTGCCATATTCTCTATTGGGAAAATGAATCCCGAAAGCAAAACTGTTGGGAGCATCATGCCCACTAATGAAATAAATATTGCCTGCTGCATGGTTTTTGCAACTGTTGAGATTAAAATACCAAGTGAAAGGCTCATAAGAATATAAAGCATCGATTCGGCAAGAAGCAGAACCAGGCTTCCCTTAATCGGCAGGCCAAATACAAACCATGAAAGCAATAATATTATGATCACATCAACAAAAGAGAGAATAAAATAAGGAAGTACTTTACCCAGTATAATTTGTACTGGCTTTAGAGGTGAAACCAGCAGAACTTCCATAGTCCCGAATTCTTTTTCGCGAGTGATGGTAATAGATGTCATCAGGGCACAGATAAGTATCATTATCAGGGTAATAACTCCCGGCACAAACATATATTGGCCCTTAAGAGAAGGATTATAGAACATTCTGACTTCAGGTTGAACCAAAAGAGTTCCGGCAGCTGACGCTCCTGCCAGTTCCCTGTTGAAATCAGTTACAATCGCCGTAACATAGTTTGTTATAAGAGTTGCCATATTTGGTTCTGAACCGTCTGTGATAATACTTACAGCTGCTTTACCTTCGCTGATAAGCCTTCTGCCAAAATCCTTTTCAAAGATTATTATAGCTTTAGTTTTATTCCCCCTTAATACTTTATCAATATCGTTGAAACTCAGGAGGGTCTCACTCTTTCTGAAAAAACCTGAAGAACATATTTTATCAGATATTTTTTGTGTCATCTCATCCCCGGAAAAATCGAGAAAAGCAACCTGGGCATTTTTAAGATCAGTGCTGACTACAAATCCAAACAAAAGTATCTGGATGGCAGGAATCCCGAATAATATGATCATTGTCCGGAAATCCCTGAAAATATGCAGGAACTCTTTTTTTACAAATCCCAGAAATCGTTTCATAAATTACCAGTTATATTAGATTTGGATTTTAGCCCCCCCTCAGAGCCTGTCCCGACCGCAGGTCGGGAGGGGGTGGGGGGTCTCGCAATCTTCACAAACACCTCTTCAACCGATGTCGCATTATACTGTCTCTTCAGTTCTTCGGGAGTATCCAGGGCGACTATTTTACCTTCACTCATTATAGATATGCGGTCACAATATTCTGCTTCATCCATATAATGTGTTGTTACAAAAACGGTAATTCCCATGTCAGCCGTTTCATAGATCATCTCCCAGAACTGGCGCCGGGTAATAGGATCAACTCCACCAGTAGGCTCATCGAGGAAAACTATCTTTGGTTCATGCAGAACAGCCACTGAAAAAGCAAGCTTCTGTTTTAATCCAAGCGGGATATCCGAGATTAATATGTCTCCGTATTCCAGGAAATTGAGTTTTTCCAAAAGTGTCCCCGTCCTTTCTTTTATCAGAGCCTTATTCATCCCGTAGATGCCTCCATAAAGCATAATATTTTCTTTTACAGTCAGATTCTCATACAATGAAAATTTCTGACACATATAACCGATATTCTTCTTAATCTTTTCAGGTTGTTTTGCAGCGTTGAAACCTGCAACCAATACTTCTCCGGAAGTAGGTTTAGATAAACCTGACAATATCCTAAGTGCTGTTGTTTTACCGGCTCCGTTGGCTCCAAGGAATCCGAATATCTCGCCCTCGTATACCTCAAAGCTGAGGTTGTCATTTGCAACAAATTTCCCGAATCGTTTTACAAGATCCTTTACTGTTATTACGGTATTCCTTGTCATTTTTCTCTTTTTGCCATTATGCCATTGAGCCTCTGCACCTTAATAATACATCCCCCCATCCCTCACGCTGTCGCGGGACAAGCTCTTCAAAGAGGGAGTTTTTCCTTTTTTCATTAATTCGAGGAACCTGTCCTCAATACCTGCTTCAGTTTCAGTTAATACCACATCCCTGATTCCAAGATTTGCCAGGTATTCAAAAAGAGTATTATCGTACTTATCGCCTTTGAAGGTCACATGAACAGAATCTCCGAAGGGGTAAGCAGTGATTATCCCCGGAAATTCCCTAAGGGCATTTATCAGCCTGTATTTTTCAGGTGCCCTTGCACTGAACAGTTTCCCGGTGAATCCCTGTCTTATGATTTGAGGATTATCAATTGACAGTAATTGCCCGTCCTGTATCAGAGCCACTTTGTCACATCTCATTGCCTCATCCATATAGGGTGTTGATACTATTATTGTTATATTGTGCTGTTTTAGCTTTTTCAGCATATCCCAGAATTCTGACCGGGAAACAGCATCAACACCTGTTGTGGGCTCATCAAGGACAACCAATGAAGGCCTGTGAATAAGCGCACATGACAGAGCCAGCTTCTGCTTCATGCCTCCTGACAATCTTCCTGCAAGTCTCTTCTTAAATGGTTCAATATGTGAATAGATATCAGAGATAAGATCGTAGTTCTCTTTAACCGAGGTGCCAAAGACAGTTGCATAAAAATTAAGGTTTTCTTCAACCGACAGATCCTGGTAAAGACTGAAACGTCCCGGCATATAACCAATATTCCTGCGAAGCTCTTTAAAACCTGTTACGACATCGTGTCCCATAACCCTCATTTCTCCTTCATCGGGCAGGAGGAGAGTGGTAATTATCCTGAAAAGGGTTGTCTTACCTGCTCCGTCCGGACCTATGAATCCGAATATCTCAGATTCATTTACTGAAAACGAGATATCTTCCAGGGCCTTCGTTTCCCCGAAACTCTTTCCTATGGCCGATGATTCAATTATCTTTTGCATCATTTTCAGAAAATCACCTCTCCCGGCATACCTGATTTCATTGTACCGTCATTCTTTACATCAATTGTCACAGCATAAACGAGCGTAACACGCTCTTCTTTTGTCTGAATGATCTTCGGAGTGAACTCTGCTTTTTCTGAAATATAACTTACTGTTCCGGGGAATGAAGTGTATTCTTTCTTTCCATCATCTACCCTTACAGTGCATTCTCCGCCTGTTTTAATACTTCCCAGCTGGGCTCCGCTGACATACACTTTAAGCTTAATCAGTGAGAGGTCAGCGATCTTAACCAATGGTTTGCCTGCAGCAGTCATTTCACCAGCCTCAGAATATTTTTCAATTATAGTCCCCTTCAGAGGGCTTATTACACTGCTTCGCTTAATCTGTTCGTTAAGAATTGCCTTTTTCGATTCAAATACCAACAATTCTGCGGCTATTGATGCTTTCTGGGTGTTATTGGCCTTAATCTGTTTTTGTAGTACCGCAACCTGCCCGGCAAGATCATCAAACTGTTTCTGTGTTGCTGCATCATCCTTCAGCATATTCTCAATCCTGGAAATATTAATTTTCAGATTTTCGATCTGCTGGTTAAGAATGTCATTCTGTGCATTTGTTGAATTAATGCGTGTCCTGACACTTCTCATTCCTGCATCGATCTCATTTTTCTGCAGATGGAACAGAATTGTGTCGATAAGAGCAATTTCGGTTCCCCTGTCAATTTCAGAACCCTCTGTTACATCTAACTTAAGGATTCTACCATTTGTTTCGGCTGAGACAAACACCTCAGTGGCCTCAAAATTACCATAGGCATCTGCTTCATCAGCGTTGTTTCCGCAGCCGGTTGTCAGCAGTGCTCCGATGATTATTAATGATCTGGTTTTCATGTTATTCAATCTCCTTTCCACTTATGTTATGATATTCCACCTGAGCCTTAGCCAAATTTATTTTATGTATTTCATGATTGATCTGAGCCTGTTTTTCTGAATTCATCTCATTCATATATTCAGTAATGGTGATGGTTCCGTTTTCGTATTGTGATTCAGCCGAGGCAGTTATCTTTTTCCTTATTTTGATCAGTTCTGAATCTGATTCAATTAGAGATTCAAGGCTTGTTATCTCGGCCTGTTTTGCATCCAGGAGTCTTTTAAGATTTTCAGTAAGATCGTTTTTCCTGTTATCGATTATCCCCTGCTGAAGATTTATTACCTGTTTTTCATTCTTTGCTTTATTCCAGTCGAAAATGTTCCATTTTAGACCGGCCCCGAGAATATAGTAAGGAGCAAATTCATCTTTAAAGAAATTATTTCCGGGAGGATTTCCATAACCAAGGGTTGCAAAGCCAAATGCTCTTGGCATTCTCTTGCTCTGTATTATCTGACTAGTTGCATCAAGCTGCTCTTTCCTGAGGTCGAATAAAAATAATTCAGGTCGCGATAATTCTGCTTCCTGTTCCACTGCTATCGATGGGAGAACAAATTCTGTTGAAGCATCGATCTCAGCGCCTGTAAGCTCTGTCAGAATCTTTAATAGTGCGGTTTCCTTTATCTCATTTTCTTTAAGCTGCTGCCCGAGCTTTATCTTTTCAGAAACAAGAACATCAATATCCGATTTTAATAACACACCGCTGGCAAAAGCTGAACTCACTGATGAAATACGCTTGTTTACCAGTCCCAGATAATTGTTCAGAAGTTCTTTTTGACGCTCAATAAGCAAGAGGCTGAAATAACAACCGTTTATCTGCTCCCGCAGTCTGTATATATCAGTATCAGTTTGTTTTTCGTTTATGTTGCGACCTGCTTTTTCAAGAGCCCGTGCTCCCTTTATTGCGCCACCGTCATAAATCATCTGGTTTATCTCCAGTGTTAATTTATACTGTTCGTGGGGGAGCGGATCTATCAGGTCGGCAATTCCGGGAACAGGTAATGATCCAAGTGCATCAGTCATATCGATAACAGAAGAGTTATAAATGAAGCTTCCATTGGCATCGAGAGTGGGCAGCCACCCCCTGACAAGATTCTTGTCCTTTAGCTCCCAGATTGATGAATAGGCATCTTTCTCTCCTGCCAGCGCATTCGTCTCGGCTGCTTTGTTATAACACTCTTTAAGTGTTAAAATCTTCTGCCCCTGTGTGAAAGATATCCAGGGGGTTATTAGAATAAACAGAATTAAAACTCTCTTTTTCATTATTTATTAGTTTAAACTTCTTTCTTAATTGCATTTATAACAAAATCCGCCGCATACTCTTTCCTTTCCTCAACATAATCATCGAAATTATATCCCATTTTTTCCATAATACTGACAACTATAGGCTTTGCAACAAAAGGGAATACACTCATGGCTGCAATAGAGGTCATCAGCTGCGGTATCTTCTCTTTTGTAATATGATATTTTTCCAGCTCATCCCTGTGCTGAGCTTCCAGCTCAGTCCATAGTTTATTAATGTCGATACCCTGGATGACCCTTTTAATTCTTTTGGGATTACGGTGGAATTCGTTCATCAGGAATCCCGGCAACCGAGGATTCTGTTGCAGGAAAGCAATATGCTCTTTGAAGAAGAACCTGATCTTGTCATCAAGCGAAAGATTTTCATCAAATAAAGGAGCAAATTTTTTAAACATCTGTCCGGCTATTTTTTCAAAGACAGCATTGAACAGGTGGTCTTTTGTCCTGTAATAATAATGAAGAAGTGACTTATTAATACCGGCATGTTCAGCTATTTCCTTCATGCGGGCTCCATCCATGCCTTTTTCAATGAAAACCTCAGTCGCCGATTCAAATATCTTTTCCTCGGTATGTTTATCTTTTTCTGTCATGATAATTAACCGTTTGATTTAACCAGATAAATAAACCATTTAGTTTAACCAGTTGGTCAAAATTAAAATATAGTTTTATTAAAAGCAAACTTTTTTTTAAAATTGGACTAAATTCCTTAATGAAGGGGAATTAATTAACCACAGGCTTAAGACCCATTTTAGTTATTTCACATATCCTATCGGGTGATTCAGCAGAATATGCTGGGTATCTTTTAGTTTCAGAAGTTCCCTTATTATGTCGGCACCGGGACAGCTGGCCCTGGGGCGGGTTTTTAACCCTGTCCCTGCACAAAATAATGAAATATTCTGGGATACAATTCCGCAGCCGATATTGGCCCATCCGATTTTCATAGATTCTGTGCCTTCCCTGAATCTTGAGATATCAGTAATAAGAACCAGGTTTAACGGAGCATCTGTTTTACCGGGCAAATCGCTGTAGTCGCCTGCCACAAGCGGGTCAAAAGTATGTTTTTGTGCATTATAAAGATATATACCCTCCTCCAGGAAGGCATAAATATCAATGTCCTGTGAATTCATTGATGATGAGGCTGTTCGTTTACCTTCGGCAGGTCTGTTAATACCGAAGGCGGCCCATAATAGATCAGAAAGGTCCTGTAAATTAAGCTTTTGTGATGACCATTCACGAACAGAAGCTCTGATATCAAGTGCTTTCATGACAGAGAATCCCCTTTCCTTATTTGGTTTAAGAAGTATAATCGTATTCAATTCTTTTTCAGATGCTGATTTGGATAAAGCCATGGCATAAAAAGTAAAAATTGATTTTTTACAAAAACAGAATCCTGTTTACTGCTAAGTTAGAAAAAATCTGCTAAAGGGATTTATACCTAAGCCTGAGACTGTTGCTTACCACACTCACTGAACTAAGAGCCATTGCTGCTCCGGCGATCATGGGATTAAGCAGGAACCCTGTGAACGGAAACAAAATTCCTGCAGCCACAGGTATACCTATAACATTATATATAAATGCCCAAAACAGGTTCTGTTTTATTGTTCTGACTGTGTATCTGGAAAGCCTTATAGCCTGTGGTATTTTAGTCAGGTCAGATGAAATGATTGTCATTTTTGCCACATCTATAGCGATATCTGAACCTTTTCCCATTGCAATACTGGCATCTGCCTGTGCAAGAGCCTGTGAATCGTTTATTCCGTCACCGACCATCGCGACTATTTTTCCCTGGCTCTGAAGTTGTTTTATGAAATCGTGCTTGGCCTGCGGCAGAATCTCAGCCTTATAGCTTTTGATACCTGCTTCTGATGCAATTGATCTGGCAGTTGCTTCATTATCGCCGGTCAGCATATGAATTTCAATTCCCATATCGTTCAGCTGTTTTACAGCCTTTTTCGAAGACTCTTTGAGCTTGTCGGCAATCGATATCACTGCAAGAACCTGCTTTGTATCTGTAAAGTAGGAAACCGTATTGGCCTCTTCAAGCCATTTCCCGGCAAAACCTTCCAGTTCCTTATCAGCAATAATGTTATATTCAGTTAAAAACCTCTTGTTACCTATGTAATATTTCTTTTCATCAACAAAGGCTTTTACTCCCATCCCAATTAAGCTTTCAACATGAGCCGGAACAGAATTCCCTATAGTTTCATGATTCTCGAGATAAACAGCCACAGGATTTGCCAGGGGGTGTTCGCTGTTTTTCTGTATTGCATAAAGAATGCTGCTGTATTTCTCCGTTTCAAGGTCGTTCTTCCACACGAGGTTATTAACCAGAGGCTCACCCATCGTCATTGTTCCTGTCTTATCAAGCACTATGGCATTTATCTTATGTGCAATCTCAAGGCTGTCGGCATCTTTTATCAGGATCCCATTATCGGCACCTTTGCCTATACCCACCATTATTGCAGTAGGAGTTGCAAGTCCAAGAGCACAGGGACAGGCTATGATCAAAACGGTGACTATTGCCAGGAGACTGTGAGTCAGTGCATTTTCTGTACCCGACAGATACCATACCACTCCGCTTAAAAGAGCAATTGCGATGACAACAGGGACAAAAACACCTGCAATTTTGTCGACAAGGTGTTGTACGGGAGCCTTGCTGCCCTGTGCTTCCCGTACTGTTTTAATGATCTGTGCCAGAAGAGTATCATCACCTGTTTTTTTTGCCTGTAACCTGAAACTTCCTTTATGGTTTATTGTCCCGGCAAAAACCCCGGAATTAATTGTTTTCTCAACAGGGACCGGTTCCCCGCTTATCATGCTTTCATCAACAAATGAGTTCCCTGATATTACCATGCCGTCAACAGGTATCTTATCTCCGGGACGAACCAGAAGTGTATCTCCGGGATTGACATCACTTACAGGTATCTCCTTCAGTTCACCTTCAGCCAAGACCAGGGTAACTGTTTTAACCTGCAGCCCGATAAGTTTTTTAAGAGCTGATGTTGTATTTGATTTTGCTTTCTCTTCCAGCAAACGCCCAAGCAGTATAATGGTTATTATAATTGCGGAGGCTTCAAAGTAAACATGAGGTTTAATACCGGCCTTTTGTACAACGTCAGGGAAAAAAGTTATAACAACACTGTATAAATATGCAATGCCGGTACTCAGGGCAACAAGCGTATCCATTCCTGCTGACCCGTGTTTAATTTGTTTCCAGGCTCCTGTCGGAAACTGACGTCCAAACCAGAAAACAACAGGCGTGGCCAGTGCCATCATTATATAGTTGGCATATGATATGTTCATAAAGAACATCGCAATAATCAATAGGGGAATGCTGAAAGCTGCTGCTCCTATGGTATTGATGCGTATTTTCCTTAAATAATCATACTGCGATTGTTCTTTAAGTTCCTGGCTGTTTGTTTCATCAAGAATTATATCATACCCGATCGATCTTATCCTCTTCTTCATCTCCTCCGGAGCAATTTTTTCAGGCAGAAATTCAACCTTCATAGAAGCATCTGCAAGGTTAACCGATGCATTCTCAATACCCGGTAACGTTTTGACAAAAGTTTCAACACGTGCTGCACACGATGCACACGACATTCCTGTAACCGGGTATATTTTTAAAATTTTCATTACTTTTTTTTAATATAACATATAAGATACAGAATAGTTTAGAATAAGGGGAAAGAAATATTTTAAAAAAACTTAAAAAAAATTTGTATTATTAAAAAATAATATTTTATATTTGCAATATATAAGTAATTTATATATACAAAAACCATGATATCAAACGAACTTATCAAAGGGTCATTAAAAACAATAGTATTGAAACTATTGAAAGAAAATAGGCGTATGTATGGTTATGAAATTACCCGAAAGGTAGAGGATCTGACCGAGGGAAAGATAAAACTTACCTACGGAGCATTATATCCTGTTCTTCACAAACTTGAAAGCGAAGGTGTTCTGATCACAGAATCAGAAAATTTCAATAACCGTATCCGTATTTATTACAGTCTCACCCCAAAGGGGGATTCCGTTGTTGCAGAAAAGCTCAAAGAACTTAGTGAATATATTGAGTCGCTTCAACGGATTGTTGAACCTAAAACCGGTTTAGACTATGCCTGAACTGAGTCTACAGAATATCGACCAGATAAGCCGGGATATCTACCGGCAGGAAATAACATTTTCCCACCTGCTTGCGGACCTGATCGATCATGTATGTTGCGACGTTGAATACGAAATGCAGTCGGGACTCGATTTTGGTTCGGCTTACAGGAAGGTGAAGCAGAAAATGGGATCACGCAGATTAAAGGAGATACAGGAAGAGACACTTTATGCAGTTGATATAAAATACAGACAAATGAAAAACACTATGAAAATTTCAGGCATTATCGGCACAGTGTTGCTTGGTTTTGCGGCAATGTTCAAAATTCAGCATTGGCCATTGGCTGGTACCATGATGACCCTGGGGGCTGTTACCCTGGCATTTGTATTTATGCCATCAGCCCTTGGAGTCCTCTGGAAAGAGACTCACAGCAGGGAAAGAATTTTCCTGTTCATCTCTGCATTCTTTGCAGGATTATTCTTCATTTTGGGCACTTTGTTTAAAGTACAGCATTGGCCGGGAGCAGGTATAATACTGAATCTGGCAGCCCTTTTTGGTATTTTATTCTTTGTTCCGGCATTGCTTGCAAGTAAACTGAAGGATACCGAAAAACAGCATAAAAAACCTGTTTATATTCTTGGCGCAATTGGAGTTATCTTTTATCTGGCCGGTATGTTTTTCAAGATTATGCACTGGCCTCTTGCTACTTTATTTATGGTGGCCGGTTTAATAGTTCTTTGTGGAGTGGCTTTCCCGTGGTTTACATGGATTACATGGAAGGAAGATAAATCTGTCAGCACCCATTTCATTTATATGATTATAGGAGTGCTTGTGATAATTGTTCCGGGTGCCCTGATTAGCCTCAATCTTCAAAACTCTTATGAAAAAGGTTTTTACCCTCATCTTGAAAGACAACAAATGATTTATAAAGTTAAATCAGATCAGAATAACCTTTTTATGGCTAAGTATCACGATTCCCTGAATTATCCTCAGATGGAGCAAATCCATTCAAAAACAGCTAAGATAGTCGCGTATATCAATGATATCCAGGTACAGATGGTTCAGGAATCAGAGGGAAAACCGGGAAAACCGGCAATTGCTAAGGATCAGATCAGTCAGACCGAAAACGGACCGATGATATTATATAACAAACTTACGAATCCCTTCACTCCGGAGCCTGTTGGAAAATTTCTCCTGAATGGATGCGAACAGCGGCAAAACCTTGAATCCGAAATATCAAATTACACAAAATTCATTTCAGAACTTCAATCTGGTGCCGCCGGGAATTATTCATTATTGCAGGGAGCTTCAGAAAATTTAGCGGGATTGCTTCCCGATAAAACATCTGTAGCAATGATGACCGGACTACATTCATTGGAGTTAATGAAAAATACTCTTCTATGTATTGAATCCGATTTATTAAATACTATTGCAAGTAATTAATAATTAAATTAATACGAGAAATCATGAAACAAAAACTTTATATATTAGGTTTTATAACTGCACTTATTGTCTTTACAGGTACTATATTTAAATTGAACCACTTTCCGGGTGCAGGTATATTAATTACTATCGGACTTGTAACATTTGTTCTGATCTTTATTCCTGCTGCTCTGATAAATCATTACAAGTATGCAGGGAACAAACAGAATCTATCTCTTCATATTATAACATGGTTGACTTGCTTTATAATATTCACCTCCATGTTATTTAAAATAATGCACTGGCCCGGGGCAGGATTAATGCTCATAATTGCACTTCCAATTCCATACATAGTATTTCTCCCCGTTTTCCTGGTCACAACATCAAGGAATAAAAATTTTAGTATTTATAATACGGTTTTCGTTCTGCTTCTTCTGGCAATAAATTCAATATTTGCGGCACTTCTTGCTCTGAATGTATCAAGATACAGGATCCATGACAGTTATGATTTATCTGCCAACTATATTAAGGTTGAATCAATTCTGGATCAACTCCCTGCAATAGCATCACAATCGCCCGTTAACCAGAAGATTGATGAAGTATTAAAGACGGTTAATAATTATCAGAATCTGATCTTTGTATATGACGGGACAACGAAAGATGCCTGGAACAAAAACCAGGATGTTCTTTTTCACCCTGACAGAAGAGATTGGGCAATCAGGGCTTTGAAAGAATCAGGTGAGGTACCGGTTGCCTCAAAACTTCAGAAGGGATTAAAAGAACTGGTCACCTTAATGGAAAATACGCCAGGCTACGAAGGAATGGCCGGGTTAACAATTTATGATCCAGGAACCTCTGTAATGGATGAGAATGAATGGTTTGCAAGAACGTTTGGAGAGGATGCTTTTGCCTGGTCTGTGATATATCTCGATGGCCTTGAAACAAATCTTAAAATATTAAAATCCGAGGGGTTTTAGGTTTAATTGATTATATATGGGAGGGTGTGTAAATATACACCCTCTTTTTATTTGATTGAATAATGAATAATTATCTTATTTTTGGTGCCAGAATTGTAAATGTAAACTTTAATATTAACAGCTTAATATTTTGAAGATGAAAACTCTCAAACATTTTACACTTGTATTACTGGCACTTATATGTGCAGGTTCTTTATCAGCTCAATCAGCTGATGAAATAATAGAAAAATCTCTACAGGCCTTGGGCGGTAAAGAATTTCTATCTAATATCACTTCACTTTATACTGAAGGTGATATTGATGTTATGGGTATGTTGGGGACAATAAAGACAACAACCCTGAATGGCAAAGGGATGAGGCAGGATCTGGATATTATGGGAAGTATCATTTCAACTTGCTATACCGACAGTGCCGGTTGGAGCATGAATCCCATGACTGGGAGTTATTCAGCTGAAACCATGCCGGAACAACAATATAATTCAGGTAAAGATCAGATATATATTGAAGGTCATTTTCTGAATTATGTCAAAAGTGAAAGTACTGCAGAATACCTGGGAACAGAAACTGTATCAGGTGTAGACGCACACAAAGTAAAAATTACAAAACCTGACAGTACATCGGCATTATATTATTTTGATCCAAATACTTTTTTCCTTATTTATTCAATACAGCAGGTTGAAATGCAGGGGATGCTGGTCAACAATACAATGACATTCTCTGATTACAGTGAGCTTGAAGGCTATTTTCTTCCTTATAAAATTAGTATGGATATGGCAGGCGGACAATTTTATATGACTATAACAGTAAAAAATGCCGAGTTGAATAAACCGGTAGATGAAACCATTTTCGAAAAACCATTGTAACCCTGGTAATCTTTCCGAATTAAGTAATCTTATAGACAGAAAAAGAACAAAGTATTCCCTGGATTTGCTTAATAGCATTCCGGGGATTATTGTTTCGTTTTCATGCAATATTCCTGACAAATCCCTTATATAACCGGGGTCTATAAGGGGAAATAGCTTAGAAATTTATTTTTACCCTCTTTATTAGTATACTTGTACCTGAGATTTAGTAGATAGTATTATGAACAGGAGACTAAACACCAGGACAATCTATATTTTGATCGCCGTAATGATGATCACAACAGAATTATTTCCACAGGAGGATGATTCAAGTCCCTTTACTGCCGGAGCGGATCTGTATAGCAGTTATGTATGGCGCGGAACAAAATACGGAACAGGTCCGGCAATCCAGCCCGAAATGAGTTTTACCACGGGTTTTATTACACTGGGCGCCTGGGGATCATTTGATTTTTCAGGGTATCAGGAGGCCGATCTTTATCTTTCATTTTCACTGCCGGCAGGATTTAAACTGGGAATTACCGATTATTATTATCCTGATTACAGTTATTTTGATTATTCGAAACTAACAGGAAGTCATGCCATAGAAACAAGTCTGGGCTTTAGCAAGGGCGGATTGAGCCTGAGCGCCAACTATATTATTAATGAAGCAGGAAATGCAGGATCGAAAGGCGGCGACAAATACTTCGAGGCAAAATATGATTTTGGATCCTTCAATATTTTCCTTGGTGCAGGTGACGGATGGCATACTACAGCCACTTCTGACGATAAAGACAAATTTAATATTTGCAACATGGGTTTTGGTACCTTGCAAACCATAGCGATAACCGAATCATTCAACATTCCGGTAACGGGACAATTAATATTCAATCCTGACCGGGAAAGAATGTATTTTGTTGTAGGGTTCACACTGTAAAACATTAATAAGTAGAGGCGCCTGGTAAGGCGTCTCTACTTATTCTGCTGCTTCTTTTTCAGCATCTTCAATCATTTTCTCATTTGCGGTTATCAGGAATTCTACCCTGCGGTTCTGGGTTCTGCCCTCATCGGTGGTATTATCATACTTGGGAGCCAGTTCACCATAACCTTTGGTTGTAACCCTGGAGAAAGCTATACCTCTCTCCGTAAGAAAATTTGATACTGAAGAAGCACGTTTTTCAGACAAAGTCTGATTATAAGCCTCTGTACCAGTGTCATCTGTATGTCCCTGGACTTCTATATCTGTATCGGGATATGTATTCAAAACGGTTACAAGTTTATCGAGATTTCCTTTGGCCTCAGTTGAGAGATCCGATTTGTTTATTGCGAATAGAACAGCACTGCTGAATTCAACAGTAATTCCCTCTCCGACTCTTTCAACGGTTGCATCGGGAACCGCTTCTTTAAGCTCTTCAGCCTGCTTGTCCATATGATGGCCGATAATAGTACCGGTAGTTCCACCAACTGCAGCTCCAATAATTGCTCCAAGGGCCGGATTGCCTGCAGCCTGACCTACAGCAGCACCAACAGCACCACCTGCAGCTGTTCCTATAACAGCTCCTTTAGCGGTTTGACTCCATGACGAACAACCTGCTATTACAACAGTTGCACTTACAATGAGAATTAACAAAATCTTCAGATGTTTCATAGTGAATAAGATTAAATTGTGAAAAGAATTCTCTCTTTATCTTTTGCTCTCTAAATTTTTATGATCAATAAGATTTAAGCTTCATTTTAAAAACTAATACCCTATTTCTAACGGAATATCCTGAAATTACCCGGAATTATTTAAACAAAAATAGTATAAATATTTCATGGATTCAATGAATAACCTTCTGAATCATAACGAATTTTTAGAAATTTTGGAAGCAATAACATGCAAAGTTCAAAAAAGTATATTCGATATTTCATATTAATTAACTAAATACCGTATAAATGCAAGAATCGCTTTTGAGGTATTATGATCAAAGAATATTACTAACTAAAAACAAAAATCATAAACTGACTATATCATTATTAACATTATTTAATTTAATTTTACATACTTAAGAACACTGTGAAGATAAAACTATTGATAGTTATTCTTGCCTCCTTAATTTTTATGTTTCAATGTGAACAGGAGGAATGTCCGGAGTGTAATGAAATTACCGGTCATCTGCCTGCCGAAGGTCTGCTGGCATATTATCCCTTTAATAATAATGCAGATGATGAAAGTAATAATTTGCACGACGGGATTATTCATGGAGCGGAATTCACAAAAGACAGGTTAAGCAACATAAATCGATCTCTTTTTTTTGATGGGAAAGATGATTTTGTTGAGTTGGATACTATGGGAAGTTTTAATTCTTCGATTGAATCATTTTCAATATCATTCTGGATGAAAGGTGATACAATCGGAGTGACCCATTATGAAACTCTTATGAAAACCATAAATAATGATCCTTCGGGAACAATGTTCAGTATTGAGATTCACCGGGGGCCAAGTTCTTCCCTGAATATTGGAGTTATAAGGCTGGACATAAGAGATAATAATGACAAATACTTTACCATTTATGTCGACAGACCCGATATATTTGATAATGACTGGCATAACCTGACATTCATTATTTCAAGTGCAAAAAAGAATCAGGGTGATATATACATTGATGGTGAGTTAGAGAGCAAAGACGACTGGTTTGTAAGATTCGGTTCAGAAAGCCCTGAAGATTTCAGCAGATTTGAATATAATCTTACAATAGGTGCAGGCAATAACAGGGGAATAGTGGAAACTTATTTCAAAGGCTGCCTGGATGAGATAGCCTTTTACAACAGACCTCTGAATACTATTGAAATTCTGCAACTATTTAACCGGTAAAATATCATCAGTACATTAAACAGCATTCCCGTTCTTCAACCCCTTTCTATGTTGAAGGATAAATTTATTTTATCATTTTCCTTTTGTTCCCGTTTGCGGGATTTGGCTTCGCCGAACTCGCCTTCGGCTCGGTTCGTCACTTCGTTCCTCAACTTTTGTTTTTTTTGTCCTTTATCAGGATTTTCTTATATTTGAAAGGTGTTTCCTTAAGTGCTACTAAATTTAAAATTATGTTAGTAAGAACATTTGCCAGTGCAGTTACGGGCATTGATGCTGTGACAGTTACAATTGAAGTAAATGTGTCAAGGGGTATCCGTTTTTTTCTTGTCGGGCTTCCTGATGTTGCCGTTAAGGAGAGCCAGCAGAGAATTGAGTCGGCCCTGCGTTCTATTGGTTTTCACTGGCCGGGGAAGCAGGTAGTAATAAACATGGCCCCAGCAGATATCCGTAAAGAAGGGTCATCCTACGATCTTCCTCTTGCCATGGGGATCCTTGCAGCTGATGAAAAAATGATCAAAGGTGAAATTGAATCCTACCTGATGATAGGAGAGTTGTCCCTCGACGGTACGCTTCAACCGGTAAAAGGAGTCCTGCCCATTACCTTAAGAGCACGTGAAGAAGGATTTAAGGGAGTCATTGTCCCTTCCAAAAATGCACGGGAGGCTGCTGTTGTAAATGGTCTGGAAGTGTATGGAATGGACAAGCTTTGCGATGTTGTCGATTTTCTTAACGGTATACGCAAATTTGATCCTGTTAAGGTAGACCTGCTTGAAATATTTGCTGGTGAAGCCAACAAATATGAATACGATTTTTCTGATGTAAGAGGCCAGGAAAATGTAAAAAGAGCTCTTGAAGTGGCAGCCGCAGGGCACCATAACCTGGTAATGATCGGTCCTCCGGGTTCCGGTAAAACCATGCTGGCGAAACGGTTACCTACTATCATGCCGCCCCTGACCCTGGAGGAAGCACTGGAGACTACTAAAATTCATTCGGTTGCAGGAAAAATAGATGATCATACTGCACTTATGACCAGGAGACCCTTCAGGTCACCTCATCATACAATCTCCGATGTCGCCCTGGTAGGAGGAGGTACCTTTCCCCAACCGGGAGAAATATCGCTTGGACATAATGGTGTATTGTTCCTTGATGAACTGCCCGAATTCAAACGCTCTGTTCTTGAAGTTATGAGACAACCTCTTGAAGACAGAGTCATTACTATTTCAAGGGCGAAATCAACCTGCGATTATCCTGCAAGTTTTATGCTTGTGGCAAGTATGAATCCCTGCCCCTGTGGTTTTCATAACCACCCCGAAAAAGAGTGTATGTGCACTCCGGGAATGGTACAGAAATACCTTAACAGAATATCAGGTCCCCTGCTCGACAGAATAGATATACATATTGAGGTTGTCCCGGTTAATTATGATAAGCTATCTGATGCCGGCAACGTAGAAAAATCTGCCGATGTACGTAAAAGAGTTGTCAGGGCAAGAGAAATACAAACAAAACGATTCGATTCAATAAAGGGGATATATTCAAATGCTCAGATGACATCATCAATGCAGAGAAAATACTGCCAGCTTGATGAGGCCGGGGGCAGACTTCTTAAAACAGCTATGGAGTTGAGAGGACTATCTGCACGGGCTTATGACAGAATACTTAAAGTGGCAAGAACCATCGCCGATCTTGCTGATTCAGAGAATATTACAACCGAGCATATCTCCGAAGCAATTAATTATCGAAACTTGGACAGAGAAGGGTGGGCCGGCTGAGTTCTTTCAGTCTGTTTTAATTTTATCCAGAAAATCCTGTATATGAATACGTTGGTTTTTTAAATCGCCGACTAACTTATTATCTGTTATTGATTTAATTCTGAACCGGAGAGTATGAAACCGTTCCCAGAAAATCTCCTGGTAAAAAAGAACAAGATAACCGGTAACCGGGACCGACAACCCGAGAAGAAAACCTGTCCATCCTGCAAAAATTGCTGCAAGGATCAGTATAAGAGGGAAATAAATAAGATACAATACGGTTCCCGAACTTACATATACCGAGCTGTAAAAACGCAGATCCTTAATTAGCCTGTCGCATATTGACTTTGGTACAAGGAAAGGGATCAGGTTGCTGATATACCCTGCAAGAAAAACCGGAAAACCCGCAATGATAGCAAAATATCTCAATAGACCCCAGTCGAGCTTTCTTGCAAAATTTTCATCCCTCAGCCCTGCAGCTTTAAGCTTATCAATGTAAGTGCGGACTTTTGTATTCAGTGATTCAAGTTGCTCCGGTGATGTTTTTGAAAGATAATTGATCTTGTCGGCAACTCTTTTTTCCATGATTCTTCTGTCGTCAGTATCGAAACGCCATCGAAAAAAGGACAGAATCATATTATTTCTTCCCATTTTAAGAAGCTGTTCTGCTATCCAGTCATTTTCAGGGTCCTCAATTATTATTACCTCTTCCCGTAATCCTTCTTCACATTTTTTGTTAAAGGCAAGCAATGCCTTTGCAGGATGTTCTTTATACACATCTGTAAGTTCTTTGATGCTGAAAGAATCGTGGAAGTTGATCATGACCTCCCTGCGAAACCGTGCAGGGTATGTATAATTTATCCCGACCGGGATAATATTCACGTCCAGTCCATACTTCTCCTCAGCCCCGAAAGCAAGACGGGCTGTCCCTTTTCTGAGCTTCTGAAGCCGTTTTTCCTGTACACATATTCCTTCGGAGAACATTATGAAATTTCCATTTTTTTGCAGGATATCATATATGCCGGTGAATGTTTCAAGGTTTTTATGCACGTTCTCAAATCCCTCTTCAATCCTGTAAACAGGAGCGACATTCAGCTCCTGCAGACAGAACCTGGCTATTTTTTTCCTGAACATGTCTGCCCTCATGGTGAAATGTATTGGCTGGGGCAGATATGACCCTACAAGTATACCGTCCATAAAGGAATTCTGGTGATTGCCGACAAAAAGCAAAGGTTTCTCAAGAGGTACTTTTTTCAGGTTTGAATAAAATATACGTCTGAAAAATACCCTGAAGGTAAACGGAGGCAGAATATATTTTAAAAACCTGGAAAACATCTGAAATATGATTATTTATACCAAATTTTATTATGCAGGCAAGGTAGGAATAAAAACCGTTTAAGATCATGGGTATTAAATCGTATTCTCTTTCATTGTTATTTTGCAGAGTCATCTTTTTTTTTCTACCTTTGATATTCTTTTAATATACCGGTTCTTCTTTGCATGGAACTCACTCGAAAAATCAGGAATAAAATGATGCAGGAACGCCTGATGTTTGTTTACAGGGGCGTTGTGACACGGGATAATTCTGTCCCTCTTCTCATGCTGCTTGAGAAAGAGATGGAAAATTCAGAGTTTGGATTTGTAGGGAGGAAAAGGCTTTTCATGTTTGTCCTCGAAAGTCTCCAGAATGTATCCAGGCACAGTAACGGCAGTCAGCATGCAGGGATGTCGCTTGTGGTATATTCAAAAGTCACCAATGGTTATACAGTAACTACCGGAAATGTCATTTCGAGCTCTAATATTGAGGAGCTTAAGAAACGTCTGGATGAAATAAATAAACTTGATACGGGAGAAATAAGGTCTGTTTACAGGCAAATGCTGAGCAATTCGGAATTCAGCAGCAAAGGGGGAGCAGGACTGGGTCTCATCGAAATGGCAAAGAAAACAGGCAATAAACTTGATTATGACTTTGTTCCTCTCGATAAGGAAAATTCATACTTTATCCTGAGTAAGACAGTTGATTCAGAAGGAGTTGGAGTACATTTTGACAATGAAGAAAAACCATTTCGAGGAAAAGCCGTTGCTCAGCTCGAAAGAATAATGGCAGATAATAATATTTACCTGATCTGGTCGGGACATATTACACACGATGTGGGTAAAGAAGTCCTCTCTTTTACGGAAGCACAACTTCATGAAAATGATGTCAAGTCAAATCTTCGCAGGAGAGTCTTCAGCATACTTGTGGAAATTATAGAGAATGTAGCAAAATACAGTCCGGGAGTGGAACCAGAAGACAAATATGGCATGCCGGTTGCAATGATCAGGCTGACAGGCAAAACATATTTTCTGACCACGGGCAATCTAATCCCTAATGATGGTGTAAATGATCTGAAAGAAAAACTGGATACAATTAATAAGTATGACAGGAAAGGTTTGAAGGAATTATACATGAAATCTCTTTCAGACCAGACATCAGGCCTTAACAGCACAGGTAATATGGGGCTTATTGATATGGCCAGGAAATCAGGAAGTAAGCTTCTATATGAATTTGAAAAAATAAACGACCTTTATTCTTACTTCATGCTTACCATAAAGGTTGAAGACAAGGATATTTAAGGTATAGTCCTGAAGGTAAGACTATTGCCATCCCATTCAGCATAACTGCTGTTTGTTATCCAGTCACCAAGAAAGACTATCTCAGCTCCCTCTTTCATCTTATATGTCATTGCAAGATGGCGGTGACCAAATATGAAATAGTCTATCTTTTCGGTTTTATAGATATTACCGGCATATTTTATCAGATCCTCTTTTTCTTCGCCCATAAAATCTGTTGAGATTCCCTTGCCCAGTCTTGAGTTCAATGACCATCGGTGCCCGAATCCCACACCCAGGGAGGGATGAAGGGCGGAATAGAGTACCCTGAGTGGTTTGTTATGGAATATTTTCAGAAGTATTTTAAAACCGGCATTCTCTGAACCAAGCCCTTCACCATGGGCGAGGTGAAATTTTTTCCCATAAAATGTTGTTGTCAGTGGAGCAATATGCAACGTCATGCCACATTCTTTCGAAAGATAGTCCCTGATCCACATGTCGTGATTGCCTGTGAAAAAATGTACCGGAACACCTGCATCCGTAATTGATGATATTGTACCCAGAAAGCGCGTAAATCCACGTGGCACAACTAGTTTATATTCCCACCAGAAATCAAAGACATCACCAAGAAGATAGATCTCCTCTGCTTGTGGAGCAATATTATTAAGCCATTCTACAACTTTTTTCTCACGGTCGATGGGCGGTGAACCAGCATTAAGCCCTAAATGAAAATCGGATGCAAAGAATATTTTTCCGGAGTCAGCCACAGTTAAAGTCTAATTACTGAATATTTGGTTAAGTTTTATTTGCAGGTTCCTTCCATGCAGATTTGATGCAATTATGTTTCCTTCCGGATCATAAAGATAATTTGCAGGAACGCTTTTCACATTATAAAGCCTTACATTTTTCGGATTGGAGGGATCATCTTCTCTTGTGCTTATCCATGGAAGCTCATCAAACCTGACTGCATTTCTCCACACCGATTCATCTTCATCAAGGTTAATCTGATATATTTCAAATCCCATCCTGTTATATCTTTTGTAAAACTCTTTCAACTGAAGATTATCCGCAATACAATCCCTTGATTCAGCTGACCAGAATGCCAGAAGCACATATTTGCCCCTGAGCGAGGAAAATGTAATTTTCCTGCCGTTTATATCCATGAGTTCCGGATCAAGTTTAGTCTCCGGCAGTGAATTTGCTGCTATTTGCAGCTTTCTGGATGTAAAATTGCTCATTTCCTTTTGAAAATTGCTAATCAGGGCTTTTGTATGTTTTGATTCCGGAAAATAATGTTTAAGAGAATCTGAAACGATTTTCAGGTATTGAAGGTCCCGCGTGTCATAAAGAACATAAGTCTCATCATCGATTTGCTGGTAAAGGGCTTTTATTGAAGCAAGTGAACTTAAATTGCTTATGATAAATGCTATATTGAATTTCCTTTGCTCCTTTATAAGTTCAAGATATGCCAGTTCAAGGAGTGCACCTTTTGTCTCAAATGCCGGCTCGGTCGAAGCCTTTTCATAGAGGATACTCAGGGAATCAAGTTTTTTCTTTGTCTCAAGTAATTTTAAATCAAGCATTTGCATCTGTTCTGAGCCTTTGGAACCCATGACTTTATAATCTTCGAAAAGATTACTGCTGTTAAAATCAATTATAATTCTTTCACCTGGTTCTGCAAGAAGGTTGGCAAAATTGACATCGGAATAGCCGATCTGGTAAAAGTCGGGTTCTGTGGCTTTAATTTTGAACCTGAAACTGCCCTTGCTATTTATTTTTAATGAATCAATAAGCACAGGTATATTGATATCAACTTTACTGATAT
>Ga0315534_1000604_pt1 | contig 25138 bp, 24 predicted proteins | sample SalMarSW160240MG_FD_203094 | JGI IMG/M metagenome (GOLD analysis project Ga0315534, IMG submission 203094) | Salt marsh sediment microbial communities from the Plum Island Ecosystem LTER, Massachusetts, United States - Salt Marsh Sediment SW1602-40 ...
TTATAGCTTAATCAAAGGGCTTGCTATTTGTTCCATTGAAGTTGTTCTTTCTGTTGTGCACCACAGTGTGGGCATCGGTGATGTTACCGTACCTCGATATCATTTCTCATTTGCTTCTGGGTCGGCAGCGAGCGCGGAATCTTTGCAACCTGTGAACAAGCCGGGACGCCCGATACATGGATGGGATGCAGTTTCTTCATCTGCTATTATCTTTTTTTTGTTGTGATTACTATATATGTAGATTTAATCATATTCAATGAACCAGAGCACAACAATTACGTAGATAAAGGAAGTTCATTCAATGGATATTCTAGCTTCATCTAACTATACCGATAGACGAAGCCAGGAAGTATTAGTAGAATTGATGTAAAGAGTTGCGTCAACGGCTACATCCCTGCGTAATATGTCTGGTTCTTTGAGCAGACAGGCAGGCACACATGTTTTCGATTCTGCAGGCAACCGGTTTCATAAAATAGTTTTGTCTCAATCGTCAATTAGATTATCACAAAGAAACCAGTATACAATCTAATTGGCGCTGCCGTGGCTATCTACGGACTCACGTTCCACTTCAACTCTACATTTTGTTACTAGTCCGGCAATCACCCCTATGGCTGCTAACCAAGGTGCCAATGCCACTGTCGCGATTACTCCCGCTGTCCCCCAAGTCACGGGAATGGATATGAGGATTTTGCCCTTTTCATCTTTAACTACTATTCGTTTAACACTTACGTCATGCATCAAATCCTTGACCCTTGACACCAAACCTTCAGAAGGGATATCAAAGATGTCTTTTCTTATCCCTGTCTCGACTCCACAGGTAGGACAGTACCTGGCGTTGACTGGCAGCTCTTCCCCACATTCTCCACATATAGTCATACATCACATCACCTATTCGAAGTGTTATTTGATTGATGCTTTTGTGATGTTGTTGCAGTTTCGGAAACCTTCCACCCACGAGTAGACATAAATACTCAGTTTAAGGTCCAGTCATGGAGATCTGACAATATATGGTCAGAACTGTAAATAACGCAGACAATTGTGACCTATAGTAACCCCCCCTACCAGTCTGGAGATCCATAGAAAGTCCAGGCACGGCGACTATTGAAGCGGATTATTAAAATGACCAATTATCTGTTTGTTTCTTGTCAAGATACAACATGGACATCTCGTTTCCAAACAAGCGTTTGACTCTGTATGCTTACAAATGGGGCAGGTACATACCCGCTCTTGTTTATTCACTCCCGACACAGTAGTGAGGATACGATTCTGCTCTCTTGCTCTTACCCCAACGTATAACCAATACGCAAATAACGAAATACCAATAGTTACAAAAATCAGGCTAAAAATCACCGAACGCAAGGTCAGAAGTATTATACCAAAGGCGAGTATAGCCATTGCAATGACAAGAATCCAGCGTTCCGGAGGTGACTTTTCATTATAGCTTGACGATTCCTTATCACTGCCACCACCCGTTGAGTTGTCATATCCTAAAGGATTATTGTAGTCTTTGTTGTCATCAGCGTCTGAATCGTTGCTACTCATGAGAATAAAATCGCCTCAATATCGGATGACGCATTTACGCTGTCTTCGCAGTGACAACTCTCTCTTGCTCATTTTCATCTTCCTCCGCAGTTTCATTCTGAACCCTTTTGCGTCGTCTCTTTCTAACCTCAGCAAGAATCTTGTTGATCTTTTCCTCAGACAGTTTTGCAATTTTAGAGTCACATTCAATTCCTTCCGCGTCTAGCACTTGTTCTGTTACAGAAATAATTTCTGTCTTGTTCACTTTCTCTTCCTCTGTAAGCAAATTCAGACTCAAAAATCTAAAGAATGCAAATTCACTCATTCTCTTTTGACACCTTATCTATAAAGGATTTCCAGACATATATGATTTCGCAGGGTTTGGACTAGCAGGGTATAATTCGAACGCTTGGTGCTACCTGAAAGCAGTGGAATTAGATCTAATGATATTGAGTCGACAGCTACCGTTCGAGTTCTGCTATAAGCAGTGATCGATATCATCACACACCCAGTGATCTAATTGCTAATATGTGGGTGCGTCGATATCTTTTTTTTAATCTGTAATTTCCTGAGGGGGAAACTGAAATAAGATGATAGGGACTTTTACGAAGGAGCGAAGATTATTCGCACCTTATCGAGTGAATATTTACAGATCCAAACACACTGGTCATTCCAAGCATAGTACCTCGCGTTGGGAAAGATACTAATACTCTGTGAACCAGTTGCATTATAGAATGAACGATCCAGAAAAATCGAAAGATGTTGCCGAGGAACAGCAAAGTTATGATTCTATTAATACCGGCAAAAAACCTGAAATTTCAGATACAACAAGTTTTAAAGATAGGATAGTTAGAAAAGTAACATCGACATTAAATAAACCAGACGAAAATGATGTCTCTCTCACCGAAGCCATTAGGATATCGAATAATATTAAGACAATATTAATGGGCTTGTTTACCTTAATAGGATTCATTGTTCTAGTTTTTGCTATTTTCTCGGCTGCCGTGGGAGTTGAACTGGCGCAGACCGCAACAAGCGTATTTCTGGCAGCCCTTATAGCTGCTATAGTTGGGACATTCGCGCTATTTGGTATAGTGGTATATCAAATTCGTGGTGAGTATAAGGCAAAAGCGGGGTAAACCTAAGGAGGGTATATAAACGAGACAACGTTACGGTGACGAGGAAGATTAGATTATGAACCTATGTCTACTATTGAGAGTGAATCTTGGACTTCTTGCTCTTACCCTTGACGACGACTACAGTTCTGCTTAATTATGAAGCTGGTGAAGATGACAGGAGTTAAAAACGTCTAATTGCTAGTACGTGGCGTCGAGCAAATTTAGTTATCATCCTGCTCTTTTCATCTTTGAGCCGCATTTAGGACATGCAATTTCTCTATGTTGATTGCCACAGGCCATGCAATAATACCTTAATCGATTGTGTTCATACATAGTAGCTGATTGATTTGCAGTTGAGGAGCGTATCGAATCAAAGAACTGTTTCGTATTTATTCCCACCTTCTTTAAAGCAAAACGTGTTCTTAGGAAGTTAACTACCAAATAACCTCCGATGGCTGCGAGCAGAGATGCAGGAAATGGCAACAACACAGCAGCAATAAAGCCAATAGTTATGTATACACCCATCCACTTGAGAGTGTAAAGCAGAAAATTGTTCTTGTTATTCTGAGAAGTCCAGTTCACATTAATTATTCCTCCTCAATGTAAAATTATACAAAATACTCTCTTAAACCTATTCATTATTGAACCTTATATTGTTGCTTAACCAATTTCTAGGAGATTCTTTTTCGTTATAATGAGTAAGCTGCATGCATACGACACATTGGAATAGGCATGGACGATCAGACCCAACTGTCAGGCTGCAGAATATTTCATAAAAGTCACGAAGTTATGATAAGTTGCCTTCACAAATCGATAGGAAATGATAAATCAATTCTACCTAAATTCATGTACAAGTTGAAGAGACGAGCTGGACTAGCTGAAATCTTGACCTAGTCATAGAAGTATCTAAGAGGTAAGCAAAAAGAAGCTCTGAAACTCTCGCTATTTCACTATTTCACATCGTTCGCCATTTTTCCTTGTATGACTTCGCCAATGAGTAAAACATCCCATTAATCTGTGTTCTGAGCAACCGCAAATCGGACACAGTTTTATTGTGTTATTTCCTGACATTTAGAAATAAGAAAGACAATTGCTGCTTATGGACGTTTGTACAAGTACCTCAGATCTAGTGTTTGATTCTCTTCTTATCCGAAATGTAGCTGAGAAACCGAGTAGCAATCAAATTGAAGGGCAGACCATGAAAGAGATGCTCAAAAATCCCCAGTTTAACAAATTAGTTCGGATCCTGTAATTGCAAAATCTGTTTATTATGTTTACGGTTTCCACATTCTACCAGATAAATCTATAGGATTTATCATAGTGGGTAGCCTAGTAAATAGTAGATTTATGAAGGAACACGCAGTATCTCGTTGTTTAAATTAAAAATTCCTTTATTGGATGCCGAGAAAATGTATTCCCGCTTACTTTTTTGACAAGTTAGACCCGAACCTCTTCATTAGTTCTCGGACGCCAATCATAGCCAGTGGTAACAATATTGCAGCAATAGCTCTTGTAGTTGCTGGACTTACCATGTTCATAATTAAGCGTCGAGCTTCTTATTAATCCCTACGGTCTTGAATCAAACATCTTACACAATCTGGTTTAGAGTAGTCTCATGAGCTTTAGGTCTTGAATCAAACATCTTACACAATCTGGTTTAGAGTAGTCTCATGAGCTTTAGCGATGTGCAGATCTAACTGCCACTCATACATTTTAATCCAATGATTCTAATCTGAGCTAGCCTCCTTGCTGAGATCATATTGGGTAGAGTTAATTATGATGGCTCGCTGATTGAAAAGAATAGCCGTAAATATTGAACTTGTAATACAACAAATCTAATTGCAATTTATGGAGAAATGTGAGAGAAATGTAGAAAAGTTCAGCGGCAAATTGTCATTGTGTGAACTATAACCAAGTTCATACAATTGAGATATCATTTAATACGATATCATAGAAGAAGGAATAGGATTCCATATTTTTCTTACGAACAAAAAATGATCAAAAACTAAACCAGTATACCAAACGAAAGCAATAATTGGAAGTAACATATCGACTTTTGGTCAACTCATCTTCATCATAGAAAAATCTGATTTTGACAATTGATGTTTAAGAAATTACTACCTAACATCTCTAACGGGTTGTTGCGATTTAAATCGATTCCTATTGAAGTAAATTGTAATAATGACACTAAATGAAAGAAGTTTTGCAGAATATGGTTAGCCCAATAAAATCTCATTATTTTCTACTATAAAACATCATAAAGTTTTTATTAAGACCATCTATTTCATATGTATCAAAGAAGGAGGTTGTATTGCTAGGCCCAACGGATACTAGTAAGGGACAAGATAAGACGAAGGATAGTGGACAGTTGAAATCGGACTATTTATCGTCAATTTCATCAGAATCTCGTCTGAAGAGAAGAATTATGATAATAGATGATAATTCTGATATTGCATTTACTCTGAGAATGGGTTTAGAAATTAATGATAAAACCCTACAGGTAGACTGTTATGATAATCCGGTAACTGCATTAATGGAATTTAGGCCTGATCTCTATGATTTGTTACTTATCGACATTAACATGCCTATGATGAATGGGTTTGAATTATGCCAAAAATTATTACAAAAAGATATCAACGTCAGAGTTTGTTTTATGACTTCAGGTGAGATAAATATGGATGCTGTGAGGGAAGTACATCCACTCAAGAGTATAGGTTGTTTCATTAAGAAACCTATTACTACCGATGCGCTTGTACAACGAATCAAAGCAGAATTAGAATAGATAACTCGCAAGTTAATTAGCAAGGACAACTTACAGAAAGGAATTTCTACCATAACCCATTTATTCCATTTAATCAGTAATGATCAACCATTGTAGGGTGATGGGTGCATCTATAATTGAGACTTTCTATATTGGTGTTTGTATTCGGAATACTATTGATCTCTGCAACCTCTGCGAGATTCTCATTTGCCTCTCATAATGATTTGAAATATCGCTTTGTTAGTAGCAACAGCAACAATGACAATAATGAAGACTTTCGTCTGCAGATTTGTTGTTCGTGGTCAACAAAATTATCTGATGGGATTTTGATGTATTCAATAAATGCAAAGAATGAACAAGAAAGAGAGGTGATAGTCAACGCAATTAAGGAGTGGGACAGAAAGATAGGAGGGCTACAGCTAGTTGAAGAACAGAATCCTAAAGCCTCAGACATACAGATTGTTTTTGATAATCTTGATGATGATAAAACAGGAAATCAATACTACAATTTCAAGAACAAAGTAGATGAGGATCTAACATTGATACCGTCAGCGGGTTGGACTCAGTTTAACTTTGATAAAAAAGGATTTATAGAAAGTACCAAAATAATCATATCCGCAGATGTTATCAAAAAGGGGTTCGATGATTATCTCATTGAACAGATAGCAAAACATGAGATAGGACACGCCCTTGGCCTAGGTCATTCTAATAACGAAAGAAGTTTAATGGCTAACCTAGTTCTAGAAGACAAAACGGCGACCATTTCTGAATGTGAGATCAATGGCGTCTTCGCAGCAAATAGTTGGAAGTTGATACAATCAAAACAAAACCCAGAACACCCTCAGAGAATCTTTGTTATATGTTGAACCTAGAAGGCAGACATAGACAAGAATCCTGCCAATAGATCCATCTCTGGAACTGATGGTATAATACGAACGATTCCTGTTGAAAACATATATTCATCTAAAATTAGCATTAAAGGATAATTACAAAGTGTTTTTTACCGTTCCTCTTGTAGCACCTTAAATCTAAGACGGGAAACATTTTCATCCGACCGGGCATAATCTAATTGACGAGGGGCTCTGCACTTTCATATATAGCATGGCTAATTGTTAGCTATTCCAGTATTTGCTCCCAACGGCAGAGTAAAGGCAAAAGTGGCTCCTCTCCTATTAGGATTATTTTCAGCCCAAATTCTTCCTCCATGGGCTTCAACAATACTCCTTGCTATAAACAAACCCAACCCAGTCCCAATATCAGACTTGGTTGCAAACTTTGAAAATAATCTAGATTGTATATCAGGATGTATTCCCCTGCCGTTATCTTTAATTCTAACTAAAGCGTATTCGTTCTCCTCTTTAATATTATAGTTATCAGATGAAATGGATTTTGCTTTATCTAACGATATAGAGATAGTTCCATTGTTGCCCGTAAACTTAACTGCATTGTTAATTAAGTTAGATAACGCTTGGAAGACTCTTGATTTGTCAGCATTAACATAATATTCATTATCATTATCATTATTTTTATCCGTTAGAAATTCAATGGTTAGTCCCTTTTCTGTTGCCTGGGGATTGGTATTTGATATGTCCTTTACTACATTTCTTATTTTTTCATTCAAATTTATTTTCTCCTTGTTTAATTTTAGTGTGCCGCCTTCGATACTTGAAACATCAAGAATATCATTTGTAAGATTCTTAAGCCTAATTGCATTTCTTTTTAGAGCTTCTATAGAGTCTTGCGTACTATGATCGCCATCATTAAGACGTCCTTGAATCAAATTACATTCATTTTCAAGTAGCTCGGTATATCCAAGGATGGATTGAGTTGGCGTTCTCAATTCATGTGCTGCCACGTTTATAAAGTCATGTTGCATCCTCTCATGACTTTTTAGCTGTTCGTACGCTGATCCGAGTTCTCTAGTCCTATTTTTTACTTCAGTATCTAAATTCCTACTCCACTTAACAAGAAAGATAATGAGGATAATTGCTGCAGCAGTACTAATGGCAAGTAAAGAGAATGTTTCTATTCTCTGCGTAAAAAGTATGCTTTCAATATTCGAATATATTTGTGAAGTAGGCGTTACAATAAATATGACGTACGGTGGCATATGAGTTGCATTCCCTAAACCATTATTAATCGAAATAGGAAATCCTGTCGTGAGTCTTTCTCCTGAACCGATTGTATAAACTACGTCGCCCGAATCTCCAGATAATACTTTCTTCATTAAATCATTTAAATCCCTATTATGTTTTGTAAAATTCTGGGTATACTCTCCAAAGAAATTTTCCCCTATTAATCGAGGATTGCTATGAACGAGTTGAGTTGCATTTTTGTCAAGAGCTGCCAGGTACTGTGATTTAATATCATATACATTTCCGAACCTTTCAAAGAAATCTAAAGTTGGTATCCCCGCACCTACAAAACCTTGATATTGTCCTGTTTCTCTATTAATGACTGGATATGTTATCACTATTCTGTATGTACCATTCAATGAAACTAAGCCAGTAGAGAAAACCGGCTTCTGGGTCAACTTAGTTTGATTGACAAACTCTCTATTTGAAATGTCAGCACCTACGAGGGACTTTTGATACTCTTTATCTGAAGTAATTACTTTTATTATGCCATTTTTATCTACAATAATGAAATTATCTGCTGTCCCTACAAGCTGTTTGTTCTCATTATACATCTCTTCAAGAAGTTGCTCTATATTACTTCCTGTAAGGTTAGCTGTCAGTCCTCCCTCTTGGACATATTCTGAATTCGCGACAACCTTGAGTCTAGATAAAATCGAATCTATATCAGAGGCTACATGTTGTGAGATGGCTTTATTCGTGTCCAACTGCCTCTGCCTCTGCTGCTCGAACAGATTTTCTTTTATACTATCTTCTGTAAGACCTTGAAGGAAGAAATACAATCCGTAGGACAGAGAAACTATTAAAACTACTGAAATAATGCCTATTTCTATAAGCCTTTTAGGAAATTTCAATCTTCGCCAAGTTGTACCATAGTAAGATATATGATTTGTTGGCCTCTGGCCTCGTGCTTTGTATAAATTTATATGATTAGCATTTCTTAATCACAAACTACGGCAGAGCGGATAAGATGAGGACAATCATTGATCGTGGTGCATCCTCAGCCACACAAGTCTAAGCATTCAGCAGGATCTTCGGCGAGCAAATCCCAGAGACTCCATTTCGGTTATTTCATTGCGGCCATACTATGACAACAATCTCGTTATAAAACCAACTGACGTCTTGACAAATACGAAAAAATTTTTGGATCGTCCAAATACCTGCTATTTGTTGTCACCATCAAAATCTAATGCCTGAGGAGAACTTCATTATACCTGTTCAAGTCTCACTATATTGCTTTTTTTATTATATTCAAAAAAGATTTTGCACCTTTCTTAACATCATGTCCTGCATATTCGGCACTTTTCTTAACGTCATGTACTCCTGTCTCGTGCTCAGCTAATTCTGTATTTTCTTTAATCTCATGTCCAATAAACTCGGCACCTTTCTTAATCTCGTGCCCAACATATTGAGCACCTTTCTTTAACCCAGTCATTTCATCCTGCCGTAATTTTATCCAACATTACATAATATACAATATCAAAATAAATTTTGACATTCTCATCAAAATCGATTGATGGAGAATTCTGCACATATTCTGGTACAAGTTAATCTAAATAAAGCAATTTTTCTTCAAATAGGGAAAACACACAAGCACAAGCGGAAACAATTGATTTACCAGCCTTGTCATTTGATGCAGCACTTTGTAGGTTTGGACTTATGTTTCTGCTATATTCCGATTATAATAAAAACACAAAATTAGAATTGTGAGTATATTATTGAAGCTATGAAATATTTTTCTCTGTTTCATAGTTACATATTGAAGACTCGCTTGTAAAATTGGATAGAAGGTAATAACGTGGCATAATGAATGAACTTAAGATCAAATCAGTATACCTCAAAGCGGAAGTGAATAAATGGAACTTATTATTATTATTATTAGACACAGGGCAATTCTAATGGGTACAGGTCATTATGTCATTCCTCCGATTATAATAAAAACACAAAATTAGAATTGTGAGTATAGTATTGAAGTTATGAAATATTTTTCTCTGTTTCATAGTTACATATTGAAGACTCGCTTGTAAAATTGGATGCAAGGTAATAACGTGGCATAATGAACTTAAGATCAAATCAGGATACCTCAAAGCGGAAGTGAATAAATAGGTAGATAGGTTGGCGACCAACAATAATTCACCAATGTTCATGGTTGTAATACCCTTATTTTTCATCTTAAATAGGAACTTAACCATGTTCCGTTTTCTTTTTATGCTTTAATTTCTAATAGACAGTACTAAGCACATTATTGGAAAAGGTGCGGGTATGGACGACCAGATCTTTCCTTCCCACCTGTACTCTGGTTGTCCTACCTTTTTCTAATTAAAACCCTTCTATAGTTTGAATAACAAATGATACCTGAAACAGATGGTGGGCGATCCTGTAGTTGTTCATATCGATCATGGCGTACTACGCACAAGTCGCTAACTTACTACAAAGAGTAATTAAATCAAAAGATAGTAAGTCAAAAATAAAAAAAGATATGTTTTACATTGACAGAGCCGAGACCCAACTTCTGCTCCTGCATTGGTCGCCAATCAAATCCTATATTTGTCCAAGAAATATTCAATGAGCTGCTTTTGAAGAATGATAAAGTATCTTTCATGTTCTAAACTCTTATCATCGAATATCGACTTGTCATCAGATAAATAGCACATTGGTCTAAGAATTAACTTCATATCCTCTTTTGAAGGTCTATAATTCAAGAGTCGTCTTAAACTATTATCAGTAGACCAGTACGTGCCTTGTTCTTTGTTTGCCTCGAGTTTTCCAATTGTAAGTCTTAGCCTTTCTCTGTATTGTCTTTCTTCTTCAGGTATACTAGCATCATCATAGTCTTCTGCTTTTTCATGAAGATAGTCGATCATTTTCACTAGCTATTGTACTTTGTCATTATAAGGCTTCGATTCAGTTAGTCTAAAGTAGACATCTACATCTACGCCACATGTGACCAAGTTGTAACAAGCAAAATCACCATTCTTAGATAGTCCATGATGTAAAATCAAACTATTGACCTTCATCGGTCTTTTGGGTCGCGGGGCGTCACATGTCCATTACTGCATATATACCACGGAAGTTTAATCTCAGCATCGAACTCAATAAAATCCCCTTCCTCATCCCAATACCCGTCAGAATATTTCAATTTTGGTACTGTCTGGCCAGGATATAAGATGACCTTGCTCTTCTTCCCTTCTGTCTGACACAATGGACAAAATACTTTTTCTGCACCCATCTCAGCTGACTTAGCCATGTCGCAATATCTCAAAACAAAATACTTCAAGCTTTCGTTTTATTTATGCCACTGACAGGCAGAAGATCAATTATGCTTGATCTGGTGTTCTTACTTGACAGTATGAATTGCAGGGAGTTAAGCATCGATTAGGGCGATTCGCCTTCAACTAACTAACTAGTGGTTGCATATACAGTACAATGCGAATATTGTGCATTTACTATGCAATATACGCAGTATTAAATGTGAATCGTTAAGTAACATCCATTTCAATCACATCGAGGTTAGGTGCTGAATATTTAATGAGTATGATTATGTTCGGAAAGGAACGATGTGCAAAAATTCTAATAATTACACACCCACATGCTTAACTCTATCTATACTTTTCTGCCCTTACTAATTTATTAGGTGGAAGCAATTATTCAGCAATATGCCAACTATAGTACATTTTGAAATTCCTTCAGACAATGTCGAAAGATCAAAAAAGTTCTACAGTGAATTATTCGGATGGAATATTGAGAAAGTACCACCAGAGAAATTGCCTGAGGGAGTCGAATATTGGGGAATAACTACTAAGGATGATAAGGGCAATAATGCTGTAGCCGGAGGATTGATGAAAAGAATGATGCCAGAACAAAAAGGAATAACAAATTATCTTGACGTCAAATCGGTGGAAGAATATTCTTCCAAGGTAGAACAATTAGGAGGTAAAGTAAAGATGGCAAAAATGGCAGTGCCAGGTATGGGCTACTTGGCTGTGTGTTCAGACACTGAGAACAACAACTTTGGATTATGGGAGAATGATACTACAGCTAAATGAGAACCTATTCTAAAAGATGAATAATAATTACTAGTAATATCTATTAATGATAACATGTAGGTAGACTGTAAAGTCGGCCCTCTTGTCAATGGCCACACTCAACAATATCACTACAGTTTATTTTTATTGTGGCTGGCGCGCGAGTAGTTCGGTACTTCTGATTTTAATGATTTGGGAGTTTTGAGGTCTTTGTTTTGAAGTCTTTTCCAAACTGCAACGAAATCAGGTAACTTATTTTCAATCTTTAATTGGACTATCAATTCAACCACTTCTGAACTGTTTGCACGTACCATATTCTCCAATTCATTTAGTCGCTGTAGGTTCCCTCCTTCATTTAGATGTCCCGAGGAATCCAGCTTAACCATTCTTTGTTTTAGCAGCTTTCTAATTACCTGTAATGGGCTATTCATTACAACTGGCTCCTTGTTAATATTGGCATGCCTCAATAATTGAAAAAGGTTATCTCTATATTCAATTGGTTTATCTCTAAGTTCCTTTAGTTTATTAGCACATTTTGTCAATCCCTCCAGATTAACCCCCTCCTTAACCTGTTTAGTTTTCTTGTCAAAAGGGTTTATTTTTTCTGCTTGAGAATATAGGTCAGCAATCTCTTCTTGAAGAATCACTGTTTCTAATACTTCGGGATTATCTTTCTCAAGATGCTCGAATACCACCATTTGCATGTCTAATTCCTGTTCGAATTCCTCATATTCTGTCAAATAGAAGTATGAAGTGTGAAACTGATTTCTGTACCATACAAACATGTTCTTAGTTAGTGGGCTATTCCAGTCTGCCAGGTAGTAAGTGAACATATACTTTGTCCTAATTCCTCCTGTTAGTCCCTCCGGTATCCTTACTGGCTTGTGTCTAATTATCATGCCTAGTTTTATCAAGTCATTGAGTCTGTGGGTGATTATGTCTTTTTCACTGCCCAAATTTGATTCGTGGATATTTCCCAAGTTTGCGACTTGATATTTTGTAAGAGGGCCTTCTTTGCAAAGAATGAACACTATCTTACCGAATGTAATGTTTCTTGCAGCTTTTTGGACTTCCCCTAACCCCGGCCCGGTCTGTATCTTGATTGGTGTCGCTGGATAGGACTTTTGGAGTATTTCTTCAAACAAAGTCATGCTTACTTTTGTCTTAACATACATGCACCGTTGGTTATCCTATTATTCTTTTTCCTTCCTACCGAATGAAGAGGGGGATGTATACTCACACATGGTATCAAATTAAAAAGGTCAGCTCTCATTATGTGATGACATTTAAGGATGCGGATGAGGAATCTAATGTACCTCATACTATCCTAGTGTACCTCATACATTAGATTGTTTAGTATCGCCTATTCGTTGGCTTTTAAACAACATCTTACCCCCTGTGCTTAGACTGTAAGGTAGATCTTGTTCTTTTCTTTTCGCGAATTTACGATACAGTTGCGCATGTTTGTTGGCAACTTCTTGCCAGGAAATGCTGTTTTTGATGGCGGCAACCCTCTTAGAGTATTCTTCATAATGTTTGTCTAAGTATAAAAGTGCCTCTGAAAAAGCTATAGCGGTCCTCTTAGCGGTAATCCCTAGTCCCAGTAACGCAAACTCGTTAAAGAATCCTAAGTTAGAAGCAACAAAAGGCAGACCATATGACAAACCGTCGAACATGATCCCTGACCCCGAACTAACCTTGTAAGGTAAAATGACCGCATCTGCACATGAAAATAATGCGCACAGCTCCTCTTCATCTAGGAATTCACTATGTAGACCAATAAGATTCTTCTTGTTTTCGCTCGTCTGATAAGATTCGTGACTATACTCGTTCTTTGAAGCATTCATAACAATTGTCCACATATCGGGAATCTCCATCTTTTCAATTATGTCCCAACCCTTGGTTTTCGTGGCATAACCAATTGCAAGCGCTACACGACGATCGCGAGGGATGGAAAATAAATCTCTTAACTGACTTTTGCTTTGAGATGAAACAAGTTCTCGCTTTTCGGCACCGTGAGGGATAACATGACATCCCCGCTCCCCACCTCCTATTAAATTAGCCGTGAATTCTGAAAATGCTATTCCGGCTGCGCTATGCGCTAGCTTTTGTTCATTTAATACTTGAAAACGGCGATAATTAATTAATCTAGTCCAAAAACTCATCATACGTTTTGCTTTTTTCAATAAGTAAGGATCTTGTTGATGTTCATAAATCGGAATTGGGAGGCTCATCCATTGTTTGAATGGGTAGGCAGAATGAAATGTAGTTATAATCGGAATCTTGCAGTACTTGTAGAACTTGTCAATATTTGTACTGGTCTTAGATGGTCTTAGCATATCAAGTTTTAAGTCGTACAATCCTGGTTCGTATTGAACGTGGACCAGATCAGGTTTTAACTTCTCAACCAGTTCCAAAAGTACTTCAGAGTTTCCCGGATTGTGTTGTGATATCCCAGAATATTCGCCATTCCCTTGTTTATCACAGACCACGCTAACGATAAAGCCCATGCCGACCAGATTCTCCCTTAGATTATGAGTATAACGGCCTACACCTCCTGGCATAGGGGGATATTCTGGAGATATAAGAAGAATAGATAAGGGCAGTGATTCGGGTTCATTGAACATGTCTTTTATACATAGGTACCCATTATTATGGGTATCTTAACTGAGATATAACCCTCCATAAATATCAAACATAAGTATTAAATATAAAATGGATAACATATTTTGATTATTGCCATCCAAATACAAAGTCACTCTCACCGCGGTGGGCACGAGTTCAGTCATCGTATTGCCAAAGCCAGTAGTAGATGGATTCAACCTAGGAAGGGGTCAGAGGTTAGAATTGATTGTAAGGGATGACGGAATCTATATCCCTCTTACAGAACAGCCTGCTGAAAATTTAGAAACTACTGATGATACATCTAAGCGAGAAGAGTAGGAAACCGTAACAGAAGATATATATATTGCGATAAATCCCCCAGAATCATTGCGAGCGAATGGAACAGGGACTATCCGCACAGAAGGAGCAACAAATATGGATATCAATCCTCCTCAAGGAGTTTCTGTGATAATCCGGAAATATCGATAGGTTTTCTAAAATCCTTTTAAGTTTTGAGCAAATTATCGGTTTTAATAAACCTTGCTATTCCTACAAGTCAGATGAAAATGTGCCTCGTCTCGTCATTTATCTTTTAAGCCCACTTGACTGATGTACAGGGTACTGGGATGGATACATATAGACAGTATTAGTTTAGTAGTATGTAAAAATACCATCGATAAAAATATTATCGATAGTTAATCTGATGACAGAATATGGGATATCCATTCCAGCTTTCTTAGGTCTCTGCATATCACTTATAGACACACCCAAGATTGCTAATATTATGGTTGAGTCACCATGAGGAGTATGCAACTAATATCATGGATGAGTCGTGGTACTTCAAGATAATTTATTGTATTCAATTATGTTCCGTTATTGGAAAATATCTTTTGTATTTGCGAGTAACCATTCTACAGCCCTTTTTTGAAGCTTGCCTTTATGAAGATGGCCTTCGACAAGTTCGATTGTTCCTTGTACTATCCTAGTACCCTTAGTTACATCATGAATGTACTGTAGTATAGAAACGATTGGAATTTCTCCTTCTGCAAGCATCAATCCCTCGCCGGAGGCATAAGCCCCCCTACCATCATTAATATGCAGTTGTATTAAAGAGTCCCCATAGAGATCAATGCACCGACTCCATGAAGGCGCAGGTAGGCCGTAAATATGCCTATCTAAATCAGCCACCTCATTTCCATTGCCATACGATAAATAATTCGAATATATGCTGTAGTGGGAAAGATCGAAAGTTATTTTTATTCCAAATTTATTAAGTCTGATCATCTCAAATGGAACATATTTATCGTTGAATAGTTTCGTCCATTTGTAAAGCACTTAGGAAAAACGTTTTCTAGTGTGAGCACAGCAAAGCTCTCAAAATAACTTCTGTTTTTTTCATAGAAATTAAGAAGGTATTCTTCAGCCTTTTCAAGGTATTTGAATTTCAACTCCTTACTCAAATACGGAATTTCTTCTAGGCTAATCACACTTGGAAGATGGTATACTATCACAACTTTATTCTTAAACCCGCATTCATCGTACACTAATTCTGCTTCCCTCAGGGTGGAAAGTATTAAATTGCTAGCTCTTTCATAGGATCGCTCATCATATAGGCCCAGTCTATCATTTCTGGGTATCGGTGCATGGTAAGTAATGTACTCTATCTCTTTCTGAGAACAAAAGTTAGATATTATGCTTGCCCGTTTTCTCAAAATCGATCCTTGTACGTCTGCTGAATCCTGGTGTATCTCGTGGCCACTAATTCTGTAATTATGGGCGTCTTTGATGAATGATATGATCTCACAGATATCAGATAGAGCCTTCTGATCATGAGAGGATTTTAATTGTAAGATAATCATTTATTTTCAATATCTTTTAACTTCAATACTAAGCCTTGCCTCTGCTACCGTGTACCAGCAGAGTTTGCATGGCTAGTATTGGCCCAGACCTAACGATAGCCTATTTCGAGTTTAACGGGTGGAGTACAATCTTTACAAAACTTAGTATCAAGGCCGTATTCTTTTTTGCACTTTGAACACACTTTTATTTTCTCCTTATCTATTGGGTCCCAATCAAATTCCTCTCCACAATCACTACATACATGTTGGTTATGCAATATCGCTGAACTACAATTATTACACCAGAAAACTGGTCGGCCTAATAATTTTGAAACTACGCTATATGTTACTGCTACTGCGCCAAGTTTGACATCGTCACTTTTAGGAACAGTGTTAGGAACCGATTTGCCCATATAAGGACGATAACCGATCACAATTTAAACATTTAATGAAAATTCAATGGTAGCCACGCCACTACATAGTTCTAGCTATTAGACAATATTTCCTGACTTGTTTATTCATGACCGCTGAATTTTTCAGGATCCAAACCTAATATACGGCCAAACCATAAATATGTAGAGAATATCCTACAGCAATGACAGATACAATCATAATAGAAGACCCCCAGTATTGGTATGCCTTCAACCGAATAAGATTCGGCTAAATGTTGCCGAGTTTGCAGCATAGGCGAAGATATAAGGTGTGTGCAGACAGTCGAAGAAATGAACCAGACAGACTGCATTCTTGTCACGTATGTCTTATTAGGGGGGTGATCTTGCCTAATGTAAATAAGTAAAATGCCCAATTACGATAGCAGAAATTATGAATACAAAATATCTAATAGTCGTTGCAGCAATGACTGCAATGTTGGTTGGAGCTACAGCGCTTGCTACAACAGACAATGCATTCGCAGGCAAAAAGAAGTACGAGAAGAGTCAAGTCACATCACAAACAAATGCTTGTGGCAATGGTAAACTGCCATTAAATGTATTCTGTTCCAATACTGAATCACAAGTACAAGGCGACGAAAACCAAGTTGCATTAGCATCGCAACAGGGTGGTGGTCAAGAAACTGCCCCTCTAGTTCCTTTACAAGAGCCTCCAATGTAGCTACAATACATGAAGTGAAACAGGCTTCATCTTTTTTTTCTTTGATATCGAACAATGATTTTAAAGACCAGCATTTATACCTGATTTTTTATGTGTACGTGCCAATTAACGGACGTATTTTTTTATTCCTTATATCAAATGATGTATTCAATTAGGTTGTAATGGAATGTCTGGTTGCATGGCTTATACCATCCATACGATGGGCTTGAGCGATTCCAGGAGGATAGATTTTTTTAAAGGTAACAGATTCTAGAATAGAGCTCGGGTGCAGCAAGTACCACGATCTAATTAGTCGGCCACGTACAAAAAAGTAGCAATTCAAGCGAGATGGGAGTAAGGGGAACGTTTCACTATGTATTGACTTATTATAGCTCTCTAATAGAACAAATATCAGATATTAGTGAGAGGTCGAATTTGCTTAACGCAGATAAACCAAAGACTCACTGAAGCTAGCAGAAATATGAATACCAAATACTTCGTAATTGTTGCGGCAATGACAGCCGTGCTGATCGGAGCAACAGCACTTGCGACAGACAGCGCATTTGCAACCAAATATAATAAGAATCAAGCAACATCTCAGACGAATGCTTGTGGCAATGGATTTCTGTCGACGAATGTTGGTTGTCAGAATACCGACTCTCAGATTCAGGGCGACGAGAACGTAGTTACCCAAGCAGCACAACAAACATTCCCAGGATTCGAGTTTGACCACGGCCACGGCAACCACGGCGACGGTAACGAACGTCCACGGTAACCGCACCACCTCCTTCTTTTTTTGAGCAATGTACTGATTCACTCCCGCTTTGAGTGTACCAAACAACAATTCTTAATCTGTTAAAATGCATTCCAAGTGGCTCATATTTACAGCCTTGCTATTCAAGAAACTAGCACCATTCACTTCACGATTATTTGTTAGGTCGTTTATGGAAGCTGAGATATTCATAGAAATTTCTATAAAGTATTGAATTTGCGCTATTCCATGATATATTTTAGACGATCCCTACTAACCAGATCCCTACTCTATGAATTAACTAACGTACTATTTTGCTTATAACCAAAGCAGCGTACTAAACACGCGTAGCAGAAGGGAGCTGAAGAACGTGCTTTTTACCGATATCCGCATCCGTGAGTGTAACCAGTGTCATATCCTAGATGGAACTGACGTGTGTGACCTGAGCCTGGATCATACGGCTTACCTTCCCTGCAGTCAGATATTCCTGATGTACAGCCATCCTTCCAGTTGTCGCTCTTGACCTTATGATTTTGACAGAAGGCCATTACAAAGGCAGGCTTAACTATGGGAATCGCTGAGGGCACAAAAGCCATCGATATTGAAGATACTGCCATAACTATCGACGTGCTTCTGGCCTTGCTTGAGCTAGCCCGATCGCGGTTTCATATGCTAGGTTAGAAAAGAAAATAGCGGCAAATTGTTTCCTAAGCGTAGAAGTACTTAAGTGAAAAGACTCTTGCTTACTTAGATTGTAGACAGAGCGTCCTAACTAATCATAAAGATGCCCTCCTCGCCATCACCGTCATTGTTGTCGCCATTGTTATCGCCACTCTGCTGTCCTTGATCAGCAGTCTCTAGTTGTTGTCCTTGATCAGCAGTCTCTAGTTGTTGTCCTTGATCAGCAGTTGCTGCTCCGGTTGTTTCTGATAGATCTTCACCCCTATCTCTCCTGTCTTTCCTGTCTTTCCCGTCTTTAATTTTCTTATGGTTTTCCTCTGCTTGACTTACTGCTGCTGCTGCATCCTCACCAGCTGCACCTGCTGCTGCTTGGGGTACATCTTCCTATCGATGCTTTTACAATCAAATATAGTTTGTAGCGTTATTTGGCACACATATGCAGTTGTTAGATGATGCCTCTAAACAAATCATGGCATGATTACAATGAATCACTAATTGAACGCGGACGTATACTTATGGATATTGGCTTTCTCAGATCAAGGAATACGGAGATTAAGAAGATGAACGAAGGTAAGGTTGGAGCTCCATTTGAATACTCACATACTTATATCCAGTTTCTAGCATTTCTTAAGATTGGGTTTAAGATTGCTTATAGAACTGTCCAAGGAATTGTAAGAGGACTAGCTGATTATATCCGGATTGAGGAAATGCATTTTACACATGTCAGGAGAAGAATTCTAAAGATTAAGCCATCTGTAGCATCTGTAAATATTGATGATGATGATGATGATGATGATAAGCCGATAACCCTGATAGTTGATGCATCTGGTCTTACTATAACAAAGAAAGGAGATTACATAGAACAAAAATGGATTAGAAGGAAAAAAGAGTTTGTCAAGCTGCATATTGCAATCGACGCTAAATCAAAGAAGATCATCTCATTCAGAGTAACTAAAGGTAATGTTCATGATTCCAAGAAGTTAGGTCCTATGATAAGAGAGGTAGTTGAGCAATATAATATTGACAAGGTATACGGGGATAAGGCTCATGATAATCGAAGGAGTTTTAACTTGTTAGATGATTTGAATATAGAACCTGCGATAAATATTAGAAAAAATGCATCTACCAAAGCAAAAGGATGTCCATTACGAGCAGATGAGGTTTTACTTATCAGAAAACTAGGATACAATGGATGGAAGCAGCTAAAAGATGCTGGAAGAAGATGGATTGCAGAGATAGTATTCTCTTCAATCAAAAGAGTATTAGGTGAAGATCTCCTTTCAAAGAAATTTAAGACACAGCAAGTAGAAGCCGGACTGAAAGTAATGCTTTACAATAAATTCATGAGCTTGTAGACTGAAAAGATCCAAAATAACCATCTCATGATGTGTATTTAATGAATTAAGCTACAGTGTAAATCAAATACTAAAACGCAGGATCGTAATCCACATAATTAAAATGAAAAATTCGAAACAATACCAGTCTGACTGAAGTGACCCACGAAATACTAAAAGTCCGCATGCTGAAGTCTGTATGCCAAATCTTGGTAGAATTTTAACCGAAAAGATGGTAGAATTTTAAGATGTTTTAATTACAGAAACGGGTAATTCCTTACGAATCAGATAGTACTAACCGTATAACTAAAAGAAAAAAAGGGATTAGTTACTCTCTTCGCTATCGCCGTCTTCTTCTCCGTTATCGCCGTCATTATTATCGTCGTTATTGGCGTTGTCGTTATTGTCATCAGTTGCTTCTTGTGGAGCTGCTTCTTGTGGAGCTGCTTCTTGTGGAGCTGCTTCTTGTGGAGCTGCTTCTTGTGGAGCTGCTTCTTGTGGAGCTGCTTCTTGTGGAGCTGCTTCTTGTGGTTCAGTTGTTGTTAAAGGTGTAGTCTCTTGAGTTGTTGCTGCTCCGGTTGTTTCTGATAGATCTTCACCCCTATCTCTCCTGTCTTTCCTGTCTTTCCAGTCTTTAATTTCCTTATGACTTTCCTGTGCTTCACTTGCTGCTGCTGCGGCTGCTGCTGCTGCATCCTCACCAGATGCACCGCTTGCTGCGGCGCCACCAGCTGCACCTGCTGCTGCTGCGGCTGCTGCTGCTGCATCCTCCTCGGATCCACCTGCTGCTGCTGCTGCTGCTGCCGCGTCTTCTGATGCTGCTGCTGCTGCTGCTGCTGCGCTACCTGCTGCTGCTGCTGCTGCTGCTGATGCTCCATTTTCTTCTGCTGCTGCTGCTGCTGCTGCGGCTGCATCCCCGCCTGCTGCTGCGGCTGCGGCTGCTGCGCTGCCAGCTGCTGCTGCTGCTGCGGCTGACCCACCTGCTGCTGCGGCTGCGGCTGCTGCGCTGCCAGCTGCTGCTGCTGCTGCGGCTGACCCACCTGCCGCTGCTGCTGCGGCTGCTGCGCTGCCAGCTGCTGCACCGGCTGCTGCTGCGCCACCTGCCGCTGCGGCTGCTGCTGCTGATCCACCTGCACCAGAAGCTGCTGCTGCTGCGGCTGCTGCTGCACTGTCGCCACCTGCCGCTGCCGCTGCGGCTGCTGCGCTGCCAGCTGCTGCTGCGGCTGCTGCTGACCCACCTGCCGCTGCTGCGGCTGCAGCACCGCCTGCTGCTGCGGCTGCTGCTGCTGAAGCTCCTCCTGCTGCTGCGGCTGCTGCTGCTGCGCTACCTGCGCCTGCAGCTGCTGCTGCTGCAGAACCACCGCCTGCTGCTGCTGCTGCTGCTGCTGCAGCACCGCCTGCTGCTGCTGCTGCTGCTGACGAAGCACCTGCTGCTGCTGCTGCTGCTGCTGCAGCACCGCCTGCTGCTGCTGCTGCTGCAGATCCACCGCCTGCTGCTGCTGCTGCTGCTGCTGCTGCAGAGTAACCAGAAGATGCCGCTGCACCTGCCGCCGCACCGTCACCAGCTGCTGCTGCGGCTGCAGCTGAGGCTCCATAGCCTGAGGCTGCTGCTGCTGCGGCTGCTGCTGCATCTTCACCAGCTGCTGCTGCGGCTGCTGCTGCCGCACCAGCTGCTGCTGCTGCTGCTGCAGATCCACCTGCGGCTGCGGCTGCTGCTGCCGCACCAGCTGCTGCTGCTGCTGCTGCTGAACCGCCACCAGCTGCGGCTGCTGCGGCTGCTGCGCTTCCTGCGGCTGCTGCGGCTGCTGCGCTTCCTCCGCCACCAGCTGCTGCTGCTGCTGCTGCTGCCGCTTCACCAGCGGCTGCTGCTGCGGCTGCAGAACCGCCTGCTGCTGCTGCTGCTGCGGCTGCTGCAGCTTCCTTCTCATCGTGAGCAAATACCTGTGTTACTGGCACCACATGAAGTCCTAGGGCACCAAGTAATATTCCTATGAATACGTACGATGCAATATTTCTTTTCAAATTGTTCAAGGTACTCGATTAGAACCGATATATAAGATTTATCGAAGGAATTATACTATAAGAAGGGGTAAAATCAGTCTTACCGCTCATTTAACAACTTTTTGCTTTGCTGGAATGGCTAACATTCTTAGCTGATCTAACAGAGCTAAGAATGGTTGTGTGTGCAGGCAGCATTGTCACCTATTCACTAAATGCAACCAGAGACGAAAAAAGCGAAGCTCTTCTCATTATGATCCTTGAGCTAATTTTGAGGTTGGTTTCTCAAGGCCGAAAAGGCCTTTTTGCTTGGAAAGCATGATTTTTCAATTCTATATTAGAACCTCACATGTTGGTACTGGGGCTTTGCTGTTAACAACTCTAACATTAGGGAAGCTGACGAGGATCGGTAAGATTTTTGAGATCAGATCTTCTTCCTTAAACAGACGAAACGGAGCGTCATAATAGCGAGTGACTAGAGAATTGTATATCCAATGACCGATGAAAACATCATAGTTCCAGTGGAGAACCAGCTCCGGTAGCTCCAATCGTAAAGATGTTGAATTAGTCTACTGTGCAGTGAGAATCCCATAATTAAAAAACCTCTTAACAGAAATGTTGCATACGACAATCAAGAAGGCTCGGGTAATGATAATCCATTAGTCCTACCATGGGTCATCATTGATCGTCTTGGTGTTGGGATTTCTACCTCAATTTAGCCCAGCATTCGGTTATCATGAAATTGTTCCCAAAAAACATGAGAGGTGGAGTCCTAGGCGGATTAGATTTTTTTGGTTCGACGTCGGCTCAGGCCCGTACGCTATCATGATGATGATTTGGAGCCCGCTGTAGTTAACTTGTGAACGTGACACCTTTGTCAAAAGAGGATATAATCTAATATGTTGAATGACAGCACCTATAAAATGATCTGCGTTAGAGCGGCTCAAATTACCATCTCAAAGAGACTCTTTTTATTGGGTACTACTAAAAACTGCTTGTATAATATCCAAATTTGGACGGCGTGCAAAAAAAAGAAAGTTGGTGGGGGATCTACTGTGATCTCTTTTTTTACCTTACTATCAACTGGTCTGCATTTGTGATGTCGTTGACACAAACGGCCTGTAGCGCACCGCTCATATCAAATTTGGGATCCAACTTGAAAGACACTGCTTGCTGAACGTCGTTTCCGGGATTCCACGTCATCGGAGTATTTGTTAATGCATCTGTTCCGTCAAATGTGCTTGGTACGTCAAATAGGTTGGCTGCTTTTCCCTGTATATCAACGGATCCTGGCTGCTCGAAGGAAATTGTATCAATCTCCTTACCTGGACACAAACCCGTCTTGCCTTCAGCAAGCTGCACGTCATGATTGTGCCATATAGGATTCTGTGCGTCGCCACCTTGCGTCTCACTGTCAAGGACTCCGGCATGTGTTGTTGTTACAATGATTGAATCTCCTGTCGTTAACAATCCATAGCCGAATGCTCCACCCTGGCCATTTTCGGGTATCAAACCATGGGTTTTTAGGAACGCATCTAACCCTGGCTCAGGATGGCTAAAGGGCTTGACTATTGCAACTTTTATTTGGTAAAAGCCATCTTCGATTCCATCTACAATTGTACCCATCAGAGATGAAGCGGCTTCTTGGAATGATGTAATCGCTACAGCATTCTCATCTCCTTGTACCTGTGAGCCTATGTTGGAACAAAGGACGTTAGTTGGCAAAAAGTCATTGCCACAACTATTTGTCGCTGAATTTGCCTCATTCTTACCGTATTTTCCTCCTGCGAGCGCGTCGTAATTGGCTATTACCGAACCTACTGTGGTTAAAGAGGCAACAGCAATTAGTGCGCCGATCATGACATACTTTGTCGTTTGTTTCATGATTGTCTGTTAACGGGAAAAACTTTATTTGAATTTCTAAGTAATAGGCCATTAATTAAATCTGATTCTTGTTTTTGCCTTGAATTACCTATAAAATTACTATATGATTAATTGTCTCTAGAGAGACGGCGTCTGGGAGGTTGAAGAAATAAATTAGGTGCACATTTGCGGTAACCACAAAGTATAGTTCCAGATCTATTGGAGGGATTAGCTTGGGTTTATGTATCGCCAAAAATATTGTTGAGGCCCGATCAGTATTGGTTAGCTAATACGGCAGACGCACAGCTTAATGGCTTGTTCAGATTTCAAGAACTACATAAATCCCTATCCGATTATAAAACTTAGTAGCTCTCCCTTCAGTGAATCATCTCCCCCCATGGTGCAGAATCCGAACTTAACCAGTAGTTATACGCACGCAAATATTTGTTATGCCATTCCAGACAATTCTTTTCTTCTCTTTCACTACTGTTAATATTAAATTTGTTAGCCGCCTCCCATGAGGCACGCTCATTCTCTATTTGTACCCTTTTTATGCTATTCATCTTATCTGTATATTCTCTGTTATTATTACCGATATTGTCCAAGTATTCCTGTATCACAGAACCATTTATTCTGTGCCATATTACTATTCCATCGACAATACGAGATGCGATTGATAAGGTTGAGATTACAAGCCCATCACTTGGGGGACTGTAGTGCTGCCTGCTATAGTTATGAGTTATAGTCGGATATACAATATATTTCATAGGCTTATTATCAAAGAGCTCTCTAAAGAGATGTAATTGTGGTTCTAATGCAGAGACATTATAATAGCAGCCACTTACTGCAATGATTCCATCCATATAGTTTAGAAATTTATTTATAACTACATCTGTCTTGACACCTTCAAAATACACGGTGGGAAAGAATTTTACATCCTCTCTCTTGTGTTTGAGCGCATCCACTAGCTTTGAATATTCCATAAAATCGATGTTATGCTCAAATTTTGTATCATTTCGAGTGCTAATCCAGTTGAAATCATCAATTGTAAATCCTTCAAAGGAGTTTGGATATCTCTGCTTTAAGGAATTGAAATATTCAATCCACCCTTTCCAGTCATAATTTCCAATTGGGCCTCCTTCAGAAGGTGGGAGTATGATAATTATTATTTTTAGGCTCTGATCATGATTTTCTATGGATTGTAATAATGTTTCTGTTGAGTGGACCAACTTTGGATTTTCAAAGTCGCTCATAACGAAGTAGTATTCATCAAATCCCTGTGCAAGAATATTCGATATTGCTTTACTCTGGTTGATACCTTCTAGCTCTTCTAGATTCTGATGAATATCCGAGAAAGGAGCCCATACTCCGATCGGCTTATTAATTCCCGCAATAGAAGTTGATTGGACTTCAGAGAAAG
>Ga0315534_1000605_pt1 | contig 25123 bp, 23 predicted proteins | sample SalMarSW160240MG_FD_203094 | JGI IMG/M metagenome (GOLD analysis project Ga0315534, IMG submission 203094) | Salt marsh sediment microbial communities from the Plum Island Ecosystem LTER, Massachusetts, United States - Salt Marsh Sediment SW1602-40 ...
TGTGCCCGCGGCAACACCCCGTAACCGCAACGCTTCCCTGGAGGACCGCTGCATCCACTGTTCCAGGTCGCGTTGTTCGCTGACGATCGTCTCGAGCCGGTTAACATCCTTGATAAATGAACCCCATATCAACGCAAAAAAAACTATACCGAGCAGGGTAGTTCCGGCGATCACCCATGTCCGTTGCTGCGGATCCAGTCCTTCCAGAGGGTTTTTCATGACGCGTTGCTCTTTAACTGTAAGCGTGCTTCCACGCTGTTACCGCGTGCCGTCGCGGATTGAATCTCGACGTTATAACCCGACTGCTCCGAGAGACGCTGCTTGAGCCGGTCCAGGCTCTGCAGGTCGCGGATCACGATCGCCAGATCGAGCTGACCGTCACGGTAACTGACGCGTTGCAGTTCCAGGCCATCGGTCTGTCCGAGCGCAGGTCCGCTGCCGGCCAGCAGGTCGAGAAACCCCCCAGCTACACGAGTCGTACCTCCGCGCAGCGACTGCAGACGATCCTCCATCTGCGCGCGCGCATCCACGACTCTGCGTGCATCGGGAAATGTATCCAGGTAAATCTTTTCGATATGGGTGGCCAGCATCTGTCGCTCCTTGCGCAGGCTGAGGTAATCACCGATGGTGAGCCCGCCGTGCAGCAGTATCAGCATTCCAAGCATCGCCGCCGCCGGACGCCATGGACGCCAGAGTTTGCCAAGCTGTTCGCGCCGGCTGTAGGCACCCTGCAGGAGATTGATCATATCGGCCTCGCTGAAGTGTTCCGCAAAAAATTCCAGCGCGGTCTTCTCGTAGGCCTCGGCGTTGACTGCAACGCCGAACTGCGAGATATCTACAGGAGTTGTGGTTGTGTCAGTATTACATTCTATCCATCTTATGCTCACGGGTATATGGTCCTGGTGTTCCGCCACTACCATGGGCAACAGCGTTCCAAGGTTGGCGGTATCCAGCGAAATTGCACTTTGCCTGCCGGTTCGCATCAGCGTCACGGCATGATCCTTCAGCAGCGTCCACCCCTCCGGCTCCAGTGGTAAAAGCAGCGACTCGGCCACGACCATGTCAGGTTCGATGCCGACCTCGTGCAGTCGGTTCAACCAGTCATCCATGCGGCCACGATCCACGACCGCCGTACTGACCCGGCCTTCCGCATCCCGCCGCCCGATGGCAAAATGCAGCTCGTCGACATCATTGGCCAGCTGTTCTTCAAGCATGTACGGAATGGCGCTCATGATGCGTTGACGGTTGCGACTCGGTACGATGGCACTCGTAAACAGAACATCGACTCCCGGTACCAGTACGATGACACGACAACTCACGGCCTCCAGCGCCGCCTGTTCAAGGGATCCCTGTGCAGTTTCCTGGATTCCCCCGCTGGCATTCTCAGCGCCTTCACTGACACGCAGCCAGGCAGCCTCAACGGAGGTGTCATGGTCAAGCCGTATGAACAGCCGGTCACGCATCAGTAGACGTCCTGTGCCCGCATGATAACCTGCACCGCGGCGTTGGGAGTGCGCAAGACCAGGCTGTACAGATTGGTCCGGCCCTGATCAAACTTGGTGACGGCATTGATCATAAAATAGTTGCTCGCGACCCCGATGCTGCCCTGATTGACGGTTTTATCCTGTACCAGGGTATGGGACATAAAGCTGTTGATATCCTCGAAAGGGGTATCCGTCCTGTCCTCGATGATCTGTTCCGCCTCCGACTCTGTCAAACCATCCACCACCGCCATCAGGACCTGAGCCGGCGCGGTATTGACATTGACGGTGGTGCGTTCCGGCAGGGCGGTGACATAAGGGGCGATGGTCGTATAGTCCTCATAGCTCATACCCATGACCAGCGCCAGTTCGCTCGGACTCGCCATGGGCGCATTTGGCGTACGATAGGGTACATCCAGTTGCAGGTATTCGATGTCTTCCGCGCCGTCGGGAAATGTCTGTCTGTCATCCTGATCCATCCAGTCGATCACTGCGTCTATGATATCAACATTCAGACCCGCATTTTGCAGTAATCGCTCAAAAATTTGCCGGTCTGGCGCGCTCGCAGCACCGTTATTCACCAGGTTATTGAGATTGAACCGGCCTTGCATATCCTCGATCTTGCCTGCCACGACGCCGCCCTCGACCTCCAGCGGAGGCAACACCGTGGCCCAGTCTTCCTCCAGATTATCCGTCTGATTGTCCCTGCGGTCATTTCTTAATATCTGCTTGCCCCAGTCTTCGGCCCCCAGCGCGAACATATAGGCACGGTCGATATCGATGACATTACCGGCTCGCCGGATATCAAGCTGTTGACGGGCAGCCATCGCCACCGCGGCGATGGTTGCTATCGCCGTGATCAATAACGCGGTGATCAGCGCAACCCCTGTTTGACGACGCTTGTTACTCATAGTGATCATCAACCGGGCTCGGTTGTTGTTGCAGTGACCGGGATCGGAAACCCCGCCACGACACTGAACAGGCGCCTGATCCTGCCCCAGCCCTCTACATCCACAACGACCTCGACTGCGCGCGGCAGGCCAGTCACGGCGTTCGTGCCAATGGTCTGGGGCGGCCATTGTGATTGCCAGTTCTGTTGCTGATCGAGAAAGCGAACCTCCAGTGCGTGCACGTTATCGAGCAGGTCGTTGTCCACCGGTGTACTGTTCTGTGCCCGATCGAGCACCTGCCACCTTTGCCTCATCAGACGACCTTCGTCGACAACATAGGCGACGCGTTGCAGATGACTGCGTCTAAACCCGCCCGGATTGCGCCAGCCGATTCGGGTAAATTCAAGCGTGAAGCCGTCACCCAGCAGGGCGCCCTTGACCTCACCGTAATTGTCACGGATGTCGCGATCGATAATCTGTTCGATATCCCTGCCCAGTATCGCGAAACACGTCTGTAACTCCGCCAGCCGTGCAGATTGTTGTTCGGTACGGTCCTGAGCATCCAGCACCACCTGCAGGCCTCCGTATGCCATCACCGCCAATACCGCAAAGATCAGTAGCGCGACCAGTAACTCCAGCAGTGTGAATCCCTGCCCACTATACGGCTTGAAGGGGTATCTTATGGGCATAGACTGGTCAGCGCTATTGCAGATTGCGGCGGCGAGCAAAGATTTGCGGGTTTCGTCAGCGGGTTCATCTCATCGTCTTTCCACGTAAGCGATCAGGGTTGCGGCGGCATTCTCGTCGTCTTCATCCGCGCGCACCTCTACATCCATACGCCTGACATCTTCGTCCTCGGTCGTCGACACCTTGACCGACCAGTGCCATTCCTGCTCGGCCATCAGGGCATCTCCATGGGTTTCACCGGGTGACGGCCAGTCCTCGGCGGTACGTAATTCGACCACCTTGTTCATGGCCACCCAATGCGCCAGTGTCTTGTCGCGCAGGTGGGCCGCGTTGTTGATATTATTGCTGACTTCGTTGACGATCGCGCTGAGGGCGATTGAGACAATCGCCAGGGCAACCAGGATCTCGAGCAGTGTAAAGCCGCGAAGTTTTCTGAGATTACGATTCACCATTGTTAGCAACCGGCCGTTCAATCGTTATTTGATCGGTTAGATGATGCAGGATAAGCCTGGAATATATCGCATAAACCGCGTATACCTGCTATCCGTTAATCCTCTTCATCCATGGTCAGTTTGCCGCTGATGTCACCGCTGATATGATAACTGCGGGCGATGTCCTCGCTTTGCATAATAATCTCAAAAGGGGTCATCTCCCCGCTCGACAACATGAAGATGCGCGGCTTTTGTTCTTCTTCGTCTTTGTTCTCATCACTGAAAAAGTCATATTGCTCACCCTCGAAGAATACATCCATATGTATATCTTGCGGCAGACTGCGGGAACGGAAGATCTTGTCCTCCACCGGAGACCACTGCTGATCCTCGAAGACCAGAAAATCATAGCCGTCATGAGACAGTTCCAGGGCGTACTCCCTTGATAACATAACCGATTCCTGCGCAGCCAGCGATGCCAGTGCGACAAAACGGTCCGCCTCGGTCTTGAGCTCGTCTTCCCTGTCGGGATTTAGCGAAATGACCGCCAGACTCATGATGATACCGATGATGGCTACCACGACCACGATCTCCAGCAGCGTAAAACCATTGCTTGCGGTACGCTCATGATACATCACGTCCCGGCGGCAAACTTGCCGCCGCACCTCCGGAATATATGACAGTGCGGTATGTCGGAGTGGAAACCTGATACTACGGCCTGCTATTCGTCGAGATTCCAGTTGCCAATATCGGCATCCTCACCTTCGCCGCCCTGCGCACCGTCGCGACCCAGGGTAAAGATATCGATCTTGCCCTGTACGCCCGGATTCAGGTACTGATAGGTATGATCCCAGGGATCCTTGGGCATGCGCGGCAGATAATCGGGCACCAGCGCCTCGACGCCTTCATCGGTCGTCGGATAGACATGATGATCGAGACGGTACATGTTGAATGCACTCTCTATTGCACGGATATCCGCCTTGGCCTTGGTGATCTTCGCCTGTCCGGGTTTGTCCATGATATTGGGTACCACGATCGCCGCCAGTATCCCGAGTATGACCACTACCACCAGCACCTCGATCAGAGTGAAACCACTCTGACGCACAGGCCGGTTCTTTGTTTGCTGCAGTCTCTTGTTCATAGCTAATTCCATTGGTTGATCATCATATCACCAGTTGATTCAGGTTAAATATCGGCAACAGGATCGCTAACACGATAACCAGCACGATTCCACCCATAATCAATATCATAAACGGCCCGAACAGCCCCACCATGGTTTGCATGACCGACTCCAGTTCACGTTCCTGGCTGCTCGCGGCCCGATCCAGCATGACCTCCAGGCGACCACTGGTTTCGCCACTGGCGATCAAATGTATGGTCATAGGGGGGAAATATCCACTGCGTTCAAGGGCTTTGTTAAGGCTTGAGCCTTCACGGACGAGCCTGGCGGTCTCTTCCACCGAGGCGCGCATCGGCAGGTTGGAAACCACCTGGGAAGAGATACGCAGCGCCTCGAGTACCGGTACACCACTCTCGGTCAGTATACTCAATGTGCGGGCAAAACGCGCCGCATTCAAGCCGCGTACCAAACGTGACAGCAATGGCAGCGCCAGTTGCAGGCGATGGAATTTGCGCCGCGGCCCGGGCCGTCGCAGCAACAACCTGGATGCGACCACCAGACCGATGATGATCAACAACAGTGTAATGCCGTTGCCACGGATGAAATCACTCGCCGCGATCAGGCCGCGGGTAAGCAATGGCAATTCCTGTCCAATGTTCTCGAATACCTGTACCACCTGCGGGACCACGTAGGCGAGTAACAGTATTACCACGCTGATGGCAACAACGATCACCAGTACCGGATAGATCAAGGCCAGGAATACTTTCTGTCTCAATGCCTGGCGGCCATCGGTATAATCAGCCAGGCGGTCCAGCACAACATCGAGGTGTCCCGATTGCTCACCTGCCGCCACGGTGGCGCGGTAAAGGTCAGAAAACGCGCGTGGGAAATCATCGAGTGCCGCGGCCAGGGACTGGCCTTCCATAACGCGGGCGCGCACCCCGACCAGCATGCTCTTGATCCGCGGTTTCTCGGTCTGTTGTGATACCGCCTGCAGTGCCTCTTCAATGGGCAGACCGGAGCGGACCAGCGTGGCGAACTGGCGGGTGATCAATGCCAGGTCCGCTGCACTGATACCGCGTTGAAACAACAGCGACCGCCTGCCGCCTTGCCCCTCTTGCTGCGCTATCTCGTGTACGGAGATCGGCGCCCAGCCACGGTCGCGCAACTGTTGCCTGATCTGGCGCGGGGCATCGCCTTCAAGTACGCCCTTGCGTTCCCGCCCGCCGGTATCCAATGCTGTAAATTCAAATGCGCCCAATGGTCAACCCGGATACGATAACAAGGCACTACTGCCAAACACAAACATGGCGATCAATCCTCGTGGGTGACACGCAATACTTCTTCCAGCGAGGTATCACCCGCCAGAATCCGGCGCATACCGTCCTGGTAGATGCTTGGGCTGCGTGAACGCGCATAGTTTTCCAGTTGCTGCTCCGAGGTACCATCATGGATCATGGTGCGCATCCTGTCGTCGATCTCGACCAGCTCGAATATGGCGGTGCGTCCCCGGTAACCGGTATAGCTACATTGCTTGCAGCCTTCCCCCCTGTACAAGGTCGGCGGCGGATCAGTAGGCAAGCCGTGGTTGCTGCAATCCGCCTGACTGGCCTCGTACGGGCTTTTGCATTCTTGGCATAACAGGCGCACCAGCCGTTGCGCCAATACACCGATCAGACTCGACGCAACCAGAAAAGGTTCCACACCCATGTCACGCAGACGGGTCACCGCACCGATAGCGGTGTTGGTATGCAGCGTTGACAACACCATATGACCGGTCAGACTGGCCTGTACCGCGATCTCCGCAGTCTCCAGGTCCCGGATCTCGCCCACCATTACCACGTCCGGGTCCTGGCGCAGGATGGCGCGCAACCCCCGTGCAAAGCTCATGTTGACCTTGGTTTGAACCTGTGTCTGACTGATCCCGTCGAGATAATATTCGATGGGATCCTCGACGGTCATAATGTTACTGCTCTTGTCATTGAGCTGGGTCAAAACCGCATAGAGAGTGGTGGTCTTGCCCGAACCTGTCGGACCGGTCACCAGAATTATGCCGTGCGGTTTGTGGATCAGATTATCCATAACCTTTAATGAGTCCGGATCCATGCCCAGGTGCTTGAGGTCGAGTCGACCGGCCTTTTTGTCCAGCAGCCGCAGCACCACACGTTCCCCGTGTCCTGACGGCAGGGTCGATACACGTACGTCCACGGCCCGGCCGGCAATACGCAGCGAAATACGGCCATCCTGTGGGAGACGCTTTTCGGCGATATCCAGCTTTGCCATGACCTTGACGCGTGAGACAAGGATCGGCGCCAAGACCCTCACCGGTTCCAGTACCTCGCGCAATACGCCGTCGATTCGGAATCTCACCACCATGCGGTTTTCATAGGGTTCGATATGGATATCCGAGGCATTTTCCTTCACCGCCTCGGTGAGTATGGCATTAATCAGGCGAATTATGGGCGCGTCGTCTTCACTCTCGAGCAGATCCTCGGGTTCCTGCAGCTGTTGCGCGATGCTCGAGAGATCCATTTCCTCACCCATATCACCCATCATCTGCATGGTCTGGGATGAACCGTACTCGTATGAACGCTGCAACATGGCATCGAACTTGTCCGGAGCGATGATCTCGAGATCCAGAGGCATACCCATGAATCGCCGTACTTCTGACAATGCCGGTGTATTAACGTTGGGCCTGCAAACGGCCTTTGCATGACCATTATCCACCTCGGTCACCAGCACGCCGTTGCGTTTGGCATAGATAAATGGCGGCCGTTTAATCGCCTGGTCAGACGTCAGCGGGGAGTCGGTCGCAACAACCTCACCCGTCAGCATTGTCTGATTACCGGGTTGTATGTCCATTAAAGGTTCGCTGATTTTCTCGCAACCTCTTCAGGTAAAGGTAGTTGCGGCGGGATGGTGTCCTGAAACTCCAGCTGATTGATCATTTCAGTGTCTTCGCTTTCACTGTCGGAATTGTCCATCTCCTTATCGTTAGTACCCCTATCCTTGTCTGGTTGTTGCGCATTATTGGACGGCGTGTCATCGAGTGGTACCTCCTTGAAGGGCGGCGGCTCGACCAGAAATTCATCCAGCGCGGGTAGTACGGGGGACTCCTGGCTGGGCATCAATAACAGGCCTCTTTGCCGCGCATTTATCTGCTGGGTTCGGATATAGTTATACTTGCTGCTCGTCACCTCCGCTGTGACCGCCGCATCCCGTATAATGGTCGGTCGCATGAACACCATCAGATTTGTCTTGTCCTTGGTGGTGTTCTTGGATTTGAACAACAGGCCCAGTAACGGGATATCACCCAGCAGGGGTACCTTCTGTACGGATTCCTTTACCTGGTCGTCAATCAGGCCGCCGAGTATGATAGTCTCACCATCATCAACAATGACACTGGTCTTGACGGATCGTTTATTGGTAATGAGATCGGCGGCACCAACCGAACTTGCAGCGATACTGTCGACAGCCTGATCGATATCCAGTCTGACGGCGTTGCCTTCATTGATCTGAGGTTTGATCTTCAGCGTGATGCCCACGTTTTGGCGCTGAATCGTCTGGAACGGATTGGTCGGCGTACTTGTTGTCCCCGTTGATGTAAACGAGCCGGTGATAAAGGGCACCTCCTGCCCGACCACGATCTCGGCCTCTTCATTATCCATCGTTATCAGTGTCGGCGTTGACAGGATATTGGTCGTGCCATCCCCCTGCAAGGCGCTAATGATGGCTGCGAAGTTGGTGTTGTCATCGTTAAAGCGGCCGATACCCAGGGTCAACCCATCCGATATCGCCGCAGGAACACTACCGGTCGCGGCCGCTGCTGCGATCGATGAAATACTGGCACCCGTGCCGGAGAAATTACTGACACCCACGGGACCATCACCACCGGGCGTCCCGTCTGCAATCCACTGTACTCCCAGCGCCGCTGATAGATTTTGCGAGACTTCGGCAATGATCGTCTCGACCTGTACCTGGGCACGTCTCACATCCAGCTGCTGGATCACCATCTCCAGCGAACGGATCAAATCGGGGGGTGCGGTGATTACCAGGGAGTTGGTATTCTCATCGGCCTGGATGTTGATCGGGAAGCTGCGCGAGGTCGGCGCACCGCCGCCTGCCGCCTTGGCCTGTTGTTCCACGCTGGAGCTCACCCCCGTCAATACCGGCACCAGATCCTTGGCCTGGGCATAGCGTAGATAGATAACGCGTGTATTACCTTCATTTTCGAGCGGCGTATCTAGATGGGAGATGATCGCCCGTATGCGCAAGCGGCCCGACTTGCCGCCACCGATGAGGATGCTGTTGGTACGTTCGTCGGCGATCAATATCGGTGAGTCCTCAGCACCAGCAGGACCACCTCCCGCCTTGCCGCGCGCCTGTTGTTCAAGCGAGGTCAGGATACGCACTACCTCGGCGGCGGATGCATGCTGCAGGGTAATGATCTCGATCTCGTCACTGCTGGGTATATCAATCCGTTTTATGATCTTGAGCATCCTGTCGATGTTGGAGGCACGGTCCGCGATTATGAGGATGTTGCCCGGTACATAGGCCGCCAGATGCCCCTGTTGCGGGATCAACGGGCGCAGGATCGGGACCAGTTGAGAGGCGGAGACGTTTTCGAGTTCCACTACCCGCGTCACCATCTCATCACCCTCCCCGGGTACCCTGTCGGTCGACATCGGGATCGGGCTCTGTTTGGCATTGGCATCCGGAATGATCTTGATTACATCACCGACCGGTACGGCGGAAAAACCGTGCACCTCCAGGATCGACAAAAACACCTGGTAGACCTCCTCCTCCTCCATCGGATGCGATGAGATTATGGTTACCTTGCCCTTGACGCGCGGGTCGACTATAAAATTTTTACCGGTAACCTCCGACACTGTGTTGATCACCGCACTGATATCGGCATCCTTGAGGTTCAGGGTGATCGGCTTTGCCTGTGATTCGGCAGCGAACAAGAGCAGCGACAACGTCAGCGCCGCTGCCATTATACGGATAAGGAGGCCAGGGCCTTGCAACCGTGATCTCATTACTCGCGGGCTGTCGTCGTATAAACACATCAAGACATTATACCTATTATGATTACCTGTGATGTATTATCAGTGACAAACATCGGCAATGGCATCAGCGCTTATCCATACACGGGACCGGAAGCAAACATCACTATCACCTGACCGGTCAGATCACTATTCGAGATTGACGACATACGATTGCCTTTGCCCGTTACGCATCAGTTCTATTCTGTATTCGTTGGTATCCGGCAGACTGCGCAGCAGGTTCAGACCCTTCGCAGGTGTATCCAGTTCAATTCCGTTGACCGAGGTGACAATATCCCCCGGTTGCAGACCGAAGCGTGACAGGAAGGATTTATCCCTGCCGGGCTGCACCTCGTAGCCAAGAAACCGACCCCCCTCATTCTTCGGTGAAATCTGTACCAGATTAACGATTTGCTGCGGATTATTGACCAATGCGTCGCGATACTCCCGCAGTCCGGCGCCGTTGATCTTCGATGTGCTGTCCCGGCTGGAACGAGGGATTGCTGAAGGAGGGGATGCAGATCTTCCGCCATCCTGAAGTTCCACGGATTCCTTGGGCAGCCGCAGGGTTTCAAACTGATTGTTCCGCATCAGGACCACCCGGTCCGGATAGATCTCTTTTAATACCGCATTACCGGGTACCTGGGAACCGACCGTATAAAAATTTTCCTGGTTCCTCGGATCGGCAATGATGGCACCGCCCTGGGTCGGATCATCGGAGGCGAATATACCACGCAGGATCAACTTGAGCTTGGTCTCCGGGATCTCGGCCACCGCGGGCTTGACAGGCTCCCTGATCTCCTGTTTCACGCCGAACAGATTCCACCGGGCGATATTCCATGTCTTCAGTGACGGGCTCTGCACTGACTCCGCCTGAGCGGGCGGCTTTGGAGGCGGCAATGAAACCGGTGCGGGGATAAATCTCCATGTCAGTTCAGCGACGGTATAGGTGAGCAGACACAACAGCACCAGATTAACGACCGTGGTGGCACGCCTCAAAAAGGTCTCCTGAGAGATCAGGAGCAACGGATTTTTCATAACATCGGCCAATTTCATTCATTCATCTCAAAACCAATTCTTTATCATTGATAACATGGATGTTTATCCGCTCAAAAATAGATACAGGATACCAATGAACAAGGGTTGGTGCAGCATATAGATTATCAGGCTGTGACGGCCGCCCAGTGTCAGCACCTGACCGATCGCTGTATCGCCTTGCCAGCGGGCAAATGGAGGAACCGGGCCACTATATATATAACGTCCCAGGAAAAGGCCGATCAGCACGACACCGAACCATGGGAATAACGGGACGTAATCCTCGGTCACCGGCTTGTGTGTCATCAAACCTATCCATTGTAACGCGGATTGGTCAAACTGGGGATGGTGAAACCACAATCCGGCGGCAATGATACCGCAGCCGAGCACCAGATTGATCCAGTAAAACCGTATGAACAACACGCCCAGCAGGCTTGCGATCACTATAAAATGCAAAATACCAAAAAATATCATTGACTTGGGAAACATCAGATAGCTTGCCAGACTCACTGCGAGGGCACAGGCCACTAATACGCCGATTCGTCGCCAGTAGCGCCGTAAATCCAGACCGTTGACACTGGCCAGATACAGGCTGATGCCGACCAGACCAAGAAACATGCTGACTATCAAGGATCTAGCAGACAACCAGAAGACATTATTGTTGAAATCGATAGCGATGACATTGAAGTAATCGAGATCGAAGGTGAAGTGGTACGCCATCATCAGCACGATTGCCACGCCACGCAGAGCGTCAACAAATGGATAGCGTATCGAACTCATTGATTCCTGGCTTTAACGACCTCCGCAGTATGGTTGAGCAAGGGGATTGATCGCGGATGTTTGAACCCTCCAGACAATCTCCCTTTCATATCTATCCCTTTAACAAACCTGAGATAAGTCTGCTCATGGGGCTGTTCTATCCTGAACCAGCCATGTTATACACACCGATGACAGCGATCCCGTTGCCGGGCACGAATGCGCAATCTGTGGCCATATCGGCCGTGGATTTATCGGTCTCTTAGTTAACTACCTGATTATATGGATATAATATTCTGTATATTTTTTACGCAATCTAACTGGCCGTCAGTAATCTTGGGCCATCAAACGAGTTTAACCCATATTATCCACATTGTTATCCACAAAATATGTGGATAAGGGGCAATGATAAATAATGACAAGGACTTAGGCCATGGCAGGATTTCATCGTCATTTCCCGCAGCTGTGGATCCAAGCATCGCGCAGCATATCCTGATGCCGGATCCTGTTCAACAGGATGCGTTTGAAGACCTGTGGATCCTTGATATGGGTAATTTCACCCTGGCGGGGGAAATACTGATCGTGGAGCCTTGAAAGCCAGAACCGCAGGGCTGCTGCGCGCAACATCACGGACCACGCCTCATGCTCATCCGCTGCTGGTGGGCGCTGTTGCCGGTATGCAGACAAAAATGCCTTCAAGAGTGAGTCATCCATAGAACCGTCCTCCATGCTGCACCAATCATTTGCCGAGATGGCAACGTCATATAGCAACACATCGTTACAGGCGTAATAAAAATCAATAATGCCTGTCAGTCGATGATCAACAAACAGGACGTTATCGCGGAACAGGTCGCCGTGTATCACTCCACGTGGCAGGTCAAGCAAGCGTTTGGATGTCTGGTAACGGATTTCCGCATGTAACAGGTCGGCATCCTCATTATCCAGAAATGGCAGCAACCGCTGTTCTGTTTCATTCCACCAGACAGGGCCCCGGTCATTGCTGCGGTGTTCCGGAAATGATTTCCCGATCTTATGCAACTCACCCAAAGCGGAACCGACGGCACGGCAATGGTCTGGGGTGGGCCGTTCGATGCTCTTCCCTTGCAGGCGCCTTACGAGCGCGGCTGGTTTGTTGTTGAGTATGCGGATATACGATCCCTGATCATCCGCAATCGGATGGGCGCTCGGAACGTCGTGCTCGGCGAGGAATGCCATCAGGTTCAGGAAATAGGGCAGTTCGTCGGCCTTGAGGGTCTCGAACAGTGTCAGGACAAATTGATTCCGGGTCGTGGTGACAAAATAATTTGTGTTCTCGATGCCGGCGTTGATGCCCTCAAAATCGACCAGCGATCCCTGTGTATATGATGTGAGAAAGGTCTCCAGTTGATCACGTTCGACACGTGTAAAGACGGACATGTATAGAGTGTATGCGAATTGATTATAGTTACCGTTGACTATAATCGACATTCATATTGATTAAAAGGCACTCCGGATTAATTCTATCTCCCCGGCCTTTTATTTCCGGCGCATTCTATTTCCAACGCATAAGGGTCCATTGCGGGATCAGGACATCTTCTGCCAGCTCATTTTTGCGTGTATCCAGACGACCGTCTCCATCCGTATCGACCAGATAGTAGGCAAAACCCTTGCGGGGTATCACCTTGATCATATACAGCTGGTTATTCACGCGGTATTCCTCGATCATCTCATTCTCGCCCTGTCGGATGGTAACCTCGGGCTCAAGTTCGTTCTGGCCTGCAGCGGCGGCGGGCGGTTCGGCAGCCATGGCCACTGCAGCGTGACCTGCAAACAAACAGATTATGGGGAAATATCGCATGTTGCCGGGTTAAAGTTCGAGCAGGATCTCCTGTTCCTTCGCGGAAGGTTCAAAACCGCGCTGCTCATAATGTTGAAATATGACATCAACAACTTCCTGTGGCTCATCCAGTATTTCAAACAGCTCAAGGTCCTCCGGGCTGATGACCCCTTCAGGAACCATGGTGTTGCGAAACCACTCGATCAAACCGGTCCAGAAGACCTTATGCACAAGGATAATGGGTATGCGCCGCGTCCTTTCAGTCTGTACCAGTGTCAGGATCTCAGCCAGTTCGTCTAGGGTACCAAATCCACCGGGTAATACCACATAGGCCGAGGCATATTTTACAAACATCACCTTGCGCGAGAAAAAGTGCCTGAATCTCAAAGAGATATCCTGATATGAATTCGACATCTGCTCTTGCGGCAAGAGAATATTCAATCCCACACTGGGAGATTTGCCTGCAAATGCGCCCTTGTTCGCCGCCTCCATGATACCCGGCCCACCACCGCTGACGACACTGAACCCGGCATCCGAGAGGGCGCGGGCGATCTTTTCTGCCAGTTTATAATAAGGGTGATCGGGGGACATGCGTGCAGAGCCGAAAATGCTGACTGACGGTTTGATCCGTGCCAGGCGTTCAAAGCCTTCAACAAACTCGGCCATAATCTGGAATATCTTCCAGGATTCACGGGTCAGGAGCGTATCGTTTAGCAGGCTCAAACTCGGATGTTCTGATTTATGTTGCTCGTCCATAGCGTTTTTGACTACCTTATCTACTCTTGTATCTATAACGGCCAAAACGATTTTGTATCAAATATATTGATTGTTTCACAAAACTTGCCACAAAAAATACATTATACACCCCGCCACCCGGGTACTGCGTTAACCTGTAAGACCGATTAACATGAAAAATCCATAAAGTATTTGCATGTCCCGAAAATCCACTCTTAAGCACTTGATCCTTGTTGACGGTTCGTCTTATCTGTTTCGTGCCTTCCATGCCCTGCCGCCGCTCACGAACTCCAAGGGCGAACCGACCGGTGCCGTCTATGGTGTCACCAATATGCTGCGTAAGCTGCTCAAGGACTATGATCCCGACTATATCGCCGTGGTATTCGACGCCAAGGGCAAGACCTTCCGCGATGAACTCTTTGAACAATACAAGGCGCACAGGCCGCCGATGCCGGAAGACCTGATCGGGCAGATAGAACCCCTGCATGCCATCGTCCGAGCCATGGGTCTGCCATGTCTGATTGTAGACGGTGTGGAGGCCGATGACGTTATCGGTACCCTGGCGACCCGAGCCCGCGGTGCGGGTATCGATACTACGATCTCGACAGGTGATAAGGACATGGCGCAGCTGGTTGATAAACATATCACGTTGATCAATACCATGACTGGCACCGAACTTGACACGGCGGGTGTACGTGAAAAATTCGGCGTAGCTCCCAACCAGATTATCGACTACCTGGCTCTCATCGGCGATACATCCGACAACATTCCCGGTATCCCCGGTGTCGGTCCCAAGACGGCCGCCAAGTGGCTGAACGAATATGACAGCCTTGATAACATCGTCGCCCATGCTGACGAGATCAAAGGCAAGGTCGGGGAAAAACTGCGCAGCAATCTGGTTCAGTTACCCTTGTCCAGACAACTTGCCACCATCAAATGTGATGTCTCGCTCGATGTCGAGCCTGGTAACCTGCAACAGCATGAGCCGGATGTCGAGAAAATGCGCACCTTGTTTCAACAACTGGAATTCAAACGCTGGCTGGCAGAACTGACCACACCTGGCAGTGCGGACACGATCGATGATTCACAAGCCGACGTACCGGCGGATGCTGCCCAGGTCCGCAAGCCATCTGCAGTAGATAAGCGCTATGAAACCATCCTATCGGATAAGAACTTGCAAAGATGGCTGAAAAGGCTGCAACAGGCCGAGTTGTTTGCCTTCGATACAGAAACCACCAGCCTTGATTACATGAACGCAGAGGTGGTAGGGGTTTCTTTCGCCGTTAAGGAAGGCGAGGCGGCCTATGTCCCACTCGCGCACGATTACCCCGACGCGCCACAACAACTATCACGCGAACAGGTACTCGAAACCCTGCGCCCGCTACTGGAAGATCCCGACAAGGCGAAACTGGGTCAGAACCTTAAATACGATATGAGCGTACTGTTCAGTCATGGTATCCATCTGCAGGGGATACGCTTTGATACCATGCTCGAATCCTATGTGCTCAACAGTACCGCAACCCGACACGATATGGATTCGCTGGCACTAAAGTATCTGGGATACCGCACCATTGCCTATAAGGATATCGCAAAACAGGGTGCCCGCGTGCAAAGCTTTAACGAGATTGCGATCGAGCAGGCGGCGCCCTATGCCGCAGAAGATGCCGATATCACACTCAGGCTGCACAATACCTTGTGGCCTCAACTCGGTGACCACAAGGCCCTCAGGCAATTATTCGAAGACATCGAGATGCCCCTGGTACCCGTATTGTCACGCATAGAACGCAACGGTGTTCTGGTCGATGCCGAACTGTTAGACAGACAAAGCGGTGAACTGGCCGGGCGTATCGCTGAACTCGAACAGCAGGCATATGAAATGGCAGGCGAATCATTCAATCTGGGATCACCGAAACAGATCCAGGAGATACTTTATAACAAACTTGGCCTGCCGGTGCTGCGCAAGACGCCCAAGGGGCAACCCTCGACCGCGGAGTCCACCTTGCAGGAACTCGCCATGGATTATCCCTTACCCAAACTTATTCTGGATCACCGCGGATTGAGCAAACTGAAATCCACCTATACGGACAAGCTGCCTGGGCAGATCAATACGCGTACCGGCCGTGTCCATACCTCTTACCACCAGGCCATCGCAAGTACAGGTCGCTTGTCCTCGAGCGATCCCAATCTGCAGAATATCCCTGTACGTAGCGAGGAAGGCAGGCGTATACGCCAGGCGTTTATCGCCCCCGAGGGTTACCAAATCCTTGCCGCAGACTATTCGCAGATCGAGCTGCGGATACTGGCGCACCTCTCTGATGACCAGGGTCTGAAACAGGCCTTTAACGAGGGCGCGGACATTCACCGTGCAACCGCAGCGGAAATCTTTTCCATTCCGCCACAATCCGTTACCCCACTGCAACGTCGTAACGCCAAGGCCATCAACTTTGGACTCATCTACGGTATGTCGGCGTTCGGTCTTGCACGGCAACTCGGTATCGGGCGTAACGAGGCGCAGTCCTATATGGACCTGTATTTCTCCCGATACCCAAAGGTCAAAGGATTTATGGATCAGATGCGGGAACAGGCTCGTGAACAGGGGTATGTTGAGACGCTGTACGGTCGCCGTCTGTATCTGCCCGAGATCAACTCACGTAATGCACAACGTCGTCAATATGCGGAACGCGCCGCCATCAATGCACCCATGCAAGGCACGGCCGCGGACATCATTAAACTGGCAATGCTGGCCACAGACAACTGGTTGAATCATAAAGGCAAAACTACCCGCATGATCATGCAGGTACATGATGAACTGGTATTCGAGGTCGCGGCCGACGAGATCGAGGCAACGACCGAACAGATCAGAAACTGTATGACAAATGTCGTTTCATTGACGGTACCCCTGATCATTGACATCGGGATCGGTGCCAACTGGGACGAGGCGCATTGACCATTAATTGATCGGGGCTTTTTTTAACCGCATGACTTCAAAAAGATTTTATTTTATGAGCCGGATCCGAAAAGCGGGACACATGAAATTTTGATGAAAAATTTTACTTTTTTCATTAGCAACTGAACTTTTTCATTTCTTTCACATCTTACTACTTAGAGCGACTAATCTACTTAGCGCTTACCCGCTCTCCTCCCTGAGCGGGACCCCTAATAGCCCGGCCTCCCCAAGCCGGGTAAAACTTTGACCCCGGTTATCCCTCCCTCTCTCTAAATAACCGGGGTTTTTTTATGTCAAATTCAGCCATTCATCCAATCTGGCGCGTGTTTCATCGACGCCGGTCTTTTTCAGAGCCGAGAATAACTGCGCCGTGAAGGGCGCCTCTTGCTCCACCTCCCGTTGTATCACCCGGGTGTATTCCCGCTGCAATCCCTGACGGACCTTGTGCAAGACGGTGGTTGCTGCGCCACGGCTCAATTTATCCGCTTTGGTCAACAGGACATGGACGGGCATGCCGGAAATATAGCACCAATGTATCAAATGCAAATCGATAGCCGTCAGGGGATGGCGTATATCCATGACGATCACCATGCCGCGCAATGATTTGCGTGTTTCCAGATATTTCTCGACAAGTTGCTGCCAGGCCTGCTGGACGCCCTGCGGGACCCTGGCATATCCATAACCCGGCAAGTCTACAAGGCGCCTGTGCTGGTCAAGACTAAAAAGATTGATCTGGCGGGTTCGTCCCGGAATCTTGCTGGTGCGCGCAAGTGAACCGATACCGGTAATGACGTTGATGGCGCTGGATTTACCGGCGTTGGAACGGCCCGCTATGGCAACCTCATAACCACTGTCAGGTGGTAGTTGGGACAGCCTGGCCACTCCCAGCATAAAGGAAGCACGTTGATATGCATGAGACATCGGAAACTGTTGTTGCGCGATTAACGCTTTGCCTTACCATACATATAACGTGACATGGATATCTCATCCGAACTCAACCGCCGTACCAGATGATCAAGACTGATAATCGCGTGCTCCAGGAGATTAACCGCAATATACGGGTGTTCAACGCGCAGGCGCTCATACATGATTCGCGACAGCTTCAACAGCTGGGTGTCGGCACTCGTTGAGCGCATGCGTAACAGACGTGGAAGGCGGTCAAAAAACGACATCTCTCCCATCAATTCACCCTCGGTCATACGACCGATCTCGATCTCGCGGCCATCCTCTTCGTGCAGCAATGCCGCCTCACCCTTGATAATAAAGTAGAGGGCATCCCCGACCTCACCAATGTCGGAAATCACCTCGTTTTTCTTGTATGTGACAAATTCGGTATAATCAACCAGTGTCTGGACTTCCTTCATGGTCAAGGATTCACACAGATACTGCTGGTTCAACAAGCGCGTCAGGTCGTTCTTTTCAGTATTCATCGGGCCATTCCCTGTTCATGAAAATTTCAATAGCATAATGTGTTTATTGCATACACACCATATTTTGTTACAACTCATCAAGCGGACTCCGTTCCAGAGCATGACACGGGTGTTATACGCGTACATTCAGGATCAATGCGTCGCAAGATGTACCGCGGGCACACGCGGCGTTCAGAATAGGTTAATATTGATCTGGTAAGCTTGGATCTTAACCGGTAATCTAAACAGTCAGTTATTGGCACAGCATCTCAGAGGGCACGTAATTCATGAAACTATTACAGACGATGATTCTTTCCTTGTTCCTGGTACCGCTGGTCACATCGGTGTCATTCGCGCAGGACAACTTTATCGAGGGAGTCAATTATCAGCTCATCGAGCCGCCACAACCGACTGCCGATCCCGACAAGGTCGAGGTAACCGAGGTATTCTGGTACCGGTGCCCGCATTGTTTTCGCTTCCAGCCCTATATAGAACGCTGGTTGAAATCCAAGCCCGATTACGTCGTCTATGTCCGCCTGCCGGCAATCCTGCGTCCTGACTGGTCCTACTATGCTGCCGCCTATTACACTGCCGAGGCGCTTGGCGTACTCGACAAGATTCACGAACCGCTGTTTGATGCCATACACAGGCAAAGACGGGCCAAGGAACTGGATGAGGAAGAAAACTTGATGAAATTTTTCGCCGACTATGGCGTCAGTAACGAAGATTTCACCAACACCTTCCATTCATTCGCAATCAACAGCAAGGTCAGGCGAGCAGACCTTATGACCGATCGCTATCACATCCACGGCACCCCAAGTGTTGTAGTAAACGGTAAATACCTGGTAGATCCTGGTATGGCGCAGAATGATTACGGGATCATGCTCAGGATCATCAACTTCCTCGTGGAAAAGGAACATAACAATAAGGGCTGATTACCACTACGGTAGTAGATTATCGAGATGATATCCAGCCCCGTATAAGGGATACCTTTCGTTATCAAAAGCTTGCCAAAAAGCATTTGTCGCGATACATAGCGTACTCATGTACTAAGTGAATATCCGGTCTGTCACATGAAAGCTGCCGAACTGTTTGTAAAATGCCTCGAAAACGAGGGAGTCGAATTTATATTCGGGATACCAGGTGAGGAAAACCTGGCAGTCATGAATGCACTGTCGGATTCACCCATCTTATTTATCACCACTCGCCATGAACAGGGTGCGGCTTTCATGGCCGATGTTTATGGCCGCCTGACCGGTCGTGCGGGTGTGTGCCTTTCGACCCTGGGGCCGGGAGCCACTAACCTGATCACCGCGGTCGCCGATGCCAATATGGATCATGCCCCGCTGGTGGCTATTGCCGGACAGGCCAGCACCAATCGTCTGCACAAGGAATCACACCAGGTACTAGACCTGCAAAATATATTCAAACCCATCACAAAATATACCTCACGCCTGTTGACGACAAACATTATTACGGAAGTGGTCAGGAAGGCATTCAAGCAGGCACAGATGGAAAAGACCGGTGCATGCTTCATCGAGGTCCCCGAAAACATCGCATCAATGGATGTGGAAGACATTCCGCTGCTGGCACAAGCCCCTACCCCCCCAGAGCCAGCCGACAGTCGCATCCAGCTTGCGGCGGAGACGATCACCAACGCCCGTCTGCCGATCATACTCGCCGGCAACGGTGTCATACGCGCACGTGCATGGGAAGAACTCGCCGTATTTGCGGAAAAACTGAATATTCCCGTGGCCAATACCTTCATGGCCAAGGGGGTCATTCCCTTCAAACATCCCATGGCCCTGGGGACCGTGGGGCTGCAGGCCAATGACTATGTCAATTGCGGATTCCAGAATGCCGACGTCATCATATGCGTAGGATATGACCTTGTTGAATATCACCCCAATCTCTGGCATCCGACACGTGACCGCAAGATTGTCCATATCGATATGTCACCCGCCGAGGTGGACGCGAGTTATATCGTGGATGTCGGCGTGGTAGGGGATATCAAACACAGCCTGAATCGTATCTGCGGGCTTGCAAAACCTCATCATGGGCATCGCATGCGTCCCTTGAGAGAAGCGTTGATTAGCGAGATGAATCAACACCATGATGATCAGCACCACCCGGTCAAACCGCAAAAGATTATCTGGGACCTGCGCACCGCGATGGGACTAGAGGATATCGTGGTATGTGATGTCGGTGCTCACAAGTTGTGGATGGCACGGATGTTTCGCTGTGAATATCCGAATACCTGTATTATCTCCAACGGCTTTGCCAGTATGGGCATTGCAGTACCCGGTGCGATCGCCGCCAAGCTGGCCAACCCCGATCGTGCTGTGGTTGCAGTAACCGGCGATGCCGGTTTTTTGATGAATTCTCAGGAAATCGAAACCGCCATGCGAATCAATACACCATTTGTCATATTAATCTGGAATGATTGCGGTTATGGCATGATCGAATGGAAACAACTGCATGTGTACGGCAAAACGTGTAATGTCCATTTTAACAACCCGGATTTTGTGAAATATGCCGAATCATTCGGCGCCAAAGGTTATCGCATCAATAAAACAGCCGACCTTTTACCTGCATTAAAGACAGCACTAGTCGATAATACGGTGAGTATAATCGATTGTCCCGTCGATTATGGAGAAAACATGAAGTTAACGGCAAAATTGGGGGAAATGGTTTGTCCGATATAGGCATCGAGATAGAGCAACCCAGTCACTCGACTCTGTTGCGCACTCACAAGGCAGTGTCTGTCGATCACGCCGACAACCGGTGTTTACGTCTGCTGAGTTTCAATATTCAAATAGGAATTTCCTCGCGCCGGTTTCGCCATTACCTGACCCATAGTTGGCGGCATGTCCTTCCGCATCCCGAATCATTCGAGAATCTTGACCGCATTGCACAGATTGTCAGCGAATTTGACATCGTGGCACTGCAGGAAACCGATGCGGGAAGTTTTCGCAGTTATTTTGTCAACCAGGTGGAATATCTTGCAACGAAAGGCCGTTTTCCGTTCTGGTGCCATCAGACTAATCGTAATCTCGGGCGGTTTGCTCAACACAGCATGGGCTTGCTCAGCAAACTGTCGCCACAGTTGATCACCGAACATAAATTACCCGGGTTTATCCCCGGACGTGGTGTAATGGAGGCTCGTTTCGGTAACGGTGAGTCGCCGCCGCTGATCATGCTTCAGGTTCATCTGGCTCTGGGCAGACGTGCCCGCCTGCGTCAACTGGACTTTATCAGCGAACTTGTGAACGCCTACGAGCATGTCATAGTGATGGGTGATTTTAACTGCCGGTCTAAAAGTTATGAAATAGACACATTGCTGAATAAAACCAATTTATCGGAACCCGTCGATAAAATGCATACCTTCCCCAGTTGGAAACCGATACGCAATATCGATCATGTCCTGGTTACACAGACGATTCAAATCAGGGATATGCGGGTACTCAGTCACGCGGTGTCCGATCATTTACCCATCGCGGTTGATATCGATGTACCGACAGACGTGAAATTGTAATATCGGTTCCTCACACCGGTGATTTTTTGCTATCCATGCCCTTGCCGATGATGTATGCATCGACAATGCCGAAGACCCAGCAGGCCATGATCAATATTGCTGCAATACTATATGACAGACTATCGGAGTTTGCCGTCGCCTGATCGGTCATACTTGATGCTATGGCATTAATGTCGATATTTCCGCTGTGCGCTTGCAGCTGGTCAAGAATCGCGTATGCCTCATCCACTACATGCTTGATGATATAGAACAATGCAATAAAGACTGTCATCATCAATGCAAACCCACGCCTGTAACGCTTTAACGCGAGTTGACCGGCGCCGGGACAAACCAGGCCTGACAGTAATGCGCCCTTTATAGAACGTTGCATGTGTAGTCACTATACAAAAATATCTAACATAACAAGTCTGACCTTCGGCATTACAATCAACTGAGACGAAGGGATCCTTTAACTAGACAACGACTATCACCTGAAGTGCGGTAATATATTATCGATCATGTTGCATGGAGGTGTTGATGAGTTTTTTGCTTAATTGAGCCTGTTGCTTGTCGAGAACAGGCGAACCAGCTGTGAAGCAGAACGTATCTGTAGTTTTTTCATGATCTTGGCCCTGTGATTCTCGACTGTCCTGATGCTGATACCTAACGAATATGCTATCTCTTTATTCCTCTTTCCCTCATATACAAGAAACGCAATTTCATGTTCACGTTTAGTCAGTTTCGACATAAATCCGGTATTAATGCCATCCGCTGATTTATGTGCATCATCCGACAACACCCTGCTCACAGTATCAAGCAGAATTTGCTCGTCGAATGGCTTTTCTATGAAATCACTTGCGCCGGCCTTGATAGTCTGAACAGCCAGAGGTACGTCACCATGTCCTGTGAGGATTATGGTGGGGATGTCAATACCTTTTTCTTTCATTATTCTTTGCAGTTCAACTCCACTGATCCTCGGCATGTGCAGGTCAAGCAGCAGGCAGTTGCGAGCACGTGGTTCATAGACATCCAGGAACTCATCGGCCGACGCGCAAAGTCTCACGCTGAGGCCGGATTCCTGCAGCAAAATGCCCAGCGCCGACCGGAGTCCATCATCGTCATCTACTACATATACAAGTTCAGATGGGTCCGTGGCCATTGGTAACACCTCAATGAGCATAAGGTAACGTAAATGTCAAAGTGGTCCCCTTCCCAAGGGTCGACTCCGCATGGATCTCACCATCATGTCTTTCAATCAATGACCTGCAGATAGACAAACCTATACCTATCCCTTTTTCGCCTTTGGTTGTGAAGAAAGAATTGAATATAAGATCCAGTGTGTCATTATCCATGCCGCAGCCCGTATCGGTAATTGTTACCCTCGCCTGTTTTCGATCTTCATGACGAGATGTAATGATTATCTTTCTCTTGCCGGTATTGGCCTTTCTTATTGCATCAATACTGTTGAGAAGCAAATTGATCAATACCTGTTGTATCTGGATTCCGTCCACAAAGACCTCGGGCAGATTCTCTTCCAGGTCAAGTTCAACAATTACTGAGGCATCCTTTGTCTCGGTGCCGACAAATGAGACAGTTTCTGTTATCAACGTGTTCAAATTGATCTGCTCCCTTTTTGGATTCTTTTTGGCAACCAGTCTACGCAGATGGCGAATTATTTCGCCGGCACGTATAGCCTCCGCGCCAATATTCTCAAGAGCCTCATACAATTTATCGTGATCGGTAATCTCCGCTTCCAATTGCAGCAACCCGATGCGTGACAGGAGCTTGATGGTGGTAAGCGGTTGATTCAATTCATGAGCAAGACCAGTGGCCAGCTCACTGATAGAACTCATCCGGGCTAGATGTGCCAGTTCAGTTTGGTGATGTTGAGCCTCCTCTTCTGCCTCTTTCTGAGTGGTGCGGTCATTAACCAATAAAAACAATTCATCAATTTGATTGTCCTCGTTCACATTAGGCAACATCGTCGCACTGATGTATCGCGCGGATCCGTCGCTGTAAATAATATATCCTTCGTAATTTTCAGTGCTCCCTGTAGTAATCACCGCATCAAATTTTTCCTTGATCCTGTGAAAACCGGCAGTACCGATTAGGTCACCAATGGTCATACCGACAATTTTTTCGACCGGCATCCCGAACCATACCTCATAGGTATGGTTGCAAAAACGATAGCGATAATCTTTTCCTACCACAGCAATGAGCGCCGGCATGCTGTCTGTAATCTTGCGTAACCTATTTTTACGTTCTCGCTGGATGATTTCGGCTTCTACCTGAGACGTGATATCTTCATGTATGATTATTATTTCGGAGACGACGCCCTGATCCATAACCGGATAAACGATTGCGCGTAGCCAGCGCATGTCTTGCGTGCCTGTGACTTCCGAACCCACGTTGTATTTGAAAGCCGGGATAGCAGCCGTCTCACCTGCAAAGCCCTTTTCAAATTGGTGTATCAATCCGCTTGCACATAATTGCCTGTCATGCAATATATTGTATCCCTTGAACATTTCCGTTGATGCGCCGAATAATTGTTCACACGCCTTGTTGGCATGAAGTATCCAGCCTGTGGGGGAGGAGATTTGTATGCTTAGCGGGGACTGTTCAAATATGCCGCGAAATACTGTATCGGAATACCCGAGGAGCTTTTCTGAGTTCTCGATGTATGTGTTCGGCATAGCCGGCAAATTTCTCGAAAGAACCGTTCAGCTGCTTGAAAAGATGATAATTCCTTATCTACCTATAGATCATACTACATTCAAACACGGTCACGATTTATTATCAATTAGCAACTATATTAAGTACTTCTACGCATATTTACAGCGGTCCCGATATGCTAGATTACAGTCACTCTCGTAATGGCCAGGGTTCTCGTTGCCTTGGGAGGGGCGTCGATACATCAAATGCTGGCATTACGATTTTCGATCGGGAGACTGCTACGATCACCCCCCATAAAAGGGGGGTTTTTTTCAGCTTTAGCAAGCTGTTGGATAATAATTTAAAAATATGCAAATATATTACTGATTGTTCAGTGATTCTGTAACATGCATCCCTGATATAGTCCAGCCTCTCATTCTGCATCATACACCCAAATAAAAAGACCCACGAATGTGGGTCTTTTTATTTGGCGCGCCCGAGACGATTCGAACGTCCGACCTTTGGCTCCGGAGGCCAACGCTCTATCCAACTGAGCTACGGGCGCATTGTCAACTTTTCATTCCAACGACTCGTGCCGTCCTGTTCTG
>Ga0315534_1000607_pt1 | contig 25078 bp, 19 predicted proteins | sample SalMarSW160240MG_FD_203094 | JGI IMG/M metagenome (GOLD analysis project Ga0315534, IMG submission 203094) | Salt marsh sediment microbial communities from the Plum Island Ecosystem LTER, Massachusetts, United States - Salt Marsh Sediment SW1602-40 ...
ATTAATCTCTTTTCTATGAGGCTGTCTAAGGCCCTTTGCTTTACTTGAAATGCCTCAATGAGTGTATCATTCCAGTACTGTTTATATTGTTTCTGCAGTGCATCAAGCATCTCACGGTATTTTGCATCATATTCTAACCCTGTAATTAACTCGCCATTAACATAGGCAATTTTTGAACCAGGTTTTTCTCTGATTGCGTAGACACCCCAAAAAATAAAGACCACGGCGATGAGGCCGACCATTACCTTAATCAAGATACCTTTCGTGTGCTTTCTCATTAATGTGATGAACATGTAACCTGGCCTCCTTTAATTAAAACTCAATCCCTTTTCTTGCCTCGAGCCCACTCTTATAGGGATGCTTGATTTCATCGATGCATGAAACAAGGTCAGCCCTTTCAATGAGCTCCTGAGGACAGTTTCGTCCAGTAAGAACTAACTCGAGACTGTCTGGTTTTTTATTTAAAAGATCAACAACCTTTTTCAATGGAATCAGTTTAAAATCAATAGCCACATTGATTTCATCTAAGATAAGGATATCATAGTCACTTTTTTCTAAAAGCTCTTCAGCCTTTCGAAGTGCTTTATTTGCTTCATCATAATCTATTGTTGAAGGATTATTGGGATCAATAAGCTCTGTTGTTCCATAGCGAAAAAGATCAATCCCAAGCTTTTGAAGACTTTTTACTTCTCCATAATCCCATATCTTCATAAAATGAATAATAGCAACCTTGAAATTATGTCCGGCAGCCCTCATGGCGAGCCCGAGAGAGGCAGTTGTTTTCCCCTTTCCCTTTCCTGTATAAATCTGAACAAGCCCAAAATTATGCCTTTTTTTCATCAAGAGTACTTTCCGTTTATTTAGAAAATGGTCATGAAATCTGAAATACGGCATACTTTAATTGCTCAATCTTTTAACTAATTAAAATGATCATGTCAATCTATGGGCGAAAGAATTGTGTCGTAGCAAAGAAAATGTTATAGATTTTTTCCTTATGGTCATATAGTTTATTGTTATCTGATAGGTATTTATCAATCAGAGAGATATAAAATGAATAGTAATATGCGAATAATTATAAGGGAATAGGTACACAGATGCTGGAGCAAGGATTAGTTCAGGTTTATACAGGAAAAACAGGGCAGATAAATCTTTCACACATCGGTCTTAGTCTTAGAGCCACAGGGCAGAATCTTAACACCTTTATAATGGGATTTGTTTCTCATCGGTTTGTCGACACAGAGGATAGGGCGCTTTCCTTTCTTAAGCCTCGCGTTACGGTTGAACGCTTACAATTGAAACATGGAACCTTTGATGAAAACTTACATAGCAGCGATATAGAGAAAATTCAAGGCGCTATTGAGCATATTCAGGAAATAATTTCGAGTGGTGCCTTTGATATTATTATCCTTGAGGGTATTAACCACCTCGTTGATTTGGGAATTATTCCTGTGAGCACTGTTATCAACCTTATAGAAAAGAAACCTGCCAACGTGGAATTGGTCTTGACTGGCGGGAATGCAAAGGCTGAGATTATTGAACAGGCAGATCTTGTGACAGAGATGGTTGAGCATAAGAAAGAGGAAGGCTCATGGAAGATCGATGGCAGCAACCAGGAGGGATGCATTGGGGTAATTACTGGAAACGGTAAGGGAAAGACTACCTATTGCCTGGGAAGGGCTATGTTTTTTGCAGCCAATGGAATCCGGTCTCGCATATTACAGTTTATAAAATCACCCAAGGCCTATGGGGAGGTTATTGCTATTAAAAAATTTCCAAATCTCGAGATTAAGACCATGGGTGAAGGATTTATATTTGGATCATCTCAGCACTCAAAAAAACATTTAGAGGCTGCAAGAGGCGCCTGGGAAGCCTCTTTAAGAGAGATATTTTCTCTCAAGGATCGCTTAGTTATCTTAGATGAAATTAATATAGCAACCCATTTAGGTCTCCTTTCTCCAGACAGCCTGCGAGAGATGATGTTTTTAAAACCGAAGGATCTGCATTTAATATTAAGTGGCAGGAATGCCCATCCAGAGATGGAAGAACACGCAAGTGCTGTGTTTGAGATGAGGGAAATAAAACACCCATTTCACAAAGGGATTCAGGCCAGAAGAGGAATAGAATATTAAAGAGTTTCAAATCTTTCCTATTACCTGATCAGCTATAAGTCCTTTATCTGTTCTCTCTGGAGTGCCAATAATATTCACCATGCTTGCATCCCTGTAGAATTGTTCTATCTTACTCTCAACAATATAACCGTAACCCCCAAAAATATGCAGGGAATCTCTGGCCACTTCTAGGGCCGTTTCGGACGAGATCATTTTTGCCATACAGTTAACTGTGCTATTTAGGATATTTCTATCAAAGCTCCAGGCAGCCTTGTATGTAAGAAGCCGTGCAACTTCTATCTTGGTGGCCATATCTGCTAATTTATCTCTTATAGCCTCAAAAGATCCTATCTTTCGCCCAAACTGCTCTCTTTGCTTGGCATATAAGAGCGCTAAGTTAAGTCCTCCTTGAGCGATGCCAGTTCCAATAGCAGCTGCCTCGATGTTTGTCTTATTGAGGGACTGCATAAACTGGGTTTGCCCTTGCTCTTCACTGCCTAAAAAACATTCGTGAGAAACCTCAAGGTTCCTAAAGGTTAGCTCAGACATGGGGATCATCCTCATCCCAATCCGAGATCCCATTGAAGATGAAACGAGTCCATCGATGTGCTTTTCTATTACAAGGGCTCCATTTTCTGCAAGCCTTGTTTTATTTTCTAGCTGGCAGAGAATAATCACAGGCCCAGAAAGGGTACAATTAAATACAAATAATTTGTTTCCATTAATGAGATATCCATTGTCATTTCTTTTAGCAATACTCTTAAAGGAGGTAAAGTTACCTCCTTGATCCTTTTCTAAATAGGCCAAAGATGATGTAGCTTCTCCATTTGTAATAGAATGAAGATATTTCTCCTTTTGCGCGTCATTCCCAAATTGAAGAAGCATCTCGGATCCAAAATCAGAAAGACTCAATGCTATGCCTATCCCTGAATGCTGGCAGCAAAACTCTTCTACTACCAAGACATTTTCCAGAAGACCCAATCCCTGGCCTCCGTATCTTTCAGGAATATGCATTCCAATAAATCCAAGCTCACAAGCTCTCTTATGAATTTCAGAAGGGTAGTGACCTTTTTTTTCTAAATCCAGGGCAACGTCCAGGTCAAACTCACCCTGGGCAAATTCTCTTGCAGCCTTTTGAATATCTTTCTGTTCTTTCGTTAAATTAAAATCCATAGAAATTTACCTTTTCTGGGTTTTTACTTTATCACATCAACTCTCTTGCGATAACTAACCGCTGCATCTCTGAGGTTCCTTCTATAATCTCAAATAATTTTGCCTGTCTGAAATATCTGGAAATAGGATATTTATCAAGATATCCGTAAGGGCTAAGAATTTTCAAGACCTCAGATGTTATCTTTGTAGCAGTTTCGGAGCAAAATAATTTGGCAAAATGTGCCTCCAATGTGTGTTTTTCTCCCTTATCCTTAAGCCAGGCTGCCTTTAGGTACATGGTACGGGAAAGTTCAATCTCCATAGCTATGTCAGCGAGATTAAAGGGGACTCTTTGAGATGTAAACAAAGACTGATTGCCTTGAAAACTCTTTCTGGTAAATGCGATGGCCTCATCGAAACAGGCCTGGGCGATACCTGTGGCAATTGCTCCGACAGTGATGCGACCTGTTTGCAATACAGTGAGATGTTGAGCAAATCCCTTGTCAATATCTCCCAGAAGGAACTCCCGTGGAACCCTGCAATCATCAAAGAAGAGTTCATGTGTGGCACCGGCTCGCATTCCCATTTTTTCATACTTTTGGCCCACCTTAAATCCTGGGGCATCTTTGGGAACAACAATGGTAGAGATTACCATTTTTCCATCTAAATCCCTTTGGGTTTTGGCCGTTATTATGACAATAGAGGCATTATCCAGATTGGTGTTGGTGATAAATTGTTTTGAGCCGTTTATAATCCATTCATCACCTTTGAGTACCGCAGTTGTGCTCAGTCCTGCAGAATCGGAGCCAGCCTCAGGTTCAGTCAGGCCATAAGCACCAAGCTCTTTGCCCTGAGCAAGGGGTATAAGCCACTTCTGTTTCTGCTCTTCTGTGCCAAACAGAAAAATTTCTTGTGCTACGATGCTCGTACTTGCATCTAAAATGATTCCTAATAGAATATCAGCCCGTGAGAGTTCTTCAATGCAAAGATGCAGACCTACCCAATCCCCTGCGGAGCCACCGTATTTTTTTGGGAAGGGAATGCCCATCATTCCCAACTCTGCCATTTGCGCCACAATATCATAAGGGTGTTCACCCGTGCGCTCTATCTCTTCAGCCCTTGGGGCAACTACTTCCCTGGCAAACTTACGGGTCATATCTCTGATCGCCCTCTGCTTTTTGCTAAGATAAAAATCCATAATGAACCTTTTTAATTAATTACCATATGAATTACATAAAAATAGTCCACAGAACCACATAAATCAAAGATGTTAGGTCTTGTTATTAATGTAGTATTTCGAACAAATCAAGGCAAAACAGGTTATTTGCAATTTGTACGATTTTTTGTGGTTATTCAACAGTTTGGTTTTGGTGACTAGGCGATGCATATGGCCTGGGTTTTAATTGAATAAAAGAATATCAATTTGCAGTGTTTGAGATGAAGGAAATAAAACACCCATTTTACAGAGGGATTCAGGCCAGAAAGGGCATTGAGTTTTAGAGATAGCGCCAGGCGTGAGAACGGATCAACTCATTGGATCCAATATATATCTGGATGATTTTTACATCTCTCATTATTTTTTCAACCCCATATTCTTTTGCATACCCATAAGATCCCATGAGTTCAACAGCATCTGATGACACCTCCATAGCAGCATCCGTAGCAAAAACCTTGGCCATGTGGGAATAGTGGATATTACCCTTCGTGGTCATATTGACCCATGCTGCCCTCTGCCACAGGAGACGAGCGGCATGTAATTTGGTTTCCATATCAAAAAGCATTGCAGATGCCAGTTCATGTTGATAGAGAGGAATACCGCCCACCATTCTGGTCTTGGTAAACTCGAGCGCCAAATCAAAGGCCCTCTGAGCCGCACCCAGGGCCATTGAGGCAGGTCCAACGCGGTTGTATATCAGGGTCCTGTCTAAGATCTTAACACCCTCTCCCAACTTGCTAAGCATGTTGTCCTTTGGTACTCGGACGTTGTCAAAGATAATCTCACCGTTTCGATCTGCATGATGCCCCATTTTCAACTCATTCTTTCCAAAGGAGAGCCCAGGTGTACCAGCCGGTACAGCTACTAAAAGTGAGCCCGCTTCCCCTAATTTTGGATCCGTGGTGCAGACAACGACATAGAGAGAGGCAATATCAAAATTACTGGGCCACATCTTTCGGCCATTTAATACAATTTCATCACCCTCTATCTTAGCAATAGTTTGTACTGTTTTAAACCCCATTGCAGGATCTTCAACATCTGTTCCTCCGGATGGTTCGGTTGCTGCCATGCAGCACAAATGAGCTTCTTCTGTGGATGCAAATTTTGGAAACCACTCATCCCTCAGTCCTTGACTACCCCTCATGAGCAGTGCAGTTTGAGCCCACCAATTGGCACCTATAGCGCATCCTATGCCTACATCACCATAGGAAAGGTTTTCCAAAACGATGTTTGCCTCTATACCGCGACCGCCTGTTCCGCCGTATTCCTTTGGAACTACTGTTCCTAAAATACCAACTTTGGCTGCCTTTTTAAAAATTTCATCTGCTAATTTCCCCTCTAAATCGTTTTCAAACTCTAAACAGACAGGAATAATCTCATTTTTGGTAAATTTTTTCACCGTATCTTCCAAGATTTTCTGATCTTCCGTATATGAAAAATCTAACATTTTTTTGCCTCCTTTCTATCAGGGATTGTACCCTGTAAAGTTGTTAATTGTTTTTTAATTCAATTAGACTAACTCGTAAAAAGTCTTTTGCAAGCGATTTTGGCCACTTTTGGAAAAAGATTCATACAATGCTGAGCGTTAAAAATTCCAAACTGTTTGAGTCCTTGAGGACGAGTTTTTGGAATTTAGCGAAGCATTTTATAAATCCCAAAATGGGCATCATGAGCGAGTAAAAGAACTTTTTACGAAACTATCACTGTTGAATCAATTATATTGGAATTTCCTTTTTGGACGCAGACTGTACGGATTTCAAATGCGCCTAAGGCGCATAAATATAAAGAGCTAATAAAATTATTATACCACATAAGGGAATTAATGAAATTCTATAATAATACGAAGCACTTGCTTATCCTCTCCATTCCCCTTGGTTATCTGAGAATAGCTCTTATCCCAATACAGGGTGCACTTGGATACGCTTTTATTTTTTTATAAATATCATAATCAATTTGATTGTTCAATGCTCCTTTGATTATTAGGAAATAATTATATATCTTATTCTAATTTTTTCACAATCATGATAAACAAAATAGATCTATTTGCAATCTGAACAATAGGAGGGAAAACATGGCCTTAAAGACTTCAGAAGAATATGTTGAGAGACTTAAAGGAATGAAATCCAATGTATATGCCCATGGAAGAAAAATCAGGAGAGATGATTCTATCCTGAAGCTCCCTATCAATACACTAAGGTTTACCTTTGATGCGGTAAATGATCCTGAATTGAAAGACCTTGTGGTAACGAAATCTCACCTTACGGGTGAGGAGGTAAACCGATTTACCTCTCTAAACCTCAGCATTGAAGATCTCTATACACAACAAGAGATGAAACGGAAATGTTGCCATCGTGTAGGGGGTTGTGTCCAGCGGTGTATGGCCACGGATACCCTCAATGGAATAGGGGTTGTTACCAAGGATATCGATGATGCCAAAGGGACTCATTACTATGAGAATTTCATAGAGTTTTTAAAATACTACCAGGCCAATGATCTTGTTGGAAGCACTGCCCAAACCGATGTCAAGGGCAATAGAAAAGAACGTCCTTTTCAACAGGAAGATCCTGATTTATACCTTCATATTGTAGAGAGAAACAAGAAAGGGATTGTGGTAAGGGGGGCTAAAAATCACATTACCATGGGTCCTTATGTGGATGAACACTTGGTGATCCCAACCCGATCGTTAACCAAGGAGGAAGGCGATTGGGCCGTATCTTTTGCTATTCCAGCAGATGCAGAAGGGGTGAAGATTATTTCACGCATAGTCACTCCACGACCACGCTTAAAGCTTGCTGCTCCCTATAATCATTATGGGGTTTCTGATTCAGTGGTTGTATTTGATGATGTCTTTGTTCCCTGGGAGCGAGTTTTTATGTGCGGAGAATGGGAGTTTGCCGGCCGCATGGCGTTAACCTTTGCAGGTTTTCATAGACACTCCTACTGCGGGTGCAAGCCTGCTGTTACTGATATTATTATGGGTGCTACCGCCCTTGTAGCGGAGTACAATGGGGTGGCAACTGCACCTCATATCCAGGACGAACTGACTGAATTGATGATCATTGCTGAGTTGGTGTATGCCTCGGGGATCGCTGCTGCGGCAAGGTCCGAGAAGACATCTTCAGGGATTTACCGGCCCAAGTTTCTCTATTCCAATACTGGCCGATACCTGGCAGGCGTAAATATCTATCATGAATACGATATCCTGGCCGCAATTGCTGGTGGGCTTCCTTCAACTCTTCCACCCGAGGAAGATTGGCTCAACCCGGAGACTGGCCCCTATCTTGAGAAGTACATAAGCAGGAAGCCTGGTATTTCCCCAGAAAAGCTGCACAGACTCTATCGGTTTATTTCAGATTTTTCATGTTCAGCTATGGGTGGATGGGCACAGTATGCTGGGGTGCACGGCGGAGGTTCCCCTGTCATGGAGAAGATAGGCATACGATCCGAATACGATCTTGAGTCAAAAAAGAAGATAGCTAGGTATCTGGCCGGAATTGAGGAGTGATTAAGCCAACCACCGTTTCCTTCTGTGGTAGTGCTTCACATCACGGTAGCTTTTTTTCCCGATCTCAGTAAGGCCTAAGTAGAATTCCCTTACATCGGCGTTGTCTTTAAGGGTCTCGGCATCCCCATCCAGGACAACCCGACCATTCTCCATGACATAGCCATACTCAGCATACTCAAGAGCCATGGCTGCATTCTGCTCGGCCAGCAGCATGCCCACCTTCTCCTCCTTGTTGAGTCTAACGATGATTTCGAAAATCTCTTTCACCAGTAAGGGCGCCAGACCCATGGAGGGTTCATCCAGGAGCATGATCCTGGGTTTTGCCATGAGGCCCCGCCCAATGGCGCACATCTGCATCTCGCCTCCGGATATATAGCCGGTCGTGGCATTACGGCGCTCCTTAAGACGAGGGAAATATTTGTAGACATTCTCCAGGGCCTCCTTGATCCCTTTCTTGTCACGGCCTCTTGTATAAGCGCCTGTGAGAAGATCATCTTCTACGGTCAGGTGCTCAAAGGTGTGCCTTCCTTCCATCACCTGAATGACACCCATTTTTACAAGATCGGGCGCATAGAGTTTATCAACCCGTCTTCCGTCAAATTCTACGGTCCCTTTGGTTACTTCACCCCTCTCTGCCTTGACCAGGTTGGAAATGGCCTTCAGGGTGGTGCTCTTGCCAGCTCCATTAGCTCCCAGCAGAGAGGCAATTTGTCCTTCATACACATCCATGGAAACCCCTTTCAGGACCAATATGACATGCTCATAGATGACCTCGATATTGTTAACTTTCAGCAAGGGAGCAGAGTTTGCTGCCATAGTAAATCCTTATTATAGTATTCCTGCCCCTTGCCAGCCCGCCATGGTCCGTCGAAAGCCAGGGCGGACGGGCAAAGCAGGTAATTTGCAAGTCGATCCGATATTATTTCTCAAACGGTTTCCAATCAGAACAGTCCCTCTTTTCTAAGCCCTTTTCCGTAGCATACTTAGCTGCGGATTCCTCGACCATGTTTCTTACATACTCTTTGATAGGTTCAATCACGTATCCTGTTGCCACCCATTTTTCACCAGTCCACTGCTGAACAAAGACGTTTCCGCCTCCTTCATGATCTTCACATGTTGTCCTGACAGGTTGGATGAAACCCTCAGCGCCCATTTCCTTTATTCTTTCTTCGGTTATGTCCAGATGTTCCAGGGCCCAGCGCATCTCTTCTGGAGTGATCACCTTTACCCCGAATTTCTTCTGCGCCGTAAGAAGGGCTTCATGCATGTGGATCCCGTACATAACACCGCGGTTGTAAAATACGGTACCTACCCGGGTGAAGGAGATATTTCCTTTCATGGCACCGTAGACTTTATCCACGATCCGCTGAATCAGAGGGAAATTTTTTCCTACCCCATGGAAGTTGGTGGCGTAGTACCCTTTAGCGGCTGGTCCCGCAGGCAGCACGTCCTCTTCAGAACCGCACCACCACACACCCACGATACGATCTCTGGGAAACCCCATTCTGGCCGCCTCTTTGAGTGGCACAGTACAGGAGACACCCCAGTTGCGGTTGATGACCCAGTCCGGCTTATACCTTCTTGCTATATCCATCCACTGGGCCTTTTGGTCGATACCGGGCCAGGAAACAGGGAAATGCCTCACCTTAAAACCGTATTTCTTGGACATATCGTCCAGGATGGGTTTGGTTTCCTGACCGTAAGGGACATCGATATAGAGGTTGGCGATCTTCACTCCCTTTAGATATTTTCCTATTTCTGCCATGTTCTTGCCGTCCCAGCCCTGTTTCATGGCGATGAATTTGATCTTTGCCGTATTTTGAGACCAGTAGTGCGTGGGAAAGTTAAAGGCCCACTTAAAGTACCTTCCATCCGCAGCATCGGCACGGCCGTAACCCTCAAAGACGATGGGAATATGGTCATTTATTCCCTTAGGGAGCAGGGCATAGGTAATACCAGTAGCGTAAGGATGAACCACGCAAGGTTTCGGATCGTGGGTTTTCACCCGCTCATAGCACTCGATTCCTCGTGCAACATTATAGCCGGTTTCACATTCCTCCCATTCATACATGATGCCGTTGATCCCGCCTTCCATGTTCATCAGTTGCATGAAGTCTTCCTGACCACCTGCGAGCCCGCTACCCCCTGCAGCAAAGGGGCCACTCCAATATGAAAGCATGGGTATATACTGTTTAGGTGCTTCTTTTTTTTCTTCGGCGGCAAGGGCCTGGCCAGTGATCACCACAAAAGTGAACATCAAAACCAAAGCTAAAACTACTAATAAAAATTTGCGTCTCATTTTCATTTCCTCCCCCTTTTTATGGTTGATGGTTAATTAATTGATACGGACTTAAACTTTAAACATTATCCAAAAAAGCTCAAACTCTTTATTGTAATTTACATTTTATAATATTGCCTGATGAGGTTGCTTCGTTGCACTCAGGACTCTCTGAAATAGAAGGATAAGAATAGTTTCTTCACGCAATGCCAAAGAAGGAATCCTACTCCTTTCTCCGCTCGATATAGTTTTTGAAAATTGTATAATTTGCTTTCATCTAATGTTAATAGGGAAAGGGCCATAACCTCAGCTTATCCTTTATCGTATGCCACAGCCTGGCCATACCATACGGTTCAACGATAAGGAAAAAGACGATAAGTCCTCCAAAGATGATGGATTCAATATTGGATCGTATTTCAGAAGGGACCACCTCCATAAAGATTCCCATGAATCGGTTTATAAAGAGTGGAAGCAGGACAAAAAAGCCTGCTCCGAGAAATGAGCCGAGAATCGTTCCCATCCCTCCAATGATGATCATGCCTATTAAGGCAAATGAGACCATAACGTGGAATTCTTCAATATTTGCAGCGCCGTAATAACAGAAGGTTATGAGAGCGCCTGCAATGCCGGCGTAAAAGGTAGCCACGGCAAAGGCGATCAATTTGTCCCTGTAAAGATTGATGCCGATAATCTCCGCGGCATAATCAACATCCCGTATGGCCTGCCAGTTACGACCCAGCTGCCCTCTGACCAAATTCTTGGCACATACAGTGAGGATTATAAGCCAACCTAAGGCTAAATAGTATTTCTCCACTGGAGTATCGAGCAGCCAACCAAATATATGCATATCAGGGGTTTCGACGGTTCCAAAGACTCCTCCACTGAACCATTTCCAGTGCACAATGACCCATTGAATAATGAACTGGGATGCCAATGTGGCGATGGCCAGGTAAAAGCCTTTGATTCTTAAGGAAGGAAGGCCGAAAACGATGCCTACGAACCCGGAGACGATACCACCGCCCAGGATACTTGGCAACAGGGGGATACCGAAACGGCCATAGAGAATCAACGCAGAATAGGCCCCTACAGCCATGAAGGCTGCATGTCCGATAGAGATCTGTCCAGCATAGCCTGCCAATATGTTGAGTCCGATGGCGGAAATACTAAAGCAGTAGAAGGGAATCATGATATTGGAAAGCCAGTATTCACCGGCGGTCCAGGGGATGACAACGAACGATAATATAAGCATGACGATGAAGCCATACCTGTCCAGAGGGATGGGAAAGATGGCCATATCTCGTGCATAGGTATCTTTGTAAACGCCGCATTCTCTATAAAACATGAGTTTGCTCCACTTCGTTACGCAACTGGAGTACTGGAGTACTGGAATATTGGAGTAATGGTTCTCACTTTTTCTCTTTTAGATGCAGCACTTCATCACTCCATTACCCCTTATGCGCAACATAAAAAAATCACTACCAAAATACCCCAAATCAAATCAATAAACGTAAAGAGATCATGAGAAGTCTCACACCCTCTCTATGATCTCTTTTCCGAACAGACCATAAGGTTTAAAATAAAGGACAAGCAGGGCTATCAGATATGGGAAAAAGGTCTGAATTCCGCCGCCCACATATGGTCCGATGAAGACCTCGGCCAGGTTCTCTCCGGCCCCCACAACAAGGCCTGCTATGATGGCTCCAGGGATACTATCAATGCCACCAATGATAAGTACCGGTAACGCCTTGAAGGCAATGTAGCCCAGGCTGAATTGAACCCCGATCCGGGTGCCCCAGGCTACGCCCGCTACCACGGCCACTAAACCAGCAATGATCCAGGTCACGACCCATGCCTTGAGCAGAGGAATGCCCACGGACAGGGCTGCCTCGTGATCATCTGATACGGCCCGAAGGGCCCTTCCGGTCCTTGTTTTTTGGAAAAACCACACAAGACCCAACACAAGCACGGCCGCAACAAGCGCAAAGGTGAGATCAAAGCTGCTCAGTAATATGCCACCCACTTCAAATGTCTTATCCGGTATACCGAGATTGAGCCCTTTTGCCTGTGTCCCATAAATGGACTGCCCTATTCCCTCCATAAGATACATTACGCCGAAGGTGGCCATGAAGAGCATAAGGGGAGGGCGTGCTACGAGTGGTCGCAGTATTACATAGACGATGACATATGCCCAGATGGTCATAACGCCCATCGTGCATAGGAGGGAAAGCCACAGCGGGAGATGCATGTATTGATACAGGAAACCTACCAGGGCAAGTCCTGCAAAGAGGCTCATGGCACCCTGGGCCATGTTAAAGACATCTGAGGCCTTAAAGATCAGCGCAAAGCCCAAGGCAACCAGTGAATACATGATACCCACCATAAGCCCTGTAATCAGTACTTCAAAAAAAAATGTCATGTGTTATCCCCCTGTGCCTTACCCAAATAAGCCTGGATTACTTTCGTGTTTGCCTTGATTTCATCCGGAGTTCCCTCGGCGATCTTTTTGCCGAAATCTAGGACGACGATCCGGTCGCAGATATCCATGACCACACCCATATCATGCTCGATCAGGGCGATGGTGTAACCCAGTTCTTCATTGGCATCCAGAACGAACCGGGCGATGTCCTCTTTCTCTTCTAGGTTCATACCAGCCATGGGTTCGTCTAAGAGGAGGAGCTTTGGTTCGGCAGCCAGGGCCCTTGCCAGTTCCACCCTTTTCCGTAGACCGTAAGGGAGCATGCTGGCAGGCGTCCTGCGGATGTTTTCGATCTGGAGGAAATCGATGATTCGCTCTGCGGCCACCCTGTGCTCGATCTCCTCTTTCTGACTGAATCTCCAGTAGAGGGCCTGGGAAAAGATATTGGAATGCATCATCATGGTCCGCCCCACCATGATGTTGCCCAAGGCCGACATTCCCTTGAAGAGGGCTAAGTTTTGAAAGGTCCTGGCGATTCCCTGGGCCGCAATACGGTTCGATTTCATTTTTTTGGACCGTTCTTTGCCTTCAAAGATAATACGGCCTGCATCGGGCTTATAAAATCCGTTGATGATATTCAGCATGGTAGTCTTTCCGGCGCCGTTGGGGCCGATGATGGCCGTGATCTCGCCAGGGTAAATCTCCAAGCTGACGTCATCCAGGGCCATCAGAGCGCCAAAAGAGATGCTGATATTTTCTGCGCGGAGTAGGGGTTCTACTTTTTCATTCATGGGCTATCCTCTCCGTTAAAAGGTTTCAGCATCGCGGACCTTAAGATTGGCCGTCATGGTGGTGGCCCGACCATCCTCATAGGTAAATGTCGCTTCAACATCTACATTATCCTGGTTGGGTGTGTAAAGGGCTTCTATGAGATTACCATATTTCTCTGCGACGAATTTCCTTCTCACTTTCCGTGTACGGGTGATTTCACCGTCATCTGGGTTCAGTTCCTTGTGAAACAGGAGGTACCGCTTGATCTGGGAGTTCTTGAGCTTTGAGTCCTTGCTCAGGCTCTTATTGACTTTAAGAATCTCATTCTTAATGAGTTCATAGACCGGGGGCTTCTGGGCGAGATCCGTGTAACTTGTAAAGGCGATGTGCCGCCTTTCGGCCCAGTTTGCCACAGCACCGTAATCGATATCAATGAAGACGGCCACATAGTCCTTATCCATTCCATGGGCCACGGACTCCTTGATATAGGGGCTGAATTTGAGCTTGTTTTCTATATATTTGGGCGCGAACATGGTCCCATCGGTTAATTTACTCACATCCTTGGCCCGGTCTATAATCTTGAGATGCCCCCGTTCCGTCATATAACCCGCATCGCCGGAATGGAGCCACCCGTCTTCAAGGGTCTCGGCCGTGGCCTCAGGATTTTTATAGTATCCAACGAAATTGCCCGGACTTTTATACAGGACTTCGCCCTTTTCTGAGATCCTTATTTCCACTCCGGGCGCCGGAGGTCCCACGCTGTCAGAGTCAATGTCCCCGTCTTTCTGCATGGATATGTAAGCAGAGCTCTCGGTCATGCCATAGAGCTGCTTCAGGTTGATCCCAAGGGACCTGTAGAACTCGAATATCTCCGGGCCGATGGCCTCGCCGGCCGTATAGGCGACCTTTATCTTGCTCATGCCGAGGTTATCCACCAGGGGCGCGTAGATCATAAAATCACCTATTGTATAAAGAATATTGTCAATGAGCGGTACGGATTCATTGGCGATCCTCTTTTTCTCAACCCGGTTGGCCACCTTCATGAAGTAGTCAAATGCCTTCCGCTTAATCCAGGCGGAATCCTCAATCTTTATCATGATCTGGGTCAGGATATTCTCCCAGATCCGGGGAGGTGCAAAGATATGGGTGGGTCCGATCTCCTTCTGGTCATGTATAGTGGTGGCGGTACTTTCCGGACAGTTAATGCAGAATCCGGCACACAGTGCCTGGCCGTAAGAGAAGATGTGGTCCCCGATCCAGGCCATGGGCAGATAGGCCATGACATTTTCCGTCTCACCCAGGTTGTCCCATTCAAGAAAACCCCGGGAACACACGGCAATCTTACGGTGGGTCAGCATGACCCCTTTGGGATTACCGGTGGTGCCTGAGGTGTAGGAAATGATTGAGAGGTCATCGGGCTTTACCTCGTTGACCGCATTTGTGAAATAGTTGGGGTTTTCTTTGCCGAATTTGCGGCCCATCTCCTGGACATCTGTAAAGGCTATGAGCCAGTCATGCTTATACTTTTGAAGCCCCCTGGGGTCGTCATATATGATATATTCCAGCCGGGGGATCTCCTCTTTCAGATGCATGAGCTTATCGGTCTGCTCTTGATCTTCCGCCAAAGCAAACCTGCACTCCGAATGATCCACAATATAGTGAAGCTCCTTGTGTATGGCATCCTGGAAAAGGGGAACGGTCACGCCCCCTAAACATTGGCAGGCTGCCAAACCCCAATAGAGTTGAGGCCTGTTGTCACCAATAATGGCCATCTTATCACTCTGTTTAAAGCCTAAGGATGCCAGCCCTAAGGCAAAGTCTCTTACCTGGTCCAGATAGTCTTTCCAGGTATAAGACTGCCAGATGCCATAGTCTTTCTCCCTGATGGCAGCTCTGCTATCCCCATATTTCTTCGCATTTTCCAGTAAGATCTGAGGAAATGTCAGTGCTCTTTCTTCCATTATGGCCACCCATAGATCTTGCAATTTGGAAATATATGAACTACGGTTTTTTTATTATTCAGTTTTTTAAAGAGGAATCTGTCTAAAATGCCTTTGCGTTAAATTTTACGCTTATGATAGACTATGAAATAAAGTGGGAATCTCATAATAAGAAAGAATTATAGTTATACCTAACTCTCTTTGAGATTAGCTGTTGACATGAAAGTAAATTCAATCGAATTTTTATTTAGTCTCAAATTTGAGATTCTTTGTCAATAAAAATTTCCTTCTAATCTAAATACTTGTCTTTTCCTGATTAATCACCAAAATTCAGGATTATGGATTTTTTGGAATCCCTACTGGTTAAGTATCTCTTCATGAACTATGCCTTTAAGATGAGGGAATATGTCTTTCATATGGGGGATCGGCATGGCTTCCATAAATTGCTGCTGAAAGTCATTTTCCACGGTCAGTTCAATATATTCTACATTTCGTGAGACCCAATTGGCCTCCTCACGTTTTTCACGGTTGAGAAGTGCTGCCCGTGCCCCATCCCCGGCGGCATTGCCTATTGAGATAATTTTTTCTATCTCGCAGTCGGGGAAAAGCCCCATGATCAGTGCTTTTTCCCGATCCACATGGGTGCCAAAGGCCCCTGCTATCTTTACCTTTTCTACCTTATCTATGCCCATTCGCCTCATCATCAATTTGCATCCACAGTAGAGGGCGCCTTTGGCCAGCTGAATCTGGCGAACGTCTTTTTGTGTGATAACTATATCCTTGCCAATAGTTGTTTCATCAGCCCAGGCGATAACAAACTCTGGCTGATTATTGTCAGAATTCTTCCGAAAACGACTGTTCTTCTGGTTCGGGTTAAATCTTCCGCTTTTGAGGATTATTCCTGAACGGTAAAGCTCTGCAAATAAATCCAGGATACCTGAACCACAGATGCCCTTGGTCTGCATTTCCTCGCTCTTTGATTATATCTAAGGTCTTTCCATATCTATAGGTAGTTTTGCCTATAGCAAAATCAGTATTTCTACCGATTGATTTTCGCCTATTTGATTTAATATTATTTAATTATTTTGATGTAAACAAATGGTAATCATTCTGTGTAAGCTTAAAATTATTTCTAATTTACTGACGAAAAACTTGACAAATTAATTTAATAAGATAAAGGTACTCCAAAAAAAATACATTACACAAATAAACATGAAAAAATGGGCTGATATTCGACCAAGTTTTTTCATTGAGATGGTTATTTCTATAAACTAGAAGGAGATATGAAAAGGAGATGATGTAACAGCTCCCATGGCGTAAAAGGTAATTGATGTTAAGGTATAATTAAAACAGGAGGGGAAAATGGCATCAGAAGAAAGAACGAAGGAAATCCTGAATGAGCTGCATAAAGCAGTGTACGAATTTGAGGAAGATGACGCCGTCAAGTGGGCTAAAATCGCCTTAGAAGAAGGGGTAGACCCCTTCGCCGCGACCATGGACGGGCTGGCTGGCGGCATGGTAGAGGCCGGCGAAGCCTACAACAATAAGGAATATTTTGTCCCCGAGCTGCTGATGTGCGCCGATGCGCTGTATGCCGGACTAGATCTCCTGAAGCCAGCCATCGAGGCTTCCGGAAGAAAGGCGAAGGTGACAGGCTCCATAGTCCTCGGTGTGGTTGAGGGCGATGTCCACGATATCGGCAAGAATCTGGTCAAAATGATGTTTGAAGTGGCTGGCTGGACCGTCTATGATTTGGGAAAGGATGTGCCCCTTGACAGGTTCGTCGAAGAGCAGCTCAAGACCGGCTCGGAGGTCGTCGGCCTCTCTGCGCTCATGACGACCAGTATGTTGGCCATGCCAGTGGTTGTCAAGAAAATCAGGGAGAAAAATCCCAACGTCCGCATTTTGCTGGGCGGCGCCCCGCTAAATCCGGAAGTCATGGAGAAATTCGGCGCTGACGGCTATGCCGAGACCGCCGGAACTGCCGTTGATGAGGCCATCAACCTCCTCAAGATGCTGAAAGAGGAGGAAGGCAGCTAGACATCTACCATAACAACCTTAAATAAGGAGGGATTAGTATCATGGCAGATAAAAAAGGCACGATGACAGACAGAGAGAGAGTGGAGGCGCTGCTCAGGCGCGAGAAGCCGGACCGGGTCCCCATCTGGCCCTTTGCCTACGCTGGCTTTGCCACGGTCTATGCCGGGGCTTCCATTGCCGAAGCCTACAATAAACCGGAGGTAGCCCTAGCAGCACAGCGCAAGACCGCGCAGGATTTCGGCTGGGCATTTGTCCCGATGCTGGGCTATGCCGCGTACGGCGGCTGGGAACTCGGCGGGGAAATCAAGTGGCCCAGCGGTGATTTCGCCCAGGCACCAACGGTAGCCCGATTCCCGGTGGAAACGCCGGATGATGTTATGAACCTGAAGGTACCCGATGTAAAGACGGCGGGCATTGTCCCTCTGTCCAAGCAGTTTTATGACCTGTCATCGCAGGAAAGGCTTGACAACGAGCCATTCAATGTGATGTCCTTCGGCGCTAATATGTCTTTCACTCTGGCGGGCAATATCTCCGGCCCGGACAAGCTCTGTAAGTGGATACTCAAGAAACCCGAAGCAGCCCACCGACTGCTGCAACTGGCTAACGAGCATATTATAAAGCTGGCTGAATACTGGAAAGAACTCTATGGTGTGGAGGGTGTCCTGCCGCTGGGCGGAGAACCGACGTCGGCCAATCAGCTAATCTCGCCCAAGATGTTCGCGGAGTTTGCCATGCCTTACATCAAGGAGGTAAACGAGAAGTTCCTGGAGCTGGGCTACAAGCACCTCTACGCTCATATCTGCGGTGAGCATAATGCCAACATGGAATACTGGGCGCAGATACCGATGGGCGACCCTGGCATCATCAGCATGGCCCAGGAGGTTGCGCTGGAAACGGCGGCCAAGTATTTCCCTAACGACATCATCTTGGGCAATATCGACCCCGCCATCATCCAGACGGGAACAACGGACGAGGTATACGAAGCCACCAAGAAGAACGTCTTGGACGGTATGAAACTGTCGCAGGGCTATGTCTTCTCCCCAGGCTGTGAGATGCCGCCGATGGCGCCTATAGAAAACGTCAAAGCCATGAACCAGGCGGTAATCGACCACGGCTGGTACTAGCCCCTGTAATCGTTTCTGCTCTGGGCGACGTAGTTAACCGATTAGCGCATAATGAAAAGGCAGGAGTGGCAAGGTGCCTCTCCTGCCTGGGAAATGGATTTCCAGCAAAGTGTATGGAGTTGGGAGCTTCCACCATTACGGCGGAAGGATGCTGGTCGAATAGTGAGGATTATGATATGACCACCAGAGTAATTGTTAACCCGGGTGTCTGCGGATTCACCACCACCATAACAACCAACAAGCAGCCCAAGAGAAGAGTTGCCATCAGCATCACTAGTGATTGCAAGCAGGTTTCCCTGCTGGCTGATTCGCTCAAGGAGACTGGTGCATTCGAGATTATGAAGCCCATGCAGGAATGCGAGGTTTTTGAAAAGGCTTCAAAATGTCCACTGCACCTGACATGCCTGGTTCCGGTTGGCATCCTTAAGGCAATTGAAGCAGAGGCCGAACTGGCACTGCCCCGTGATGCCGGTATCCATTTTGATAACACTACATGACCGGCTAATCATTAGTCATTTACGGTTAAGCACGCAGTATATAGAAAGGATAGTTTTATGCCTGAAAGTGAAAATAAAAATAATCTGGTCATCTTTCAGCCATCGGGCCGCAGAGGTTATATCCCTACTGGTAAAACCCTTAAGGAAGCCTCCATCATGCTGGGGGTGGACATCGAGGGCATCTGTGGGGAAAAAGCCATCTGCGGCAAGTGCAAGGTCAAGGTTGAGGAAGGGGCATTTGAGAAATACGGCATTGAGTCCAGCCGTGACAATCTCACCCAGATGCAGGATACGGAAAGGAAGTTTTTCAACATACACCAGGAGCAGGACGGTTATCGTCTGGCCTGTCAGGCAAAGGTACTGGGCGATGTCGTAATCTTCGTCCCTGAGGCAAGCCGGCTGGGCAAGCAGGTGGTTCGCAAGAAAGCCAGGGACATACCCATCAAGCTGAACCCCGCGGTAAAGAAATACTATGTTGAGATGGCGAAGGCTACCCTGGAAGATACTATGGGCGACTGGGAGCGTTTGCAGGGCGAACTCAAGAAGGAACACGGTCTGACCAATCTTGGCATTGACTACCAGGCGCTTCTCGGACTGCAGAATACGGTGCGTGAGGGCGACTGGAAGATAACCGTATCGGTATGGATGAACCGAGAGGTTATCAAGGTGGAACCCGGCCGCATTGAGCATTGCTACGGGCTGGCCGTGGACGTGGGCACCACCACCCTGGCGGGCTATCTTTGCGACCTTACCGACGGCAAGTTGATAACGACTGCTTCTATGATGAATCCCCAGGTTATTTACGGTGAGGATGTTATGTCCCGCATCAGCTATACCATGACCAATCCAGAGGGCCTGGAGCACCTTAACAAGGCAATTATTGATGGACTCAATGGGCTGACTGAAGAGGCGGCTGAGGCGGCCGGCATCAAGCGCCAGGATATCATTGACATGACGATTGTCGGCAATACCTGCATGCAGCATCTCTTCCTTAACATCGACCCGATTTGCATCGGCCGGGCCCCCTTTCCCCCATCCCTCCACCATTCCCTGGACCTCAAGGCACGCGACTGGGGGCTTAAAATACTGCCGGAAGTTGAAACCGCTGAAAGCGGCTATCCTCCCTGCCAGGTTGCCTGCCCCGCCCGCGTCAATGGTCAGGACTTCCTTTATTTGATTGCGCAGGGTAAGTACGACGAGGCCCTTGAAGTGATAAGAAGGGCCATGCCATTCGCCGGGGTCTGTGGGCGCATCTGCACCCACCCCTGTGAAGCGGAGTGCGAGAGAGGAAATGTTGACGAGCCCCTGTCTATCCGCTGGCTGCATCGCTTTGTGGCGGACTACGAGTTTGGGAAAGGCAGGAAAAAGGCAACCCCGATCGAGAAAACAAGAGAGAGCAAGGTAGCTATTGTCGGCTCCGGTCCGGCCGGACTGTCCTGTGCCTACGAACTGATTAAACGCGGGTATCCGGTTACGATCTTCGAGGCGGCTCCCAGGGCGGGTGGTCTGCTTCGTTACGGTATACCTGAATACCGGTTGCCCAAGAAGGTGCTGGATAACGAGATAAGCTACATCCAAGAGCTTGGGGTTGAGATAAAGACCAACAGCCCGGTGAAAGACCTAGGAGGCCTGTTTGGTGATGGATACAAGGCGATATTTCTTGCCGCTGGCGCTGGCTCAAGCCGGAAGATGGATATCCCCGGTGAAGATACGACGGGGGTCATCTACGCGCTTGATTTCCTGCGTCAGGTGAATTCAGGAGAGAAGGTGAAAATCGGACAAAAGGTAGCCGTTATCGGCGGGGGTTATTCCGCCATTGACGCTGCCCGCGTCGCCAAACGCTTAGGAGCCAAAGAGGTCACGATTATCTACCGGCGTTCCCGGGATGAAATGCCGGCCATCGGTACCGAGGTCGAAGAAGCGGAACGGGAAGCCGTGCAGTTCCATTTCCTGACAGCCCCTGTTAAAGTATTGGCTAGTGACGGTCGCTCGAACGGCATCCGGTGTATCCGCATGGAATTAGGCGAACCCGATGTAAGTGGCCGTAAGCGACCGATGCCAGTTAAAGGCTCAGAGTTTGATATCGGCATCGATACTATAATCATCGCCATCGGTCAGCGAGTGGACAGGGCAGCGCTTCCCGGAGAAATTGATTGTGGCGACAGCTTCCTGAGCGTCAACCCCGATACCCTGCAGACCAGTGTTGAGAATGTCTTTGCCGGTGGTGATGTTATTGGCCCGTCTGATGCTATCACCGCGGTTCACGAAGGGCAGGAAGCCGCCATATCGATTGAGCTTTATATTGAGGGAGTCGACATCAAGGAAGGCAGACCGCCTGAACTGTCGCGGGTGGAGGAAGTCCCCAAGGAGGGAGTCACGACGGAGACGAGGGTAACCATGCCCCTGCTTGATGTGGCCAGGCGACAGGGTTTCCACGAGGTTGAGATGGGTCTTTCCGAGGAAGCGGCCAGGAAGGAATGCACGCGTTGTTTAAACTGCAGCGTTTACGCCGAGGCGGGAGAGGAAGAGGTTGATGAGATACGCGGCATTGGAATCAAGATTTCTCCTGGCGCCTATATCCACGCCCTTCCCATAGAGGCCGGTTTTGTCGGGTCCGATAATGTCGGGGTGCTCATCACAGAGGAACCATATAACCAGGACAAGATAGAACTCATCATCGATATCGGCACCAATGGCGAGATTATCCTGGGCAACCGGGAAAAATTAATTTCTTCTTCCTGCGCCACCGGCCCCGCCTTCGAGGGGGCGGAGATGAAACACGGAATGCGCGCTGCCCCGGGGGCCATCGAGAAGATAGAGATAGACAAAGACACCAAGGAGGTGCGCTTCAAGGTTATCGACCGGGATGAGTGGAATACGGAGGCTGACGACCTGGGAACCAAGGGAATCTGTGGTTCCGGGATAATTGATGTCGTCCCGCAATTATACGCCGCCGGAATTATCGACCACACCGGGCGTTTCAAAAAGGACCTGGAGACACCGCGGTTTCGTGTCGCTGAGGATGGACCAGAGTTCGTCATCGCCTGGGCAAAGGAAACCTCTATCGACCAGGATGTCGTAATTACCCAGGGGGATGTAAGAAATATCCAGCTGGCCAAAGCGGCTATGTATGCTGCCTCCAAACTCATGATGCGGCATCTGGGTAAGGACAAGCTGGACAAGGTCATCCTGGCCGGCGCCTTCGGCAGTTACATTGACAAGACATCGGCTGCCTGCCTGGGCCTTTTCCCCAGCTGCGAGCTGGAGAACATTCAAGCGGTGGGAAATGCCGCTGGAGACGGCGCCCGCATGGCTCTCCTTAATATAGACAAAAGAACCGAAGCCGACGAAATGGCAAGGCAGGTGGAATATATAGAACTGACCGTGGAGCCGGACTTTGAAAAATCCTTCAGCAAGGCCATGTGGTTGCCTCACATGAAGGATGATTTTCCTTACTTGAATCACCTTCTTCCTGAAAAGGAAGCGAAGAAATAGAAGAAAGGGGGTAGGTAAATGCTATTATATGATCGGGAACAGAAGGTTTGCAGCATTGGCGGCATCAAGGTTGGCGGCCAACCGGGGGAGCACTCTCCAGTTGTAATCGGCAATATGTTCCAGAAGGGGGACACCCTCATTGAAAGCCGGAAGGAGCGCAAGTTCAACAAGGTAGAGGCTACAGGGCGGATACACGAGATGGAGCGCCTTTCCCAGGAGACAGGCGTACCTGGCTTGGTAGCCATGGTAGCCAACTCCCTGGATGAAATAAAGACCTATGTGGATTTTTTTACCAGCGTAACTGAGATGCCTTTTGCAATTGATATATGGATGCAGAAGACAAGAGTGGCTGCAGCACACTATATAGCCGAGCTGGGGCTCCAGGATCGCTTACTTTATAACAGTATCACTCCATGGGATGAGGATATTGAAGGTCAGGTGGCAGAGATTAAGGAACTGGGTATAAAGCATGTGGTAGTGCAGGCCTTCGATATGGAGGACAAAGGACCCAACGGAAGAGTCAAGGCACTCCAGAAGCTGTTGCCCCTGGTGGAGAAGGGGAATTTTCAGAGTATCTTGATAGACACGTCGGTGATGAGTTTGCCCTTTATTGCCTTCTCCTTGGTCGCCAATCGTCTCGTCAAGCAGAAATTCGGATTACCGGTGGGTTGTGCCCCCTCCAACGGCACCTATATGTGGAGGAAATCTGCCGGCGACGTAGGCAAAAGCCGGTTCCCAATGGTGGATGCGGCTATAGAGGCGATTACTGCTATAGGAAGCGACTTTATTTTCTACGGACCTATGACCGGCAGCACCAGGGTCTTCTCCGCAGTGGCAGCGGCTACCAGCCTGCTGTCTACTCTGGGTTATACAGAGGGCCTCCCTCTACCCAGCGGGGATCAACCTTTGAATAAGCTCTTTCCTGAGACGATAGAGCAATTATTAAAAGAAGAAGGAAAGGAGTTATAATGGCAACAGAACTCAATTCTAAAGAGCGTGTCCTCAAGCTTTTCAACAGGGAGAAGATAGACCGCATCCCGGTCTTCAGTGGCATGGGGAACGTAACGGTACATGGACTTAAAAAATATGGCTGGAAATTTGCTGACATCCATACCGACGCAAATAAAATGGCGAAAATGGCGGCATCCACATCCCAGTTGTTTGGCTTTGAATGTGCCGTAGTTCCTTTCGATATGGGGGTTGAAGCCGAAGCCCTGGGCTGTGAGGTAAACTATTACTCTGGCCGTGACGGTATCCTCTACCCTACCATATCAAAGAAAGTCTCCGAGAAGGTGGCAGACGCGAATGTTCGTATACCCTCGGATTTAGCCAAGGCAGGCAGGATACCCCTGGTGACGGAAGCGATTCGCATCCTAAAAGAGGAAGTGGGTGACCAGGTAGCCATAGGCGCCTGGACTTTAGGACCCCACTTAGTAGCCGCGCAGATTATTGATATGGCTGACCTGTCCAAGCAGATGTTTAAAAAACCCGATATGGTTAATAAGGTGTTAGAAATTACGACTGACATGATCATCTCGTTGGTCAGGATTTATAGGCAAGCCGGTGCCGACTATATAACTATCCGCGAGATGGGAGCAGGGGCGGATATATTAAGCCCAGCCTTATTCAAGGGCCTGGTAGTCCCTCATCTACAGCGAGTCTTTAACAATATAGAATCGCCCAACGTGCTGCATATATGTGGTTCCACCGATGAAATTATCGACTTAATGGGGCTCTGCGGGGCAGATGCGATCTCGGTGGAGGAAAGAAACCATGTGGCTGAATCCCGGAAGAAGTTGGGACCCGATGCCCACATCTTTGGCAACATAGCCGGCTATAATACAATGGTAGTCGGGAAGCCTGCGGATGTCGATAGGGATGTGAAAGAGGCTATCGCTAATGGTATCAATGCCGTATGGCCAGGGTGTGATATCTGGCCGGAGGCGCCCAAGGAAAACTGGGAGGCACTAGTGGCAGCGACCAAGAAATATGGCAAGCTGGATTAATCGCGGTTATAATATGAATGAATAGCCACAAATCCGATAAGGGAGATTTTGGAGCGATAATTGGGAAGATGATGGCCAAGGTATGAAAGCAAGGCAATTGTCTTCACGGGGGGGAGGTAAGGGTACAACTACCGCGGCTTCGGGGATTGCATTGCACACGATTACCAGCGGAGGGGAAGGTATCTTTATCCGCTTGGTTTCTCCCGAGGTTTTATTTTTCACAGTACCACATAAACATAGTACTATCTGTTTAATTGGTTAAATGTACTGGTTTTACAGGTTACGTAAATGACTCAACCAATACAACCATATTGCATCCTACTTATATCTTCCATACTCCCTTGCAGCATCCATAAACCACTGCACATTTTCAGGTGGGGCAACCCCTGGAACCTCACATCCCGATGCAAGGATAAATCCACTATTGGAAGCAGCTATATCAATACAGTTTTTGATTGCCTTTTCCATTTGATCCTTGCTGCTCAAAAAGAATAGACTTGTATTGACATTACCAATAACAACCGCCTTTC
>Ga0315534_1000608_pt1 | contig 25047 bp, 18 predicted proteins | sample SalMarSW160240MG_FD_203094 | JGI IMG/M metagenome (GOLD analysis project Ga0315534, IMG submission 203094) | Salt marsh sediment microbial communities from the Plum Island Ecosystem LTER, Massachusetts, United States - Salt Marsh Sediment SW1602-40 ...
ATCGCGCACCGAGAAGGGCATTCGAGCCGATCTATGTTTGGGCGAAGTGAGATCATGGTGCGGCTTTCAAATCCCTCCCCAAAGGGCCTTGCGCCCGCGGGCTTGACACTGATAGCGCAGTCGGGCGAATGCGCAAGTCGAGGCTGACAGCGGGAAGGGCACCATGCCGGACACCACAAAGGATGCGCGGGCGCGGCTCATCGAAATCATCAACACACGGTCGTTCCAGTCGGGCAAGGAAGTGACGCTCGCCTCTGGCAAGACGTCGACCTACTACTTCAACATGAAGCCAACCATGCTGGATGCGGAAGGGGCGCACCTGATCGCGACGCTGATCCTGGAGGCGATCGACGGGCTGGGAGCCCAACTCGTCGGCGGCCTGGAGATGGGCGCGGTGCCGATTGCCTCGGCGGTGGCCGCCGTGAGTCAGACGACAGGCAAGCCGGTCAACGCGTTCTTCGTGCGCAAACAGGCGAAGGACCACGGCACGAAGAGCCTGATCGAGGGATTGGCAAACGGCGAGACGATGCAGGGCAAGAAGGTCGTCGTGGTCGAGGACGTTACGACGACCGGCGGCTCGGCGATCAAGGCGGCGGAAGCCTTGCGCGCGGAAGGCGCGGATGTCGTCGGCGTTGTGACGATTGTCGATCGCCAAGAGGGCGCGAGCGAAGCGTTTGCTGCGGCAGGCCTCAAACTGACGCCGATTCTCACACTCGAAGACTTCAAGGCGTGAACGCCTAAGCGGATTTTTCGCGGGCAGTTTTGACGAGACGGACGAGTTCCTGGCGCGCTTCGTCCGCGTTTGACACGCGCTCGCCGAAGAGAGTGCGCACAGCACGCGCGCCACAAACAAGATCACATCCTTCGGGATCAAGGCCCGTCATGCGCCAATCGCCGGGTTCGCCTCCGGCAAGCACCGTCGCGTAGAGACCCAAAGCATCCGCATGATCGGCATTCATGTGCGACACAATATCCGGCTCCGCTGCGACGAGTTCGTCAGCACCTGAGAGCGAGGTCGTGATGTCGGCGGCGGTCAGATCAACGATTCGGCCAAAGCCGCCGATGAAGTGCGCACCTTCCGGGTGAAGTGTGTAGAAGGCAAAATCGGCGAAGCCCGCGTAGCCTTCCGCGGACGGGTGACGGGCAAGAAATCGGCGTCGCGCGGTTGCGCTGACCGTGGGAGTAACGCGTCCGATCAGGGTGACGCGGGCTCCGGTCATCGGATCGTCGGCGTCACCAGTTCCGTCAACGAGCAGCGCTACGCGGGGGTCCGCCTCGATATTCTGGGTGTGTACGGCCAGTTTAGAAATCAAGAAAACTGGGGCGCCGTCAGCTTCAGTTGCAGTTAACACAAGTGAGGCGTATGGATGGCCCGTGGAGCGCTGCAGCGTCGCGAGTGATCCCTTGAGCGCGGCACGGACGAGGGCCTTGGCCTCCCCCGCGACTTGACTAACTTGAGGCCCCGCCTGGCCTTTATCACCGCCTTCAACAGTCATGTGTCCTCGCGTGCTACCGGTGCCGCCCCTATTCAGATAAGGTTCAGATAGAAAACACGAAATTAGCGCCGCCACAATTGATACACCTTGAAGCCATAAAGGGCGGCTGGGTGGCCATCCGTCGCAGGGTCGAGAACCGATGAAAGAAAAAAGCACGATCGCGCTCGTCGATGATGAGCGTAACATCCTCACTCCATTGCGCATGGCACTGGAGAATGAGGGCTACAAAGTGCGCACCTACAATGACGGTGCATCCGCGCTTGAGTCCTTGAGCGAGGATCCCGCCGATCTTGGCATCTTTGATATCAAGATGCCGCGCATGGACGGCATGGAACTTCTGCGCCGCGTGCGCCAGCAATCGGACATGCCCGTGATCTTCCTCACGTCGAAGGACGAGGAGATCGACGAACTGTTCGGTCTTAAAATGGGCGCGGACGACTATATCGTAAAGCCGTTCTCACAGCGCCTTGTCGTTGAGCGCGTTAAAGCCGTACTGAGACGCTTCAGCCCCAAGGACGGCCAGACCCCCGAAAGCCAGGCGGCCCGTATTCTCGAACGGGGAAACTTGAAGCTGGACCCGGAGCGGCATACTTGCCACTGGGATAGCAAACCGGTCACATTGACGGTCACCGAGTTCCTGATCCTTCAAGCACTCGCAGCGCGTCCAGGTGTCGTGAAGACGCGCGACGCGCTGATGGATGCGGCTTATGACGATCAGGTCTATGTGGACGACCGGACGATTGACAGCCACATCAAGCGGCTACGCAAGAAGTTCAAGCAGGTCGATGACGATTTCGACGTGATTGAAACACTCTATGGTGTGGGATACCGCTTCAAGGAAGCTTGAAGCGCGGAGGGAAGATGGCGCTCGAAACCGAGCGGTCCGAACAATATGGCGAGCCGGCCGGTCCCGGATGGCTGAAGTCTGCCCTAAGTGATGGCTTCGGGTTGGCAGGCGCTGTTGCGCGCAGCCTCAAGCAGACGACGTCGGCAGCGCTCGGTGGCATCGCCACCCTTACCTCATCGGCCGCCTCCGGGGCCGCCAATCAGACGCGGCAAGTCACCCAAGGTTTGCTTGATGCCGGTCCGGCGGCGGCGCAAGCAGCCGAACCCATTGTCAATTGGCTCAAGAACCTGACGATTGTCCGGTTCTTCACCGGCAGCCTGCTTAGACGCATTCTTGTCTCCAACTTGATCGGCTTTTTCATCCTGGTGGGGGGCATCCTCTATCTCGGCTGGTTCCACACCTGGTTGATCGACGCCAAAGTGGATGCGCTCAAGACTCAAGGCAAAATCATCGCGGACGCCATCGCGACGAACGCTAAGGTTGAACGCGGCCGCATCGTTATGGATCCAAACAAGATTTCCGACGGGCAAAGCGCTCGTTCTGCCTATCGCGACGATGGATTTGCCGCTCTGGAGCTTTCGATCGATCCTGCACAAGTAACCCCCATTGTACGCAAGCTCATTCGGCCGACTGATACACGCGCGCGCATCTACGCCCGGGATGGAACGCTCATTGTCGACACGGCACGCACGCTTGCTCACTGGAGAAGCCTGCGCAACGAGCCCGCGTCGGGAGAGGACACGGGCCGCAAACCACAGAATTTCTGGACGACAATGACCCGCTGGCTCTTCAACGAGCCGCTGCCCGTTTACAAAGAGATCGGCGCAGCCAACGGCATGGCTTACCGCGAAGTCGGAATGGCGATGCAGGGCGAAGAGAAAAGCATGCTTCTGCTGAACGACAGCGGCGAGCAGATCGTCTCAACGGCCGTTCCGATCCGCCGCTTCGACAAGGTTCAAGGCGTCCTATTGCTGTCGACGCGCCCTGGGCAAATCGATGAGATTCTCGCTGAGGAGCGCTCTGTTATCCTTGCGTTGGCAGCGATTGCGCTGCTCGCTTCGATCGTCACCTCGCTTCTCTTGGCGCGCACCGTCGCCGGGCCAATGCGTCGGCTGTCGGAAGCAGCCGAACAGGTCAGCCGTAATATTACCGCCAAAACTCAACTGCCCGAATATGCCGACCGTAATGATGAGGTTGGGCAGATGGCGCACGCGTTCGGATCGATGACCGGGGCCCTCTACAAACGGATCGCTGCAAGCGAGAAGTTTGCAGCTGACGTCGCGCACGAACTCAAGAATCCGTTGGCTGCGGCGCGCTCCACGGCTGAGGCGCTGACACTTGCCAAAAACGAGGAGCAACGCCAAGAGCTCGTTGAGGTTATTCAAAGCGAGCTTTCGCGGCTCAACCGACTGATCACCGATGTCTCCAACGCCTCAAGACTAGATGCTGAGTTGGCGCGACAGCAGATGCGCCGTCTCCACGTAACAGACGTTCTGCGCAACATCGTGAGCATCTTCCACGACATTCTGGGTGACGACAGCGATCGCCTGAAGCTCGCCATCGAATCGGGGTCGCACGACGCCTATTGCGTGGATGGCAATGACGGCCGACTTGGACAGGTCATCACCAATCTCGTGGACAACGCGCTCTCATTCAGTCCCGAAGATGCCAGCGTGAGAATCCACGCGCGGCCAGATGGCTCAATGGTCGAGATTGCAATTGAGGATGATGGCCCCGGCATTCCCGAAGACCGGTTGGAAATTGTATTCGATCGCTTCTATACGGACCGGCCGGCAACAGAGGAAAGCCGCGGCAAGAATTCCGGGCTGGGCTTGAGTATCTCGCGCGAGATTGTGCGGTCGCATGGCGGCAAGATTTTCGCGGAGAACCGATACAGGCCGGGGGCTGGTCCAAAAGAACCGCCCATCGGAGCGCGTCTTGTCGTGCGCTTGCCGATCGCAAACAACACGCAGCGTGGAGGTGCGCCGGGTGGACGGCGCAGCTGAGATTCACCACGGCACGACGATCGCCCTGGGCTCATACGCAGCCCTGATCCGTGGTCCCGCAGGTACTGGCAAATCGGACCTCGCGCTCAGATGCCTGGCGATTGCGCCGACCGCACTCATTCCAAGTCCTGCTCTACTCGTCGCCGACGATCAGACCGAAATTTCCCTCAACGGTGATGTCCTTAAGGTTGACGCGCCTGAGACGATCCGCGGTAAATTGGAAGTGCGCGGTCTGGGTATCGTAAATGTGCCCGCAACGACCCGCGCGAACCTAAGGTTAGTTGTCGATCTTATGGCGCCTGAGCGAATCGAGCGTCTTCCAGATCCCGCTCCCAATACCCAAATCATGGGTGTGGACCTGCCGCTATTACACTTGGCACCGTTTGAAGATTCGGCCCCAGTCAAGTTGTTGCTGGCACTGGCCCAATTGATGCGGAAGCCCAATTGATGCAGAAGAGTGCAAAGAGATAGCAAGCCACACACAGCCCCCTTGCGTACGCAGCAAACACTTGTACATTTTGGCGCGCCGCAACAGCGCCCGTTCCTTGGCCCGGGCGGAAACCGCTGACGTAGAAATAACGGTCCCAACCGCCATGCCGGTTGTTCGTGCGTGGCAGGCAAGAGGCGAGATCGGCACCATTCCATGATCGGACTTGTCATCGTCACCCACTGCGGACTGGCCCTTGAATTCCGATCGGCCCTTGAGCACGTGGTTGGACCGCAGACCCAACTCGAGACCGTGTCCATCGGCCCCGATGACGACATGGCCGTGCGGCGCAGCCAGATTATTGATGCGATCCACCGCGTTGACACCGGCGATGGCGTCATCATCCTAACCGACATGTTCGGGGGAACCCCATCCAACCTCGCCATTTCGGTTATGGACGAAGCCCAAGTCGAGGTGATTGCAGGCATCAACCTGCCGATACTCGTCAAATTGGTCAGCATAAGAGGCGAGCTGCCCCTTGCCGAGGCTGTCACGAGTGCGCGCGAAGCCGGCCGCAAGTATATAAAGATCGCGAGCCAAGAGTTGTCGGGCGAAACCTGAAGCGATGCCGGAAATTCAAGACAGCGCACGGCCGGAGGCGGTCGTCACTATCCGCAACTGCAAGGGCCTGCATGCGCGCGCCTCGGCGAAGTTCGTCAAGTGCGCGGAAAGCTATGATGCAGCGATCACGGTGAACCGCGAGGGCCAAAGCGTGGGCGGCACATCCATTATGGGCCTGATGATGTTGGCCGCCGGCCCGGGTGCTACGCTTCACTTGAAGGCGGAAGGCCCCCAAGGGCCCGAAGCGCTGCAAGCGCTGATCGCATTGGTCGAGGATGGCTTCGGCGAGGACTGCATCGAGGACGCGTGAGGCTCGGCTGGGGATCCAACCTAGCGGCATAGCAGCCCGATTAGCCCCCCTATTGCCCACCGAGCCACGTCCACGGCTCGACCCAAACCGCTTAGTACTTCCATCGCCCAGACCCGGCAGCTATCGAAACTTCGAGGTGGTCGCACTGCCATTGGTTGCACATACGATATAAGGACTTGCTTATATCTTGTTGCGATACGTCCCCGCGCCCGCTACAAGGTCGCCCAAGACGAACCCGAACCGCAAAACCGGCAGAATGGCAGCCGCCGAAGTCAAGCTGCCCTGCCTGAAAAAAGGAGCACATGATGAGCCCTACGACCGACTACGTCGTTAAGGACATCTCCCTGGCCGACTGGGGCCGCAAGGAAGTCAACATCGCCGAAACGGAAATGCCGGGGCTCATGGCCACCCGCGAAGAATATGGCCCAGCTCAACCGCTCAAGGGCGCGCGCATCGCTGGTTCGCTGCACATGACGATCCAGACGGCAGTGCTGATCGAAACCTTGACGGCTCTCGGCGCGGATGTCCGCTGGGCCTCGTGCAACATCTACTCGACGCAAGATCATGCCGCGGCAGCGATCGCGGCCACCGGCGTACCTGTGTTCGCCTTCAAGGGCGAGACCCTCAAAGAGTACTGGGACTTCACCGCACGCATTCTGGAGTGGAGCGACGGGGGCACCGCCAACCTGATCCTCGACGACGGCGGCGACGCCACCATGCTGGTGCATTTGGGTTTGCGCGCAGAGAAGGGCGACACGGCATTCCTCGACAAGCCCGGCTCGGAGGAGGAAGAGGTCCTCTTTGCGAAGATCAAGAGCCTGCTGCAGGAAAAGCCCGGCTGGTTCGCCGAGCTGGCCAAGAACATCAAGGGCGTGTCGGAAGAGACGACGACGGGCGTCAACCGTCTCTATCAGCTGGCCCAGCAGGGCAAGCTCTTGTTCCCAGCCATCAACGTCAACGATTCGGTGACGAAGTCGAAGTTCGACAACCTCTACGGCTGCCGTGAGAGCCTGGTCGACGGCATCCGCCGCGGCACCGACGTGATGATGGCGGGCAAGGTCGCCATGATCGCCGGCTTTGGCGACGTGGGCAAAGGTTCGGCCGCCTCCATGCGCAACGCCGGCTGCCGCGTGCTGGTTTCCGAAATCGATCCCATCTGCGCGCTGCAGGCCGCCATGGAAGGCTACGAGGTGGTGACCATGGAGGAGGCCGCACCCCGTGCCGATATCTTCGTCACCGCCACCGGCAACAAGGACGTGATCCGCATCGAGCACATGCGGGCCATGAAGGACCGCGCCATCGTCGCCAACATCGGCCACTTCGACAACGAGATCGACGTATCCGGCCTCAAGAACCTCAAGTGGAGCAATATCAAGCCGCAGGTTGACGAGATCGAGTTTCCCGACGGAAAGCGTATTATCCTGCTTTCAGAGGGCCGGCTGGTGAATCTAGGCAATGCGATGGGGCACCCCTCCTTCGTGATGTCGGCGTCGTTTACCAACCAGACGCTCGCACAGATCGAGCTGTGGACCGACACGGGCAAATACGGCAAGCAGGTCTACACGTTGCCCAAGCACCTCGACGAGAAGGTCGCGCGCCTGCACCTCAAGAAGATCGGGGTCAACCTGTCCGAGCTGACGCCAGAGCAGGCCTCCTACATCGGTGTGGCCCAGGAAGGGCCCTACAAGCCCAACCACTACCGGTACTAGGGCCTACGCCTGAAAGCGCCGGCCCGATTATGGCCGGCGGCGCAGATGAGCGGCGGTGTGTGGCCTAGCCGATCTGGCCACACACTCCAAGCCTGCCCATAATTCCCGATGATTCGCTTTCTCACGAAGGCGATGATCGCCGGGCCTTTGTCTATTGCTCGTTAGCGTCTTTGGCCTCGGGTTCCCTCGTTACTCCAACGGATCCCGATGCAGGTTGCCACACACACTGGGCTATCGATGACGAAAAGGCGGGAGCTTGCCGTGCTCCTGCTGACAAGCCTTGCGTGTGTGCTCGCTCTTGCTGCTGGCATTGTTTCGGGCGGCGAGGTGATCCCGCTGAATAAACTTCCGCTGGCCGCCCTTCTCGGCGGTGCCGCACTGTTGGCGCTAGCCGCAATTTGGCTGAGGGCCGACAATGCCAAGCGCGACGTGAAAATTGCGCAGGCAGAGGCCAAGCAATTCAAGCGCAATCTCGCGGCCGCCGACTCGATCATCCGCTCCGAACCGCAGATCCTAATGTTCTGGGAGCAGAACAAGCCGCTGCGCATTGTTGCGCAAACCTTGAAGGGCATCCCAGGGCTGCCCGAGCAGAAGCATCAGTTCCTCCGGTTCGGGCAATGGCTCGAGCCGCGCTCCTCAGGAACGCTGAAGCACGCGCTCGATCATCTGTTCGCGTCCGGGCATCCCTTCAACATCATTCTGAGAACCCAGGCTGGCGGCCACATAGAAGCCGAAGGACGCACAGCCGGGGGGCGCGCCATTCTACGCTTGAGAAATGTCGCCGGTCACCGCGAGCAAGTTGCCCGCATCCTGTCTCAGCACCAGCACCTTGCCCGGGAAATTCGCTCAAGCCGGGCCTTGCTCGATACACTACCTATGCCGGTTTGGCTGCGCGCTAATGACGGTCGCCTTCTGTGGGTGAACAACGCCTACGTGAAAGCCGTTGAGGCCCAGACCCGCATCGAGGTGCAGGAGCGCCAGATCGAGCTCTTGGAACAACGCCAGCGCAAGGCGGTTTCACACGCGCTCAATCATGGAGACGGCTATCGCGGCCGCATGCCACTGACGATTGGCGGCGAGCGCAAGCCTCATGACGTGGTGGTCTTTCCGTTCGAGGATGCAACCGCTGCCGCAGCAATTGACGTCACGGCAATTGAAAAGGCGCAAGGCGACTTAGAACGCCAGATCACCGCTTATGATCGAACTCTCGACCGTGTGGCGACGGCTGTTGCGGTCTTCGACCGCGACCAACACCTTGTCTTCTTCAACAAGGCCTACAGCAAGCTGTGGGACCTAGACGAGGGCTGGCTCCGAACACGGCCAGCCGACGCGACCATTCTCGACAGGCTGCGCGAAAAGGGCCGCCTTCCGGAAGTCGTCAACTATCCCGAATGGAAATCAGAGGTTCTCGCCTGCTACGGAAAGGAGAAGGACAAGGAGGACTGGTGGCATTTGCCTGATGGGCGCATGCTGCACGTCATGGCGGAGCAACGCTCCGATGGCGGCGTCACGTATCTCTTTGCAAACGAGACCGAACGCCTGGCGCTCGAAAGCGAATACAACGCTTTGATCAACGTCCAGCGCGAGACGCTTGATGGCTTGAAGGAAGGCGTCGCTGTGTTCGCCACGGACGGGCGTCTCAAACTCTACAACACCGCATTCGCAGACATCTGGGACCTTTCGCGCCACGCGCTCGGACAAGAACCGCACATCGATGCCGTGATCGACGAGGCGCGCACGCTCTTTGACGAACCGCAAGCGTGGGTGCAAATCAAGCGGGTCGTCACATCAATCTCCGAGGAGCGCGAGGTCATCGACGGCCAAATGGTGCGGCCCGACAGTACGATCATCGACTATGCAGCCATGCCGCTGCCCGACGGGGCGACACTCTTCACAGTTGTCGACGTCACCGACTCAAAGCGCTACGAGCGCGCGCTGGAAGAGCGCAACGAGGCGCTCGTTGCCGCAGACCGCATGAAGAACCAATTCATTGGGCACATTTCTTACGAACTACGCACACCGTTGACCAACATCATCGGCTTCACCGATCTGCTGCACAGCCCCCACGTCGGCCCTCTCAATGAAAAGCAGCGCGAATATCTGGGCGATATCTCAGCATCTTCAAAGACGCTGCTTGCCATCATCGACGACATCCTCGCCCTGGCGACAATGGATGCGGGGGCTCTGGAGCTAAGCCTTGGGCCGGTCGACGTGAACAGTGTGCTCGATGCCGCCGTTGTCGGTGTCCGCAAGGACGCCTTGCGCTCCCAGTTGACACTTCGCCTTGCGATCGCCGACGACATCAAAGAATTCATTGGCGATGAATCGCGCGTTCGCCAGATACTCTATAATCTGTTGTCGAATGCCGTAGGCTTCTCCAAGCCCGGCGGCATCGTGAGTGTCACCTGCCGACGCGAAGAACATATGATTGTCTTCACCGTCGAAGACCAAGGGATGGGCATTCCCAAGGAGCAGCAGTGGCGGATCTTCGAGCGCTTTGAGAGCCGTAGCCGCGGATCGCAGCACCGTGGCGCCGGCCTAGGACTTTCCATCGCCAAGAGCCTCGTCGAGCTGCATGGGGGAACCATTTCTCTCGAATCGGAGCCCGGACAAGGTACGATCATGACGGTCCGGCTACCCGAGCACGGCCGGCCTCAAGAGGCCAGCGATCCGCCATCACCGCAATCCGGCCCCAACGGCGGGCTATCTGCCGACGATCACGCAGCATAAACTCGACGGCAGCATGCCTACCTCCCATGTCATTGAGAACGTAACCGAGCCCCTGCTCGCCCGCTTTGCCGAGCAGGTGGCGTTTGTGGTCAGGCCCGGCGACCTGATCACGTTGAGCGGCGATCTTGGCACGGGAAAAACGACCTTCGCGCGGGCCGTCATTTCCGCGCTATCAAACGGCGCGCAGGAAGAAATCCCGAGCCCGACCTTCACGCTGGTCCAGCCCTACGCCACGCCGCGGATGGCGGTCTCTCACTTCGACCTTTATCGCCTCAGCGAACCTTCCGAACTTGATGAGCTCGGACTCGATCATGCGCTGAAAGAGGGAATCGCACTCGTCGAATGGCCTGAGCGTGCAGGTGGCGTCCTGCCCCAAAGCCGGCTCGACGTGTTCTTGGAAGACCTGGTCGATGAGGGCAGTGCCGCCGAACCGGATACGCGCCACATAACGCTGACCGGACACGGCACATGGGAGGAACGCTTACAGCGGCTTGTTGCCATGCGCGGCGTGATCGACGCGTCAGGCCGCGGTGGCGAGACATGCGCGCTGCACTACCTGCAGGGGGATGCGTCGGTGCGCCGTTATGCACGCATCACCTGTGCGGACGGCAGGGGTGCGATCCTTATGGACTGGCCTCACCAGCCTGACGGGCCGCCCGTGCGCGACGGGTTACCCTACAGCCGCATCGCACATCTCGCAGAAGGCGTACGTCCTTTTGTGGCCGTGGCCGAAGCACTGCGCACTGCCGGCCTCAGCGTGCCGCAGATCTACGCGCACGACCTCGATGGCGGAATATTGGCGATCGAAGATCTGGGCCATCAGGTCTTTGGCCAAGAGATTGAAACCGGCACGAGCGAGCAAGCCGAATTGTTGCGCGCTGCGACCGATAACCTTGTCGCTCTCAGCGCCGTCACTCCACCACAGGCCCTCACCTTGCCAGATGGCTCAACCTACACTTTGCCGGTCTACGACAAGGGGGCTCTGGGCATCGAGGTCGAGCTCCTGTGTAACTGGTATTGGCCGATGCTCCGTGGGAGTGACGTGCCAGATAGTGAACGTTCCGAATTTCTTGAGCTTTGGGCCGCCATCTTTGACCGCCTGGCCGCTTTGCCCCAGGCCTGGGTGTTGCGCGACTACCACTCGCCCAATTTGCTCTGGCTTCCAAGCCGCGAAGGCATTGCGCGCGTCGGCGTCATCGACTTTCAAGACGCTATGCGCGGCCCAGCCGCCTACGACCTCGTCTCATTGTTACAGGATGCTCGTACCGATGTTCCGCCCGAGCTTGAAGCGACCCTCTTTGATCACTACTGTGCCGGCGTCTCCGCGCGACAGAGTGGGTTCGACCGTGACGCGTTCGCCTTCGCCTATGCCGCCCTTGGCGCGCAGCGCAACACGAAAATCCTCGGCATATTTGCACGCCTTGCGAAGCGAGACGGCAAGCCTGCCTACCTGCGTCATGTCCCGCGGATCTGGCAGTACCTGGAGCGCGACCTCGCCAATCCAGAGCTTGGCGCACTGCGCGGCTGGTATGATCGCAACATGCCGGTCAATGTTCGCGGGAGCCTCGCCGTCTGTTAAGGCTTGTTTGCCATGAGCACGACAACCAGTTGGCGGCCCGAAGCCGCGATGGTTCTGGCAGCCGGTCTCGGCAAGCGCATGCGCCCGCTCTCCGCCGACCTGCCCAAACCCCTCGTCCGCCTTAAGGGGCGCGCGCTCATCGATCACGTTCTTGATCGAATTTCCGCAGCCGGGGTCGGGCGCGCGGTCGTGAATGTTCACTATCAGGCCGATGCAATCGAAGCGCACTTGAATGGGCGCAAGAAGCCGAAGATCGAGATTTCGGACGAGCGCGGTACGCTGCTCGATACCGGCGGCGGCGTCTTGCGGGCCCTGCACAAACTCGGAGCGGATCCGTTCTTGATTCACAACTCCGACTCAGTGTGGGTCGAGGGCATCGGTAACAATCTCAACCGCCTGTGTGCGATTTGGGATAGCGACAAAATGGACGCCTTGATGCTGCTGGCGTCGTCGGTGACGAGCTTGGGGTATGAGGGCCGCGGCGATTTTCTGATGGACTCAGACGGCAGATTGAAGCGGCGGGGCGAACGCCAAATGGCCCCGTTCGTTTTTACCGGCGTATCGATTGCGCATCCCCGGTTGTTCGAAGGCGCACCTAAGGGCGCTTTCTCGCTCAACCGACCTTGGGACGCGGCAATCAAAAAGAATCGGCTATTTGGTGTTCGCCTTGATGGACTGTGGATGCATGTCGGCACGCCGGACGCACTAAGAGAGGCGGAAAGGTGGATCGAGGGTGAGGACGCCGCTTGAGGCAGGCGCAGCAAAGGCGCTAGGGGAAGCCGGAGGCCGCGCTCACGTTTACACCGTGCCGCCGGGCCAAGCGTTTCTTCGCGCCACAGCCTCAGCCATTCTGAAGGGCGACCTGCCTGTCGCGGGAGGCCCGGCCCCAAAGGCGCTCGATCTACCAGAATTCACTCTCCTGCTACCGACGCGTCGCGCAGCACGCGCCATGCAGGAGGCCTTTCTCGAGGCCGGCGGCGGCACGGCCATGATGCTACCGCGCATCCGGCCGATCTCAGAGGGCGAAGAAGAGCTGACGCTGCTTGCGGGACTCGTACGTGGCGGCGCACTTGGCGCCAGCAACATGGATCTGGCACCTGCCGTCAGTGAGATCGAACGGCGGCTGGTGCTGACCATGCTGGTTGGCGCATGGTCGAAGGCAAAGAGCAGGGACGACCCTCAAACCGGGGGCGACCTTGCACCGGCGAAGGGTGCACCGGGCGACACGCCGAGCAAGGCCGCGAATCTTGCGGCAGACTTGTGCCGCCTGATGGACATGGTCGAGACGGAGAACGTGGACTTCTCCGGCTTGAGCGAGCTGGTGCCGGAGGAGTTCTCCGAGCACTGGCAGGACACCATCGAATTCCTCAAGATCGTGACGGAGGCATGGCCCGCGTATCTCACCGAGAAGGGTTTGCTGTCGCCGGCCGCGCGGCGGAATGCAGCCATACTTGCCGAGGCTGAGAGGTTCAGCACATCGCCGCCCGACGGGCCCGTCATCATCGCCGGCGTAACCGGCTCGATCCCCGCGACGGTGGAGTTGATGCGTGCCGTCGTTGGGCTACCGCAAGGTGCCATCGTGCTTCCCGGTCTCGACCATCACCTCGACGAGGACAGCTGGAACAAGATCCTGCCTGCCGATCCCGATAAGCCCAACCATCCCGAGCACCCTCAGTTCGGCATGAAGAAGCTCATCGACCGGCTGGGATTTGCGCGCAAGGACGTGCACACACTTGCCGGCACCGAGCCTGGCCGCCCGCAGACGCAGCGCGCCGCGCTGATCGCCGAGACAATGCGCCCGTCAGGCACGACCGGGCGCTGGCACGAGTACACAAAGGTCGCCGATCGCGAGGCCGTCCACACTGCGCTGGAGGGTGTGAGTCTGATCGAGGCGCCGTCGGCGCAAGATGAGGCGGAGACCGTGGCGCTGATCTTGCGCGAAGCAGCCGAAACGCCGGGACGCACGGCAGCGCTCGTATCACCCGACCGTCTGCTGGCGCGTCGCGTGGCGGTGCGTCTGGAGGCGTGGGGCATCCGCGTCGACGATTCGGCCGGGCGCCCGTTCGCCAAGACGCCTCCTGGGACGTTCCTCGATCTGGTCATTGCCGCGATCACCAAAGACTTCGCCCCCGTCGAGGTGATGGCACTGCTAAAGCACCCGCTGACCCGGCTGGGACGCGATGCCTTCATCGTGCGCCGAGCCGCACGCGCGTTGGAGATCGCCACGTTCCGCGATGTTTATCTGGGTCGCGGTCTTGACGGAATCGCGAGCGCACTTACTCGTGCCGAAGAGGAAGTCGGCGCCCGCGAGCGAAGGCAAACGGCAGTCCAGCGGCTCTGGCCCGACGACTGGAAAGAAGCTCACGAGCTGGTGCAGCGCCTGCAAGAAGCTTATGCGCCACTCACTGCTGTGTTTGGAGAACGTAGCGAGCAGCCGCTCCAAAAGATCGCCGAGGCACACGTCAAATGCGCAGAGGCGCTGTCACGGCTGTCCGACGAGGAGGCTGAGCCGGAGGCGGAAGCGCTGTGGCGCGACGAGGCCGGCGCAGCGGCGGCGACGTTCTTCACCGGGCTCATGGATCTCAACCTGACGGCGCCGCAGGTGCGCGCGGCCGACTACGCCGATCTCTATCGCAGCCTGATTGGGTCTGAGAACGTGCGCCAGCGCGTCGCCGTGCATCCACGCCTGTTCATCTGGGGGCCGTTCGAAGCGCGCCTGCAGCAGACCGACGTGATGGTCCTGGGCTCGCTCAACGACGGGACGTGGCCGGAGGCAGCCGAGCCGGGCCCGTGGCTCAACCGACCCATGCGCGAGACGCTAGGATTGCCCTCGCCGGAGGAGAAGATCGGCTACGCCGCACACGACTTCACATCGTTCGTGGGCGCAGAACGCGTGTATCTGACGCGCGCGCAAAAGATCGACGGCGTGCCGACGGTGCCGTCGCGCTGGCTGATGCGACTCAACGCGCTGCTCGACGGGCTCGACCTCAAGAACGCGCTCACGACTGACGAACCCTGGCTTGGATGGGCGCGCGCGCGCGATGCGGTCGAGCGGCTCCCACCCATCAAGGCGCCCGAGCCGCGCCCGCCCGTGAACCTGCGCCCACGCCAGATGAGCGTTACGCGCGTGGAAACGTGGCTTGCCAATCCTTACGCGATCTTTGCGCGCGACATCCTCAAGTTGGAGAAGCTGCCGGAGCTGGGTGCTGATCCCGGCGCGGCGCTGCGCGGCTCCATCGTACATAGAATCATGAGCGTGTTTGCCAAACGCAATGCCGAAGCGCTTCCCGCTGACACGCAGGCAGAGCTTGCTACGATCGCCGAAGAGGTGATGGCCGCGTACACGCAGAATCCTCGCGTAGCCGCATTCTGGCTGCCTCGCTTCAAGCGCTTTGCCGACTGGTTCGCCGAGACCGAGCCGGCACGCCGTACAAGTGTGGCGCGCATCGCCGCGGAGGTAGGCGGCAAGCTGGTGCTGGCCGGTCCGGGTGGGCCGTTCACGCTCACAGCCCGGGCCGACCGTATCGATCAACGCGATGATGGCATTGTCATCATCGATTACAAGACGGGCGTCGTCCCGAATGACAAAGCGGTCACGCTGGGCTTGGCACCGCAGCTCCCGCTGGAAGCCGCGATTGCAAGTGGTGAAGCGGGCTTCACTGGCATCGGTGCGCACCAACGCGTCGCCGCCCTGCACTACATTCGCGCGACCGGCGGCGAGCCGGCAGGCGAGGAGCACACCGTCAAAGCCGACGACGTTGCAACGCTTGCCGACAACGCTCTGCAACAGCTTTCCCGCCTCATTGCCGCGTACGACGACGATGCGACGCCCTATAAAGCGCTGCGCCGCGCGCGCTTCAACTACGACTACGACGACTACGCGCATCTTGCGCGCGTCGCGGAGTGGGCCGCGAGCGCGGAGGACGAGGTATCGTGAGCGTGAATTCGACACAGCCGGATCTGGAACAGACCAAACGCGCCCAGCGCGATGCCGCCGATCCGCGTACCTCCGCCTGGGTCAGCGCCAACGCCGGCACTGGCAAGACGCACGTGCTCACCCAACGCGCGCTGCGTCTCATGCTGGCGGGTACCATCCCCGAGCGCATCCTCTGTCTCACATATACCAAGGCCGCCGCGGCGGAGATGTCGAAGCGCGTCTACGACACGCTCGGCAAGTGGGTGACGCTACCGGAGGACGAGCTCGTTGCGGCCCTGACAGACTTAAGCGATCGCACGCCATCGGCAGACGAGATTGCGCGTGCGCGCATTCTATTCACGGCCGCGATCGAGACGCCGGGCGGCCTCAAGGTTCAAACCATCCACTCGTTCTGCGAGCGGCTGTTGCAGCGCTTTCCGCTGGAAGCCGACGTGGCACCCGGGTTCACCATTCTGGACGACGCGACGACGCATCTTTTGCAGCGAGAGGCGACCGACGCGGTGTTGCGCACTGCCACAACCGATCGCGCGTCGCCTGCGGGACGGGCGCTCGATATGGCCATTCGCTACGCGGGCGATGAGCGGTTCGACGAGCTGTTGCGCGAGGCCTTGAGTGAGCGGTGCTGGCTTGAGCAGGCCACACGTATCAGAATCGGTGACCACACGGATGAACTCGCCGCCGTGGAAGAGATCTATCGCGATGCCTTGGGCGTGCGCGCGGGTATCACCGAGGACAAGCTGATTGAAGAGATGGCGACGATCCTCGACGATGCGGCGCTTATCCGCTTGCGCGATGCGCTGAGCGGTAGCGATAAAAAAACCGATGTCACGGCAACAGGCCAGATATCTTCAGCTCTTGCGTCACAAAGCCTGCCTGCCCGCGTAGCGGCGCTGGAATCGTACTTCTGCACCGGCAAGGGTGAGCGACGTGCCAGTCTTATGACCAAAGCGGTCAAAAACGCGTTTCCTGATCTCGACGACGCAATCTCAAACGCGCAAAAACGCTTCGTCGCGTTGCTGGATGAGCGGCGTGGGCTCGCCATCGTCGCAGCGACGATCGCGCTACACCGGCTCGCTGGCGCGGTGCTCCAGCACTACACCCGCGCCAAGGCGCGGCGCGCGGCGCTCGACTATGAGGACCTGATCGCCAAGACGGTGACACTCCTGCACGAGAGGCAATGGGCGGCCTGGGTGCTGTTCAAGCTCGACCGCGGCATCGACCATATCCTGGTCGACGAGGCGCAGGACACGAGCCGCGAGCAATGGCAGGTCGTAGAGGCAATCGCGGAGGAATTTTTCGGGGCCGAGGGCAAGCGTGGCGAGCCCCGCACACTGTTCGCGGTCGGCGACGAGAAGCAGTCGATCTACAGCTTCCAGGGCGCCGCACCAGAGATGTTCGCGAAGATGGGCAAAAAGTTCGCGGAACTGACCGAGAATGCAAGCCAGCCGTGGCGGTCCATCCCGCTCGATTTGTCGTTCCGCACGGTGGCACCGATTCTCGCGTCGGTCGACCACGTCTTCGCCGATCCGGATCGCACACCGGGGATCACGGCCGAGGCGGCGGTGATCCGCCATGGTGTGCATCGCTTGGGGCAAGCCGGCCGCGTCGAGATCTGGCCGACGGAGAAGCACGGCGATGCCGAGGACGCCGATGTGTGGGCGCCACTGCAGGAGGGTGTGTCAAGCGCACCTCAACTGCGGCTCGCCGAGCGCATCGCCGCCACCATCCAGCATTGGATCGACACAGGCGAGCGTCTCGCCTCAGAAAACCGGCCGATCGAGCCGGGCGACATCCTCATCCTGGTGCGCAAGCGCCGGCCGTTCGCCGGACCAATGGTGGCCGCCCTGAAGGCGCGCAATATTCCCGTCGCCGGTGCCGACCGGCTTCGTCTCGCCGAACAAATCGCTGTAGAGGATCTCGTCTCGCTGGGCGATTTTCTGACTCTGCCTGACGATGACCTCGCACTGGCGGAGGTTTTGAAGAGCCCGCTGTTCGGTTTCGACGACGACGATTTGTTGGCACTCGCGGTCAGCGCCGATGGCAAGCCCCGCAAAGGCACGCTCTGGAAAGCCCTGATCGACAAGGCTGACGAGAAACCGCACTTCGGTGCCGCGGTCGAGACACTAAAGCGCTGGCGCGCACGTGCAGACTACATCCCGCCGTTCGAATTCTTCGCCGGTATCCTCGACCGCGAGGGTGGCCGCGCGAAATTCCTTGCGCGCTTGGGACTGGAAGCGGCCGATCCGCTCGACGAGTTCTTAAACCTGGCGCTCGCCTACGACGACCAGGCACCGCCTTCGCTCACCGGATTCCTTGCGTATTTGCGCGAGGCGAACCGAGAGGTGAAGCGCGACATGGAGCAGGGCCGCAACGAAGTGCGCGTCATGACCGTACACGGCGCCAAAGGGCTCGAGGCACCGATCGTGTTTCTGCCCGACACCTGCACGACCGCTTCGGGCGGCCGGGGTGCGCTGCTGGAGCTACCCGATGTCGATCTGCCGAAAGGGGTGAAAGAGAAGCCGTTCGTGTGGAGCGTGCCGGGCACCGGCAATCTTGCCGTTGTCGCGAAGGCAAAGACGCAGCGTAACGACCTCGACGCGCAAGAACGTCACCGGCTGCTGTATGTGGCCATGACGCGGGCACGCGACCAGCTCTACGTTGCGGGCTTCGAGGGCAAGAGCGGTCGCAGGCCGGGATGCTGGTACGAGTTGATCGACGAGACGCTGCGCGAAACCTTCACCACCGTGACTGGCAGCGACGGCGCACAAGTCCTTCGTCTCGACGAGGCGCAAACGGGACCACACGAACAGCGCAAGCATGCGATCGCTGAGGCCACGGACGCGGTACAGCTGCCGCCCTGGGCAATGCGGCCTGCACCACGCGAACCCTCGCTGACGATCCCGCTGGCACCCTCGCGGCTGGAAGCTTACGAGCCCGACGCGTCGGGCGAACCGCTTCCAGGGCCTCCGCGCCAAGGCCGACTGGACGAGCCACCCGTTCTTTCGCCCATAGCACTGACGCACGAGAACCGCTTCCTGCGTGGCACCCTTACGCACGCGCTACTTGAGCACTTGCCGACGCTTCCAGCCGAGAGCTGGAAACAGGCGGCAACCGACTTCATCGACAAACGTGGCATCGAGTTCCCGCCACACGTGCGCAAAGGGATCGTCAAAGAGACATTGGCCATTCTGACTGGGTCGGAGTTCGCCGCACTGTTTGGGCCGCAGAGCCGTGCCGAGGTGCCAATTGTGGCGCTCATCCCCAATCCCAAGCCAAACGCGCCGCCTCTAAAGCTCATCGGCACCATCGATCGGCTCATTGACTTGGGCAATGAGTTGCTGATCGTCGATTACAAGACCAACAGGCCGCCCCCGTCGAAGCCAGAGGATGTTGCACCGGCCTACCTTCTGCAACTTGCCGCATACCGTTTGGCTATCGCGCAAATTTACCCCGGACGCACGGTACAAGCGGCCTTGTTGTGGACCGAGACCCCGCGAATCATGCCTATAGCCACAACAACGCTCGACGAATATGCGTCACGGCTTTGGGACTTCGACCTTGGTCACCTTGACGCTAGCCAGTTGCATTCCTAACTTCCGGCTCGAAAGGATGCCCGCGGAACTTCGGGGCGGAGCATCGAAAGGAGAAGACCACATGGCGAATGAAGTCTCCGACAGCACGTTCGAGCAAGAGGTCCTAAAGTCCACGGTACCGGTACTCGTGGACTTCCATGCCGAATGGTGCGGGCCGTGTAAGGCGATGGCGCCAGCGTTGGAACAGGTTGCCCAAGAAATGAAGGGCAAGGTCAAGGTCGTGAAGCTCGACGTTGATCAGAACCCGAAGGTTACTGGCACCTATGGCATCCGCGCGATGCCGACACTGTTGTTGTTCAAGAACGGCGAAGTTGCCGCTCAACACACCGGTGCCCTCGTGCAGAAGAAAAAGCTCGAGGACTGGATAAACTCATCCGTCATGGCCTGAGCCACAAGACTGAAGACAATTCAACGGCCCTGCGATCATTCGCGGGGCCGTTTTTTGGCAGCCGATTCCGACAAAGGAAGGCGCACTAGTTTGCCTGGGGTTCGACGCCTTCCTGAAGGCCGAGAACATGGCCGGCAAGGTAGAGCGAGCCGCAAATGAGGACGCGCTTTGGGCCGGCATCGAGCTGGTCGACGTGTTGGAGCGCAGTTTCGATGTCACCTGCAACCTCGGCTTCCATGCCTAGAGCGCGCGCAGCATCAGCAAGCTCTTCGGGCGCATGTGGCGTTTCATGCGCACTGGGAATGGGGACCGTGACGACGTGCCGGGCCAGCCCCCGGAATGGCATGAGAAATCCGCCTGCATCCTTAAGGCCCATCATCCCGACGATGAGATAGAGCGGCTTGGGCGCACGTTCTTCGAGATCAGCAACGGTCTGCGCCAACGCAAGACCCGCAGCGGGATTATGACCCCCATCAAGCCAAAGTTCCGAGCCCGGCTTCAGCAGCGATGGTAGCGGGCCGGCATCGAGACGCTGCATGCGCGCGGGCCAGCGCACTTCTGCAAGCCCTATCTCGATGGCTCGTTCATCGATACCCAAAGCGGGCAACAAGGTGCGAAGCTCAAGGGCGGCAGCAACGGCTGTGCCGGCGTTGACGATTTGATGCGAACCAACGAGCGAGGGCAAAGGAAGATCCAACAATTCGTGCTCACTTTGAACAACGAGGCGGCCGCGCTGCTCATAGGCATCGAAGTGCTCGCCCCACATCACCAGATTGGCCCCGAGCCGCGAAACCTCCGTTCGGATGACATCCTCTGCCTCGGGCTCTTGCTGCGAGATCACCGCCGTCACACCAGCCCTTAAGATGCCGGCTTTCTCGTAGGCGATCTTGGCAAGCGTCCCGCCAAGCTTTTCGGAATGATCAAGCGATACCGGTGTGACGACCGAAAGGACCGGGCGATCTATGACATTCGTCGCATCGAGCCGGCCACCCAAGCCGACCTCGAGCAGGAGAACATCGGCGGGATGCTCTGCGAAGGCGAGGAACGCAGCTGCCGTCGTGATCTCAAACTGCGTAATGTCGTCGGCCCCATTAATCGCCTGCGTGCGCGTCAAAACGTCGATGAGCGCATCTTCGCCTATGGGGGCGCACCGCCCATCCGGACCAGCAAGCGCGATGCGCTCGTGAAATCGAACGAGATGCGGTGAGGTGTAGACGTGAACACGCGCGCCGGACGCCTCAAGCATTGCCTTCAAAAACGCCGTGACCGATCCCTTGCCGTTTGTGCCTGCAATGTGCACGCATGGCGGCAAGCGCTTGTGCGGATCGCCCAGCTTGGCAAGCAGACGTTCGACGCGCCCCAGAGAAAGATCGATGAGCAGGGGATGTAAGAGCTTTAATTCGGCAAGGAGCTGAGCGCTCGTTGGCATGTCAGCCTTCCTTTCGCCGCGCCGGACATGCCGATCTGGTCGGGCCTGTTTCCGTTTGTCCGCGCTGTGACGCGGGCTCGTTTCAATATCTCTGATTGTAGCAGATGAATATTTCGACGAGATGCCCCGGCACGTATTGAATTAGCTGTGCTTCTCATCGTCGCTCGGCGGAGGCTGCGTCGTGATCACTTCATCGTCGTTGGGTATTGTTTGCGATCGCGACTCAAGACGCGAGGGATTGAATTCTTCGTCGGGGCCCAGGATCTCCGGTTCGATGACGGCTTCTGCTTCGGGCTGGTCAATCGTGCTTATCACTTTGTTGTCGACTGCCTCGCCATTCACATAGGCTTTGCCATTGAGGCGCGGGCGCTTGGCATACTGCTTCGTCTTGCCCAATGGCAGCTTCTGCACCATCAACAGCTGACAGAGCGTGCCCAACGTCTCGCGCAACTTGTGGCGATGCACGACCATGTCGATCATGCCGTGCTCCAACAGATACTCTGCGCGCTGGAAGCCTTCGGGCAATTGCTCACGGATTGTCTGCTGAATGACTCGGGGGCCTGCAAAACAGATCAACGCACCAGGCTCAGCGATATGAATGTCTCCAAGCATTGCGTAGGACGCCGTAACACCACCAGTCGTCGGATCTGTGAGGACGACGATGTAGGGCAGACCGGCCTCGCGCAGACGCTGAACGGCGATGGTGGTGCGCGGCATCTGCATTAGGGACAGAATGCCTTCCTGCATGCGCGCGCCGCCGGAGGCGGCGAATAGGATGAAGGGGGACTTCCTCTCGACTGCGCGCAACATGCCAGCAATCACCGCTTCGCCCGCTGCCATCCCGAGCGAACCGGCCATGAAACGGAAATCCTGCGCAGCCGCAACGATGGTCAAACCATCGAGCGTACCCTCACCCACAAGGACGGCATCATCCAATTCGGTTATCGCTTTGGCATCCCGCAAACGATCCGTGTAACGACGCCCGTCGCGGAACTTCAGGGGGTCCTGGGGAACGGTGGGAACTTCGACCTTTCCCCACACACCATCATCGAACAGTTGGCGAAGCCGCGCGTCGGCAGACATGCGCATGTGGAAGCCGGAGCCCGGCACCACGAATTGGTTGGCCTCCAGGTCCTTGTAGAAGACCATCTGGCCAGTCTCGGGACACTTGACCCAAAGATTGTCGGGAACCTCGCGCTTCGTCGTTAGGAAGCTGCGGATCTTGGGCCGGACAACACTGTTGATCCAATTCACGCTTTAACGCCTCTCAACGCTGACTGGCTCCAAGACAAGCAAGCCTGAGCCATGTGAATTATAAAGTAACATATGAACCGTACGGACCGAGCAACTTGGTCGCATTCGGTATCAATTCAAGCCGCGTCGGCCGCAGCGAGGCTGTCAAAAACATCCAACAGGGCACGCTTCACGCGGCTTTGAGTGCTCCAGCAAGGGACTTCACCAAATCTAGGACAGATGGCACCGTCTTGCTAGTGGATCGCCCCTCCGGTCCCAGGCTTTGCTCGATGGCGCTTACCAGCGCCGAGCCGACCACAACCGCGTCAGCTCCTTCAGCAAGCGCCTTGGCCTGTTCTGGCGTCTTTACGCCAAAACCAACGGCCACGGGAAGGGGCGTCGCCTCCCTTATTTGCCGGATTTGCGTGTGAACTGCGTTAACATCCGGAGCTGCTGTGCCCGTAATACCGGTAATTGAGACGTAATAAAGGAATCCAGATGTGTTGGTGAGAACGACTGGGAGGCGCTTTGCGTCCGTTGTGGGAGTGGCCAAGCGAATAAAGTTCAGCCCACGCTGATTTGCCGGGATGCAGAGCTCATCGTCGGCCTCGGGGGGCAAATCGACCACGATCAGGCCGTCGACCCCGGCCGCGACGGCGTCTTCCAGGAACTTTTCGTTGGGGTAGACGTAGATTGGGTTGTAGTAGCCCATCAAGACAATCGGCGTTTCATCGTCGGATTTGCGGAATTCGGACACGAGTTGGAGCGTCGCTGCCATCTTGTGCCCAGCCTTGAGCGCACGAAGTGACGAAGCCTGAATGGCGGGTCCGTCCGCCATCGGATCAGAAAAAGGCATGCCGATCTCGATTAGGTCGGCGCCTGCGCCCGGGAGCCCAAGGAGAATTTCCTTCGACGTCTCAAAATCTGGATCGCCGGCCGTAACGAACGTCACAAGCCCTGCACGCCCCTCCTGCTTCAGCTTCGCGAAGCGGCGATCGATACGCGTTTCTTTTGCCATGTGGTTCTCTGGATGCGATCCGTGAATGCGGAGTGCTGCGTGCGCAGAACGCTCCTCTAGAGGTCCATGCCGAGATGACCGGCGACTGCGAAGATGTCCTTGTCTCCGCGCCCGCACATGTTCATCACCAGCAGATTGTCCTTCGGCAGTGTCGGCGCGAGCTTCTTGACGTAGGCCAAGGCATGCGAGGGCTCCAACGCCGGAATGATGCCTTCGAGCTTGGTGCACATCTGAAAGGCGTCGAGCGCCTCGGTGTCCGTCGCCGACACGTAGGTAACGCGGCCGCTATCTTTGAGCCACGCGTGCTCAGGGCCAACGCCTGGGTAATCAAGACCAGCAGAGATCGAGTGGCCTTCGAGGATCTGCCCGTCGTCGTCCTGCAACAAGTAAGTCCGGTTGCCATGCAAGACGCCGGGCTTGCCGCCGTTCATGGATGCGGCGTGTCCATTGGGCACATCGAGGCCGTGGCCGCCCGCCTCGACGCCATAGATCTTCACGGTCTCATCGTCGAGGAAGGGGTGAAAGAGCCCCATCGCGTTTGAACCGCCACCGATGCACGCAACGAGCGTGTCGGGAAGTCGGCCTTCGCGCTCCATCATCTGCTCGCGCAGCTCCTTGCCGATAACCGACTGGAAATCCCGCACCATCTCCGGGTAGGGATGCGGACCCGCAACCGTGCCGATGATGTAGTAGGTGTCGCGCACGTTCGTGACCCAGTCGCGCAAGGCTTCGTTCATGGCGTCCTTGAGCGTACCGGCGCCGCTTGTCACCGGGTTTACCTTGGCACCCAACAACCCCATGCGAAAGACGTTCGGCTTCTGGCGCTCCACGTCGGTTGCGCCCATGAAGACCTCGCATGGCAGCCCGAAACGCGCGCAAACGGTCGCCACTGCAACGCCGTGTTGCCCAGCGCCCGTTTCGGCGATGATGCGCGTTTTCCCCATGCGCCGTGCGAGCAGAATCTGGCCAAGACAATTATTGATCTTGTGAGAGCCCGTGTGATTGAGTTCGTCGCGCTTAAAATAGACCTTGGCGCCGCCGAAATGCTCGGTCAGGCGCTCAGCGAAATAGAGTGGGCTAGGCCGTCCGGAGTAATGGGCATTGAGGTCGTTCAGCTCGGCGTAATACGTAGGGTCTGCTTTGGCTTCGTCATAGGCGCGCTGCAAATCGAGGATCAACGGCATCAGCGTCTCGGCAACAAAGCGGCCACCGAACAGTCCGAAGTGCCCGCGCTCATCGGGACCACCTTGGAAGGTGTTTAGCTTTGCTTCTTTGGCCATTTTTCCTGTCATCGCCATGAACGGTTTCCTTGCCGGCTCGTGCGGCCGTTATGCTGACTGCTTAGCGGTCTTTGCCGCGTTAAGGAAGCGGCGGATAAGCTCACTGTCTTTCTGGCCGGGGCTGCTTTCGACCCCGGATGAGACGTCGACCGACTTGGCCCCTGTTAATCGGATGGCTTCTGCGACATTCAAAGGAGTGAGCCCTCCGGCAAGCATGTAGTCGAGCTTGCCGCGAACGCTCTCGAGCGCCCTCCAATCGAAGGCTACACCGTTCCCACCCGGCAGAGTGCCGTCCTGGTCTTCAGGCGCCTTGGCGTCGAAGAGAATCAGGTCGGCACTGTCTGCGTAAGCTAGCGCGGTTTCGGCATCGGCCGGTCCCTTGACCTTGATGGCCTTCAAAACCGGGCGTTTGAATCGCTCCTTTATTGCAGCGACACGTTCTGG
>Ga0315534_1000609_pt1 | contig 25041 bp, 25 predicted proteins | sample SalMarSW160240MG_FD_203094 | JGI IMG/M metagenome (GOLD analysis project Ga0315534, IMG submission 203094) | Salt marsh sediment microbial communities from the Plum Island Ecosystem LTER, Massachusetts, United States - Salt Marsh Sediment SW1602-40 ...
GCAAACTTAGCCCAGAGAGACGAAGATGGCATTCAAGCCGAACTACAATCGGGAGCGCGCGGAGCGTAACCGGGCCAAGGCGCAAAAGAAGCAGGAAAAGCTGAAGCGTCTCGAAGAAGAGACGGCCAAGCGCAAGGCCGCGCGTGGGGATGCGCCCGGCGCCGAGGACACCGGACCGGACGCCTAGGCGAACAGACCCATGGGTAAGAAATCGCAAACTCGCCCGAATGGCTTTGTGCTGTTCGACGTCCTCTATGAGGACGGCACGCAAACCTCGAACCGGAGGGTTCCCGCCGCCCAACTCGGCGGCCTCGACGGCGATGCGCCGGCCCGTGCCTTTGTCGAGGCGCAGGATCGGGAGATCGGCGCGGTCTCCGGCAGGCCCCGCGGGCGCATCAAGTCCATTGGCCGCTCGCGCGCGGCGACCAATAAGGGCGCGCCGGCCGAAGCCAGACGCGCCCTTCGCAATCGGTCGCTCGATCGCTAAAGTCCATCTCTCGCGCTAGCCTTCGTCGCCGGCGCCGTCGTCACCATCATCATCATCATCATCGTCGTCATCGTCGTCCGCGTCTTCGTTCTCAGCGAGCTGAACCGTGGCGGTCGTGTCCGCGGCCTGGGCGGCTTCATCGTTGCACGCGTAGGTGGTCGATGAGCCGGTGCTCAAGCCAAACATCAGAGCAACGGCGAACAGCAAGGCAACAACCAATTTCGTCATCTTTAGTCCCCTCTTGCTACTGCCCATTCACGGGCGCCAAGACTATAGCGCCACGCGAAGCAAGGGCCTATGGCACATTAAGCAATGCACAAAGGAAGATTTGGTTCCAGGGACTGCCAGCGCCGTTTGACTGTCAGGCGGACTTGAGAGAGGCCATGTCGATCGAGAAGCGGTACTTTACATCGGACTTGAGCAATCTCTCATAGGCTTCGTTGACCTTCTGGATCGGGATCACTTCGACGTCCGCGGTAATGTCGTGCTCTCCGCAGAAATCGAGCATCTCCTGGGTCTCGGCAATGCCGCCGATGAGAGAACCCGACAGACTGCGGCGCCCAACGAGCAGATTGAAGGCGGCGACGGGAAGCGGCTTCTCGGGCGCACCGACCAGCGTGAGGTTGCCGTCGCGCTTGAGCAGCGCGAGATACGCATTGATGTCGTGTTGCGCCGAGACCGTGTCCAGAATGAAGTCGAAGCTTCCGGCGTGACTCTTCATCTCGTCTTCGTTGCGCGAGACCACCACCTCGTCGGCGCCGAGACGTCGCGCGTCGTCAGTTTTGCCGGGCGAGGTGGTGAACACGACCACATGAGCGCCGAGCGCATGCGCGAACTTCACGCCCATATGGCCGAGGCCGCCAAGACCGACCACGCCCACTTTCTGCCCCTTGCCGACGCCCCAATGGCGCATCGGCGAATAGGTGGTGATGCCGGCGCACAGCAGCGGCGCCGTTCCAGCGAGATCGAGATTCTCCGGCACGGCCAACACGAACCGTTCATCGACTACGATACTCTCCGAGTAGCCGCCAAAAGTGACGCCGCCGAGATGCTTGTCGGGGCTGTTGTAGGTGAACGTCGCGTCGGGACAAAACTGCTCGAAGCCCTCCTTGCAGTTCGGGCAGGTGTGGTCGGAGTCGACCAGGCAGCCGACCGCGGCGAGGTCGCCGGGCTTGAAGTTCTCGACCGCTTCGCCGACTTTGGTGACGCGTCCGACGATTTCGTGGCCTGGCACGCACGGATAGACCGTCGGCATGAACTCCCCCCACTCGTTGCGGACCTGATGCAGGTCGGAGTGGCAGATGCCGCAGAACAGAATTTCGATCTGTACGTCGCGGTCGAGCGGATTGCGCCGCGGAACGGTGTCGGGCGCGAGCGGTGCGGTCTTGCTGGCGGCGGAGTAGGCTTTGGCGGTGTAGGCGTTTTTCACGGACGATCTCCTCGGCTTGCTTGCCTTTCTTGTGTCCCGCAACAGTTAATGCCCAAAGTTCAGAGACGTTACGGGCGGCACAGCCCATGTTGCAAGATCTCATCGGCGAGCGCGTCGGCCACCAAACCGTTGGCATAGGTATCGAGGTGGACCCAGCTCACCAGATGTTGCCGCTCTTGATCGAGCAGGCCGATAATATCGACGAATGGCAGCTTGTTCTTTTCCGCCCAAGTCTTGAGATCCCGCATGAGCCGCGCATGAACCAGAAAGTCGAACTCATAACCCGAAATGGCTTCGCCGCGTTTCAGGATGCGCTTGATCCCCGCCAACTCGTCGGCATATGTGACGCCCTTCAAATCCGCCCTCCGAGCCGCAGGGATGCCGAACCATGATTTGGAGTTGGCTTGCTGGTTGGCAACGATGAACAGGATGTTCTTGCGCTTGGCGGCCTTCCGGATCATGTCCAGGTCGTGAAGAAATATCACGCTTGTTTCGGCACTGACGTCGCGCAACGACTCGAGCGTCTCCTCAGCCGAGGCCTGAGTGTGAGCGGCAACCTGCTCGTCTACGAATCGCGCCAAGAGGGAGACGCGAGCGGCCGCATTCCATGCGGCTTCCAACCGGCCCATGGATGTCTCGCTCGCGCCCGCTTGCCGGAACTCCGTGGCGCGAAGTTGGACGCTGTCGTTTCTTCCCTCGTAAAATGTAATGACATCGGGATCGAGCGCGAGGCCCTCGGCCATGAACATTTCCCGGATGTCATAAACGCCGGCGTCGGGAATGGCGAAGTTGATGACCTCGAAGCGTTTCGGCCCATGGCAAAGTGCATTCAGCCGTTGTTCGAGCAGATAGGGATAGGTTTCGTCGTCCTTGTTGAAAAACCCAAACGTCGATGACGCGCCGAGCGTCAGGACCCTGACGACGTCATCGGGCTTGGCGATCGAAAATTCACGACCGCGAAATCCTTGGCTGTTGATGGCGACGGGAAAAATCTGGCCGCTGTCGATATCCTTTATGTATTTCGTCTCGTTGGAAAAGAACTTGAAATATCCGCGCTTCTCGTTCTCGTGCTTCGACACGGTATCGAGTGCGTTTTCGTTAGCATGCCAATCGAGGCGTTCCCGCGCATATTGCCTAAGCAGCTCTTTCTTCCGGTATTCGCTGAACGCGTTCCGGTACCACGGCGTTCCGTAGGCGAGCACGCGCGGCCCGGCCTGCCAAGCAAAGTAGCCGCGAAACGCGAGCTCGAGCAGCACCGCCACGGCGACGATCAAATAGACTGGAAACGCAACCCTGCGGCCAAAGGCGCTGCTGCGTTGCACCGATGTTGTATCGACCATGGCCTTGCAAGCCTTCGCGCAAACCCCTGGGGCGAGAGCGGATGCTCCGGCCGCGCCCTTCGGCCCCACATAATAAAGAAGGCGCTCGCTTGTCCGCCACGCCCCCCTAGCGATGATGCGGACATTTGCGGAGGAAGTGCGGCGCCCGGAAGGGTTGCATCCTTTCCGGGCGATTTACGCTTCGGCACTGGCTCACGATCCTAGCTAACAGGAGTGTGTGGCCTTATCGCTTGCACGTCGATCGGCTTACCCAGGCGTCGTCGCCGACCTTGCTGTGAACGAAACGGATCGTATTGGCGTCTTCCAACGTGCCCGAATGACGCTGCAGGTCTTTGTACGAAACGATTTCGACGGTCTTTCCGTCCCAGCCGACAACCCCGAGCGCCGTCCACTCGCCCTTGAAGGATTTTTCTCCGGTTACGCCCTCGCCCTTGACGCCCGTCTCCTCCGACAGAGTCCAGCTGAAGGTTCCTTTGAACAGATTGTCACGCTGCTCGCTGATCTCGAAATCGTATTTGAGGGTGGTCCATTCGCCGCGAATGAGCATCGGGGCGGGGCCGCACTGCCACGTCCCGGTCAAGTCAGCTGCCTTCGCGTCCGCAGACGACATCATGAAAATGAGCGCAAGTGCGAAAAGAGATAGAGGCTTATGCATTGGATATTGCTCCTTTAAGTATCCAGACTAGTTGTCAAAGTTTGCAGTTCTGCGAACCGAGAGATCTATTCTTTCGTCATGGAAATACGTCCGTCTTCTAGGATGGTCCAGAACGGATTGTAGGCGATCTCCCATTTGTGGCCGTCGGGGTCGGAGAAATAACCTGAATAGCCGCCCCAAAAAACCTCTTCCGGTTCTTTCTCGATCATGACGCCGTGCTGTTTCAGATGCGCGAAGATCGCGTCCACGTCCTCTTTCGATTTGGCGTTATAGGCCAGCGCGAAGCCGCGATAGGCCGACATGCCGCGCGCGGCACCCATGTCCTTGGCCAGATTGCCGTGTTCGAACAGCGACAACACCACGCCGTTCAGATCGAAAAAGACGATTTCAGGAGGGCTATCGGCCGCGGTCCAGCCGAGAACGTCTTCGTAGAAATTCTTAGCCCGCTCCAGATTCTCCACCCCAAGGGTGATCAAACTCACGCGCTGGTCCATGATGATTCCCCCTGTCACAACGGATGTCCTCGCGCCGGCTAGCCTATTGCGGTCGCGTGCCGGGAACTGAACAGGGATCGGACTCTGCGCTTGGCCCGCTGCGCAAGCTCCCCGACAATTCATGATAGATGCGGCAGGCCGTGCAATCGGTAAAATTCAGCTGTTGCACGTCTGCGTCCTCGCTCGCGCCGTGCAGCCTGCAGGCCAAAGGCGCTCCGCTATAGACGCCAATGAGTTTGCGCGTCGGACGAGACAGCTGCCAGACGAGCGGCAATCGCCAATCGGAGGCGTCCAATGCGACTAGCCGGGCGGGTTCCACTTCGCTGCCTGCAGGCATCTGTTCAAATCCGGGGAAATCGGGACGGCCGGCCAGCCGCAAAAAAGTATCGCCGATCCGCGTCTCCCGGACGCTCAGCATGGCCGAAATCGGAGCGATGAGATCGATGCGGGTCGGCCGCTCGTCGTAGAACTCGGTGAAGCGCTCCCCGAACTCGATCCAGTCGAAAAAGCTGATCACAATGAAGTCGACATTCTTAAATTGCGGGCGCAGGATCGCGATGATGTCCTCCGCCGACGACAACCCCGAATTGTCGTAATAACCGCCATCGACAAAGCTCAAGGCATCGTACGATCCGGCAGGGAGCACCCAAGGAAAGCGGGCGCTCAAGACGGCCGCCGTGCTGAGCGCCATCGTTTCCCTGTGGCGCGTTCCCGACTCATGCGGCGCGTCCCGGCGCGCTCCTTCGCTTTGGCTCTCGGGGCGCAAGACATCGAACAACGGAACGCGCGCGTCATCCATGCGCATGAACGGCATCACGGCGTGGTTGATCCCGGTTTCGACATTGGTCGTGTTCAACACCAAAGCCGGCGTCGACCCATCCGGGTTCCATAAGGAGAAGACGTCGTCTCTGAAGAGACCGGGGTCCTCAGGGGCAATTTGCGCCCAGGTCTTCTCGATGCTCGCTTCCAGAGCCCGGGCGCGGTCGAAAGGCGGGATCGGAAAGGGGAGAAAGTGCTGAATGAAGTCGGGAAACAATAACGCGGCCATCAGCGGCGACAGGAAATCGGCGTCGAAGAACTCATCGACTCGTTCTTCATACCGTTCGTTGCGTGCTTCGTTCAGTGGGGTGCAGGGCGCATGCGCCCCGTTCGGCGCTTCCAGCGCTTTTGTCAGAGCGGCAAACACCGCCCCGCCCAGACTTCCGCCTGAGACGCCACTGATGGCAAAATTATGCTGCGCGAAGCTGGGGCACTGATCCTGCAGCCGGGCCAGGAATTTGGACGTGTGGTAGGCGGCATATAATCCGCCGCCCCGGGCCGCCACGATATAGACGGGATAAGGCTGGTTCCGTTCCTCGTAAAACTGCCGGTCTTCGCGGGCCCGGTACCAGGCGTCGAAGGCGCGAGCCACATCCGGTTTTTCAAATGCCTGCGCCGTCTGCCACGTCCGGATGGCGTGATTGTTGTTCAACTCGAAGACCGACGCCACCACGGCGACGATCACCAGTATCGTTATGAAGGGGATGCCGGTCCGCCTGCCGAGAAGGTCCAGCAGCATCAACAGCAGCACAAGGCAGATGACGAAGACATTGAAGATCGTCAGCGCGCCAAGGGCCTGCGGCGCTTCAACGGCCGTGAGCGAAAATACGATCGCGACCGCGAGAATGAGCGCGTAGAACACAAATCTCGGTTCCTGGCTCAACAGAGAGCCGAGCGGCGAGGGGTGGTTTGCTCCTATCCGCCTGGCCCGCAACATCGCCCATAGAATGAGCAGCGCCGCCAAGCCGAAGCAGATAAAGGCGCCGATCTGCAAAATTTCGGAATAGGTCTGAAGTTCGGCCTGGAACGTCTTGAGTTCCGCAATGCGGCCATCGCTGCCCAAACCCTTCATGACGTTGCCGGCATGAACTGCGGCATAGAGTAGGTGCTGCTGGGCGCCGAGGATGCCGAATCCGCAGGCGACAATCGGAGCAGCGCCGATCAGGCGCGGCAACCAGCGGAGCAGGGCAGAATCGGCTGGCTTTCCGGAAACAGAATCATGGCCCAGCGTTTGCGTCAGATAATATGCCGTATTCCACAAGACCGAGCCGGCCAGGAACAGGGACACATAGGAGGCCAGGATCTGAGGCCAGTCCGTTTGGATATCCTGGGCGAGAATCCGATAGATCTCGTGGGTTTGCGGCGGCACATAGAGTGCCAGAGACGCGAGAACCGCCACGGCGAGCGGGACTCGCACAATGTTGAGCGTAGAAAAAAACTGCCTTAAGCCTTGCAATAAACTTCGATCGAACGACATGCGCTAACTGTCTACAAGGTTAGCGTCCGCTTCAACACCCAAAAGCCGACATTAGACTCGTCGGCGACGTGCCGGACAATTGCCGTCATCCACGTTGCGTCGCCGAACTGTGGCACAAGCGGTGAGGCTTTTTCGTGCCGCGCTAAGGCGAAATTAACCGCGCGTTAATCATAAATCGCGTCCTATCGAGGCGAGGGTTAACGCAATGTCAACAGCACGGCCATCGTTCAAATTCCGGGGCGGCTCGTTCCATGCCCTGGTGGTCAAGCCGGAGATTCCGATCGAGGGCTGGCTTGCCGAGATCGATGCCTTGCTCGCCCGCTCGCCCGGGTTCTTTGCCGGAAAATCGCTGGTGATCGACGTTGCCGGGCTCGATCTCGACAAACAGACCTTCCTCGATCTGCTGGACGAGCTGAGCCGGCGGCACATCCGCATTCTGGGTGTCGAAGGCGCGGCTGCGTCCGTGCTCGACGGCAAGGTCCCGTCCTTGATGCGGGGCCAGTCGGAGAGGTGCAAAGTGACCGCGCCGCCGGAGGAAACCCCGCCCGCGCCTGCGGTCTCCCTCCTGCTCGATACGCCGGTGCGGTCAGGCCAATTGATCGTCCATGCCGACGGCGACGTTACGGTGGTCGGCTCGGTGGCCTCAGGCGCGGAAATCGTCGCCGCCGGCTCAATACATGTTTACGGCACGTTGCGGGGACGCGCCCTGGCCGGCGCCTACGGCAATCAACAGGCCAGGATCTTTTGCCGCCGGCTCGATGCCGAGCTGATGGCGATCGACGGCCGCTACATCTTGGCTGACGAAATCGAACCTCAATTCCGAAAAGAGTCGATCCAAGCCTGGCTCGACGGCGACGAATTGAAGTTCGCGGCAATGAACTGAACCGAAGGAGCATTCACATGGCTCAAGTGGTGGTGGTGACATCCGGAAAAGGCGGGGTCGGCAAGACGACAACGACCGCAAGCCTTGGCGCGGCTCTGGCGGCCGCCGGGGAGCGCGTCGCCGTGGTCGATTTCGACGTCGGCTTGCGCAATCTCGATCTCGTCATGGGGGCCGAGCGCCGCGTGGTGTTCGACCTTGTTCACGTTGTGCAGGGGACGGCCAGGCTGTCGCAGGCGCTCATCAGAGACAAGCGGATCGAAACGCTGTTCCTGCTTGCCGCCTCGCAGACGCGCGACAAGGACGCTCTGTCGGACGAGGGCGTCGAGCGCGTGATCCAGGAGCTCAGGCAATCCTTCGATTGGATCATTTGCGACAGTCCGGCCGGCATCGAGCGTGGCGCGTCGCTGGCCATGCGCTTTGCCGATCTCGCCGTGGTTGTCGCCAATCCCGAAGTGTCGTCGGTGCGCGATTCCGACCGGATCATTGGCTTGCTCGATTCGACCACCGACAAGGCCAAGCGGGGCGAGCAATTGGAGAAGTCTCTGCTTCTGACCCGCTATGAGCCGGGCCGCGTCGACCGCGGCGAAATGCTCGGCGTCGACGACGTGCTGGAGATTCTCTGCATACCGCTGCTCGGCATCATCCCGGAGAGCAAGGAAGTGCTGCACGCCTCGAACATGGGCCTGCCGGTGACTCTCAACAATCCGGCCAGCGCTCCGGCGCGTGCCTACGCGGACGCCGCGCGTAGACTACAAGGCGAGCAGGTTCCGCTGACCGTACCGAGCGAGAAGGCGACGCTATTCAGCAGGCTGTTGGGCCGGAGGGCGGCGGCATGAATTTGGGGTCTCTGTTTGGACGGCCGCGCTCGGCCAGCACCGCTCATCACCGCCTGCAAGTCCTGCTGAAACACGAGCGGCGCGGCAGGCCCGACCTGATCCCGCTGCTGCGCGAGGACATCCTCGCCGCCATCGGCAAGCATGTCGCGGTCGACGAAGACATGGTCCGGCTGAAGATCGACCGCGGCGAGGCGGTGTCTCTGCTCGAGATCGAAATCGAGATCCCGAACGACGCCAAGCAAAAAGCCTGCGCTTAGGCGGCGCGGCGACTGAAAAGAAACGGCCCTGCCGTGGCCGGTGACACCAACAGCAGGGCCGAGTCTGGGGGCGCTAGGGTCAGTTCTTGTCCGGGGAGAGCATGGCGCCCTTTTGCACCGAGCGGGTGCCGTCCCAGTCGATGTGGTACTTATCCTCGGCGGTGAAATAGCCGGAATAGGTTCCTTTGCCTTGCGAGCCGGCAAGGGCTCCGGTCGCGCTGTCAATGGCATAGCTTCCCTTCATCGTCGTGTTCGGCTTGCCGTCTTTCATCGTGGTGGTGACGTTGCCTTCGAACTTGACGATCATCTGGTCGGACCCTTTGGCAAAGATCACATAGCCTTGCTGCGGTCCGTTGCCTTGACGCAGGTCGGCGGTCTGCCGTTCGGTCACCGAGAAGCCGTCCAGGGGTCCGCCCGGGCTGGCGGCGGTGCCGGTGGCCTCGGTCAACATCAGGACATGGCCGTCCTGATCCGGGATCGGCTGCATATCCCGCTTGGTGTAGCTCCCATCGTAGCCGCCAGCATCCTTGACGCTTTCGGCCAGCGTGCTCGTGGACGCAAATCCGATCGCGGCCATTGTCGACAGGGCCACAAAGATATGTGCGAGTTTCCCAAACATGGCATTCACCTCTCTTGTTCCCGGCCCGCAACGTGGCCGGGCGCTTGGCTAAAGCCCACCGGAGTGGACCGTGAGAGGCGCGGGCCCGCGCCATGGTTGGAAGCCTAGAGTCCGGCTTTGTTCGAGTCCCGATAGGAAGGTGAAAATTTCCGAAACTGTTCCGGGAGCGGCGCGGGGGCCGCTTCAGCCCGCGGCGCGCTCCGCGGCAATCGTGCGCAGCACGCGCCGCTCCTCGTCGCCGATGGCTTTACGGATATCGACGATGCATTGGGTGAGTGAATCTTCGGTGACGGCAACATCGTCCCAGACCTTGGCGATGATGTCGTCCTTACCGACCATGCGTCCGGCGCTTTCGGCGAGAAGGCGCAACACGGCCCAGGAGCGCGGCCGCAACTCGACCCGATCGCCCGAGGCGGTGCGCAACTCGTCGCCGGCAAGATCGATAATGTGGCGCGGCAGTCTAACCTGCCGCCGAAGCCTTGGAGCAGCGTCGGTCATGGCCGCGCCTCGCCCTCTGACTGTGGCGGCTTATTGTCTTCCTTTTTTGCAGCGATTCAAAGAACTTCCCACGCCTGCGGCTGGGCGGCAGGTGCGGGTTTTCGGCCGAATGCGGACCAATTGGGGCGCCGGCCGCAACCGGCGCCCCGCGTAGGATGTAAACGCCTACGACTTACTCTTTCTCAGAACACGTGCTGGCGTCAGCATCCCACGTGCCGCCGGCCTCCGTGCACTCGGCTTCGGTCGTCGCCTTCGTGACGTCACCGGCAAAAGCGGGCGCGGCGACGGCAACTGCAATCGCAAAGAGAAACAGGGAAAGAATGCTCTTCATGTCATTGCTCCATTTCACAACTGAGCCGCTTAGTACGGCCCTGGGCAAGGAAACAATCGTCCGGCAGCTTGGTTCCACCCCCGGCAAACAATGGCGATTTCCGGGCACGCGTCCCGGGTCGGCCTCCTCCAGGTTTGAAAGGTTGTTTTGAAACGCGGTACTCTGTCCGAGGCGCCAAAATGGCCACATCACGGTAGCTGCCTTATGGCCACTTCCTCTTCTCCCGAGCGGCGGGACCAAATCGCTTTGCCATCGCATGTCATCGATCTTGCGTCCGGCGAATTGCGCGGGGCGACGGGCGAGCATGTCGATTTGCGCCCCCGCTCTTTTGCTGTCCTGCGCGTTCTTGCCGAAAATGTGGGCTCTCTGGTCACCAAGGACGAAATCATTGCCAAGGTCTGGGACGATGTCGCCGTTACCGAAGACTCGTTGACGCAATGTATTGCCGAGATCCGCAAGGCAATTGGTGACGAGGAGCGGCGAATTCTGCGAACCGTCCCACGCCGGGGCTATACGCTTACGTCATCGGAGCAAAAGGGAACGGCAGCGCCGGTGTGCCGCCGCCCGACTCTTGCAGTCCTGCCGTTCAGGTCGCTGTCCGGTGACGAAGAGACAAGCCTGGCCGTAGGCGTCGCCAGCGAGCTCCTCAATGAACTCGCTCGCAATAGAGATCTCCGGCTCATAGGCCGTGGCTCGTCATTCGCGCTAGGAAGCCAATCTGCCAGGGCCCAAGAGCTTGGCGAGCAACTTGGCGCCCGCTATCTCGTGGAGGGCACGGCCAAGCGCGCCAAGAACGAAATCGTGGTCGATGTGCAACTGGTGGATGCCCGCGAGGGAATCATCGTTTGGGGAGACAGCTTTTCTGCGAAAGCAACCGACATCCCTCGTACCCAGCGCCTCATCGCCAATCGTATCGCTGCGAGCGTGCGCGTGGGCATGCATGAGAGCGAAAAACAAGCGACGCTGGGCCGGGCGCCAAGCGACCTTGACGTCTACGAGCTCACTCTCCGTTCCATGAGCGAACATCAGTTCACTGCTGAAGCGACGCGCGCCTGCCGCCAGAATCTCGAAGAGGCACTCCGCCGGGACCCCAATTATGCTCTGGCGTGGGCCCAGCTTGCTTGGGTCAACTTAATTGATCTCTGGGTACAGCTTACCGGCGAATGGCATTTGTCGCAGCTTGACGAGGTGATAGAGCAGTTTTCTCGCGCCATCAAATTGGATCCGAACGTACTGAGAGCCTACCGTGGTCTGGGTCAGTCATTGATCATCAAAGGAGACGTTGCACAGGCCTTGACTGTGTCGCGCCGAGGCTTCGAGCTCGGTCCAAGCGAACCTGACAGTCTGATTTTTTATGGGATAGCCTTGTTTGAATCCGGCAACTTGGCCGAGGCCACTGAGAAGATCGAGCAAGCGATGGCGCTGCATCCCGTGCGGCCGTCTTACTACTCATATTTTTACGCAATCATTCTTTGGGCGAATGAGCGATTCGAGGAGACGTTGAAGGAGCTTGCAACGGTTCCCGGCGCGGAAGTTTATCGCGCCCTGGCGCTCGTTCGCCTCGGCCGTGTTACCGAGGCCAAAGACCAGATTGCGAAATATCGTGCACGGCCTTCGCGTCCTCTGTTGTTTCCCCCACACCCCCCGGCCCTAGCCAAGCGCTTCCTGGAGGAAGGAGAAATTGCCGGCTGGCGCCCTTCGCTCGCGACGCAGAAGGCCGTCTAGGGCTTCGTCGCCGTCGACCGGCAACCCTGACGCGGGCAAATCTCCCGCGAGCGCCGGTTTCAGAATTTTCATGGTTTTTTTCAGATGGCTGTCAGGACCTGCCGTCCGCTTCTGCCCTACATTCGCAGCATAGAAATGGCCTCGGAACGTCTCAACGGTCGTCACCACGAGACGCGGATGAAGATCAAGCAGGAGAAATGCCATGAAAAAGATACTGGTCGCGACGGCAATGTCAGCCGCTCTGTATGCAGGCCTGCCGAGCCCTTCCACTGCGGAGCAAGCACCGACGAGCGGCAACGGCGCGAACGTCGACACGATCGTTGCCGATCTTGAACGCCGTATCGAGCAATTGGAGACGAAAGTCGGCGCTAGCACAGCTGACTCTGCTTTCCAGGCGCGCGGCGCCAAAGCTCGGCACCTGACCGTTCCCGCAAAAGCATCGGACTAGGGGCTTCCGGTCTGCCTCGCTGTTCGCCTTACGGCACGGTTCGAGAGACTGGGGCTCAAGATCAATATTGAGGCTCAAGATGATGAAACAGGACAGACCAAAGCTCATCACGTTTGGGATTTCCCCTTACTGCGAGAAGGCGCGCTGGGCCCTCGATTGGCATGGAATTGACTATCAAGAGATCGGTTGGCCGTGCGGCTTGCATGAGCTTCTGGCGAAGCTTGGCGGCGCGAAGGCCACCACGGTGCCAATCCTCGTGAACGGCGACGAATTGGTGCAAGGAAGCAGCGCGATCATCGATTGGGCCGATGAACGGGCGGGGGCTCATGGCCGGCAGCTAACGCTACCAGACGCTCGTAAGATCGAGCAGCGTGCCGACGACGTCATCGGTGTCCACGTGCGTCGCCTATACTTCGCCGAGATGCTCCCACGGTTTCCACATCTGGCTAAACCCGGGCTGATCTACAATACGTCCGCCTCGCATCGTTTTATTGGCAATATGATGTGGCCGGTCACTTGGCGCATCATCATGCGGAGGTATGACGTTACCCCGGACGCCGCCTCGGAGAGTCGCGCGGCGCTAGCTGCCGAACTTGACTGGCTTGAAAGCCAGCTTGCCGATGGCCGTCCATACCTCGTCGGGGACCGCTTCAGCCGGGCGGATCTGAGCGTGTCGAGCCTGTTGGCGCCGATTGCGTGCTCTGAAGAAATACCGGCTTTTCGAACCAGCACCTTCGCCGATGCTCTCATTGCCAATTCCAGGCGTTGGGCCGAGCGTCCTGTCATGCGCTGGGTGAAGGAACAATATGAAGCTCATAGGGCTCCAATGCGCCTTGCGGCTTAATCGGCAAGCGCCGCAGAGCGTCCGTTAATGGAGCCTAGCGGACGCGGCGCCCCAAGATGACCCGTTGCCCGCCGGCCTCACATCATGCCGCACGGCGCACCCAGCAACTCATCGGCCTTCTTCTTCTGGTCGTCCGTGAGCGCGTTATAGAGCGTTTCGGCTGCCGGCTTCAGCTCCTTCAAGTTATCGAGCTTGGCTTGCGCAACGTTGATACGCGCATCCATGCGCTCCAGGGCTTTGCCGCTTTCCGAGGCTTTCATCATGGCCTGACGCGCATTTTCCATAGCGGTGCGTCCTGACCTAACCGCATCGGCATAGGCATTCCAGGCGTCCGTCTGTGCGTCGGTGATCTCGAGATCGGCTTTGATATAGGCAAGGTGCGCTTCCATCATCGGGCGAGAATGCATCATGCCCTTTCCCATCATGCCCTTGCCCATCATGCGGCTCATCATGCCGCCCATTTTCGGGCAGTTGCCTTTGCCCTTGCGCATCATGCCGCCCATCATGCCGCCGCCTTGATCCGAGCCGTCCTTGCTCATCATGCCGCCGCCTTGATCCGAGCCGTCCTTGCTCATCATGCCGCCGCCTTGATCCGAGCCGCCCTTGCTCATCATGCCGCCGCCTTCGCCATTCTGCTGTGCGAGGGCCGGCGTTGCGGCGATCGCCAGCGCCGTGCAGGCCGCAAGCATCCACATGCCATGCTTTCTCATTGCATCCTCATTGCCGTTCGCAGTTGTCGATAAGATTAAATTGGGGTCTCGCCGCGCCCAATCCATACGGCGCAAAGACGCACCTCAAGATCAGGCGCGGTCCCCCGTCTCCGCAGCCTCCCGTCCATCGGCGCCTGCCGCGCTTTGCTCGCCAGTTGTAAGCGTGACGTCTGCCGGCGGGATGAGGTGAAGATCGCGCTGCGGGAAGGGGATCTCGATGCCGTTCGTGTGAAACTTGTCCCAGACGCGAAGAAGAACGGCGCTCTTGATGTTGGACACACCGTTCCTCGGGTCGCGGATCCAGATCCGAATCTCCAGATCGACCGAGCTGTCGCCGAAGCCTTTCAGCAGCACGTTGGGCTCGGGGTGGGTAAGAATGCGTTTTTCTTCTCTCGCCGCCTCGAAACAGAGTTCGATCGCCTTGCGGGGGTCTGACTTGTAGGAGATACCGACGGGAATCTTCAGGCGCACTGCATCGTGGCTGTACGACCAGTTCACGACTTGCTGGGTAATGAGATCTTCGTTTGGGATGAGATATTCGGTGCCGTCCCGGGTCACCACCGACGCATAGCGCGCGCCGAGCGAGTTGATCCAGCCGAAGGTCTCGCCGACCTGGATGACGTCGCCGGGCTTAATCGACCGATCCAGAAGAATGATGACGCCGCTGATGAGATTGGACACGATCTTCTGCAGGCCGAAGCCGATGCCGAGGCCGATCGCGCCACCGAGAACAGCGAATGCCGTAAGATCGATACCGACGCTCGACAAGGCGAGCGCAATGGCGATGCCGACCAGCACGACCTTCAGCAGCTTGACCAGCAACACCTGGAAGGTCGGGGTCAACTGGACGCTTTGGGTAATCCGGCGCTCCAAGACCCGCGACGCGAGGAAGGCGACCCATAGAAGAATCGCGAGCGAAAGGACGGCATTGATAATGAGCAATGCGGAAATACGGATGCCGCCGACGGTGATGGCGACGCCGTCGAGCACCTCGACCGTATCGTCGAGCAGACCCAAAATGCTAAGCGCGGCAACGGTCCAGGCAACGAAGGTGATGGCCTTTGCCCATCCCGGATCGCGGACCAGATTGGAGGTCAGGCGAATGACCAGCCAGACGGCGAGCAGGCTCGCCGCAATTCGCAGGATTTCGGCATGTTGCTCGGCCTGATCGTAAGCCGCCAGCGCGACTGCGAGCAGAAGCAGCCAAACTGCCGGCAGCGTCAGCGGCGTCAGCTTGGCGGCGTTTCTTAGAACTGCCGAGGAGAAGCGTTTCCGCGGCTCGCGCGTCAGCTGGGCAAGCTGGGCGTCAAGCCACTCCTTCAGCTGCGCGGCAATCGGCCTGGAAACCAGAAAGAGAACGGCAACGATCAGAAGTTGAACAAGGTTCGACCAAACAAAAACGTCGCTTCTGATCCACGTCTCGAACAGCTCTCGGAGCTTTACCCAATTTTCGCTGTCAAAGATTTCTTCCACGCCGGTCTCCAATCGCCCCTAAATCCATTTCAGCCAGCGCAGAACGACAAATTGCAAAACGGCCAGGGCCGGAATCAGGAGCGCCACCACAAGAAACGCCCAATTCGTCTCGACGCCTGGCATGCCGCCAACATTGATACCCAACAGCCCTGTCAGCAGACTCGCGGGAAGAAGCAGCGTGGCCACGACCGTTAGCAGATACATCGTCCTGTTCATTTGATCGTTGACCCTGTTGTTCAGCTCGTCCTGGGCGATTGCCGCCCGTTCGCGAATGGAATCGAGGTCCTCGACGAAGCGCAGCGTCCGGTCGGCGGTCTCGCGCAAATAGGCCCGGTCCAGATCTTGCAGCCAATCGACCTGCTCCATATGGAGCCGGGACATGGCGTCCCGTTGCGGCGCGAGGTAGCGCCGAAACGTAATGGCCTCCTGGCGGACCTCGTGCAGCCGCCGGCGAATTGGTGCGTCCGTAGAGGTCAGAAGCTCAGTTTGAATTTGGTCTACTGTTTCGTCAAGGTCGTCGATAATCGGGATGATCGGCTTCAAGAGTTGATCGGACACTTCCGAGAGGAACCCGCTTGAGTCTCGCGGCCCGGCTTTCTGCAGCAGAAGATCTCGTATGACAGTTCCCGCCATCAGTCGCCGGCGCCGCAAGGTAATGATGCGGTTTTGGCCGATCCACATGTGAAGGCCGACCATGTCGTCGCGATCGTCGCCGGTATTGAGGTTAATGCCACGGAGCACAACAAGAAGGCTTTGCGCGATACGCTGAACCCTCGGCCTGGTGGCCGAAGGCAAGAGCAGTGTCTCCATCATGGCCTTGTCGATATCGGTCTGCTCCCGGACCCAGGATTGAGCGCGTTCCCCGGTCCGATCGAGATGGACCCACAACACGCCGTCTTGAGGCGTCCAAGTTCCGAGTCCCGGCCAGTCGAGCTCCCGGGCGCCGCCCTGTCCGTCCAAGACATAGGCGAAGATCAGTCCGTCACTTTGATCCATCGGCTTGGCCCTTCTAAAGAGGCGTCCACCAACCTAGCAATGTTCGGGGATTGGCCGCTACCCAACGGCCCGAGGTCGGGAATTCTGCCATGTCTGCGTGTAATTTACGGCGATTCAGCGAAATCTCCGGGCCTCGCCATAAAAATTTCCATGAATTGGGGCTTGCTGTGAGGAGCCGGTGATATCGCCGGTCGAGATCCCGGCAGAGGAAGTGGCTCGTTTATGGTGCGGATTATCTTGTTCGGTCTCGCGGTTGTCGCCGCCGTCGCGATTGCCCTCTTGTTCGTCGTACCCCGGCTCATCGCGACCGACAATCTGAAGGAGAAGGCGCTTGCCGAGATCGAAGCGGCCACCGGTTACCGCGTCCGAGTCGACGGTCCGGTCAAGCTGACCGTTTTTCCATCGCTCGATCTCGTGGCGCGCGATGTCGGCATCGCCCAGCCGCAAGGCGATCGCGCCGCGGAGTTCGTAACGGCGAACGCGCTTCGCCTCGACTTACGTCTCGGCGCGCTTTTGGGCGGCAAGGTCCAGATGACCGAGATGACGCTGATCGAACCGCGCATCGCCCTGCCGCTCCCCTCGCGGCAGCGTCCGCCGGGCGAACCCGGTACGGGCAAGCCCGGTGCGGCGGAAGAGGCGCCTGACGACACGCTAAGGCAACTCACGCTCGACAAGATTCATATCCGCAACGGCACGATCATCCTGCCGGGCGACGATGGTGCGCCAGGCAAGTCGGTGACCGGGCTCAACCTCGGGGCCACGCTGCCGCATGCGTCAGGCCCGCTCGCCTTCACGGCGTCAGCGGTCTATGGCGGCGATCAATTGAACGCCACCGGATCGATCGGCAGCTTCGCGCATTTCCTCGAGGGCAACCCGGCCCCGTTGCAAATGACGATCGAGGCGCCGGACGTTCTGCCCGATGGCGCCACGATCAACGGCACCGTCACCGTCAAGGACGATATCCTGACACTTGCCGAACTTGCCGCGACTTCAGGCAAGAATGCGCTGACCGGCAACGCCACCTATGCCGACGACACGCTGACCATCACCGACGGCACCTTCAATGGGACGCCGTTCGCCGGCAGGGCCATGCTCCGCCAAGACACGCTGAATGCGGCTGTCGCCACAGTCATCGAAGGCAAATCGGTGCGCGTGACCGGTACGGTCAATAGCTTCGACCGGTTTCTCGACGGTGCGCCGGCGCCGGTCACGCTTGCAATCGATGCACCCGAAACGCTCCTGGCCGGCGCCAATTTGTCCGGCACGGCCAGTTACAAGAACGACGTTCTGACCGTCACCCAGTTCGCCGCGAACCTGGCCGAGTACGCGCTGTCAGGCACGGCGACCTACCGCGGCAAGACCCTGTCGCTGACCGATTTCACCGCGGCGTCCGAGACGCGGCGCTTCGCTGGCAGCGCCCTCTATAAAGACGACGCGGTGACGGTTGACATGATTGCGGAGCTCGACGGAAAACCGGCCAAGTTGACCGGGTCGGTTGCCGGCGTCGATAATTTGCTCAATGGACAGTTCGCGCCCGCAAGTCTCGTCATCGAAGCGCCGGAGCTGCTCGCCGACAAAGCGTCGGTCGAAGGCCAGGTCGCGTATCAAGGCAGTACGCTGGCATTCAATGAAGTTGCCGCAGTCTCGGGCGATCTAAAACTGAACGGCAGCGGCAGCTACGAAAGCGGGACGCTGCGGCTCGATCCCGTCACCGCCGAGACCGGCACGCAGACACTCACAGGCACGGTGACCGCGGATGTTTCGGCCGACGTTCCGGACATCGTTGCCAACCTCTCGGTCACCTCGACCGGCGGCGCGGCAGCCGAGCAGGCGCCGCAAAGCGCGCCCGCACCGGATAAGCCGGCCGCCGCGCCGGTCACGCCGGAAAATCCGCTGGCCAAGCCGCCGGGCACCGAGGCGGACAATGCCGCGCCGAAAGATGTGCCCGCCGCGCCGGCAGATCCGCAAGCCCCGCCGCCTGGAAGCGGAATCGAGGCAAGGCTTGCGCCTTTGGATGCGGAGGCCCCGGCGCCGTCGCCTCAGCCGAAGGCCCCGCCGGCGCAAGGGACCGGTCCAGGATGGGGCACTGGTGACATCGGCCTTCCGCCGCTCAAAGCGGTCAACGGCACCTTCACGCTTGCGCTCAAGAACTTCTTCCACCGCCGGATCAAGATCGACGCGGCGAGCGTCAAGGCGACGCTGTCGGGCGGCAAGTTGACCGCCGAACTCCCAAGCCTTCAAGGGTATGGCGGCAGCGGATCGGCGGCGTTTACGATCGATGCAAGCGGCGCGGTGCCGGCGCACCGGCTCACGCTCTCGCTCGCCAATGTCGACGCCGCGCCATTTCTCACCGATGTCGCGCGCATCAACCGGGTTCAGGGCAAGGCCGCCATAACACTCGAGCTTGCGGCAAGCGGCGCCAGCGAGCGCGCAATCGCCGACACGTTGACCGGTTCGGCCCAGTTCAAGTTCAGCGACGGCGCGTTGCTCGGTCTCAACGTCGCCAAGATGCTGCGCAGCCTCACCACCGGCGTCCTCACCGGTTGGCAGTTCAAACAAGAAGCGCGGACGGCGTTCAGCACCTTCAGCGCCAGCTTCAAGCTCGCCGAAGGGCAAGCGCAAACCGACGATCTTCGCTTGATTGGGCCCCTGGTCTCGATGGGCGGCGCCGGAATCGTGAACATCCCCAACGAGTCGCTGAAACTTCGCGTCAATCCGTTCATGCTGGCAAGTGTCGAGGGGACTGCCGGCAAAAAGAGCACGCTCGGTTTTCCCGTTCCCATCGCCGTGACCGGTCCTTGGGATGAGCCGTTCTTCTACCCGGACATTCCCGGCATCCTGGAGAACCCGGTCGCCGCCTATAAACAGCTCAACAAGCTTGGCGGCGGCCTGATCGCGGTGCCCGCGAAAATGCTCGGTATCGATACCGGAGAAGGCGGATTGGTCGAAAAGGGCGTCGCGCTTCCCGGCGCGATCACCAAAGGGGTCGTGGGCGGGATCGGTCAAGTGCTCGGCACGAAGAAGCAGGACGAGGGGGAGGCGGGGCCCGCCGCAGCGGAAGGCGCGCTTGCGCCTCTACCCGCCGACGCCGCCGAACCGCAAGGCGCCGACACAGGCACGCCTGCCGCTGCACCTGCCGCAACAGAGGCGCAAGCGGAGCCGCCTGCCGAGGCTGCGCCCAAGAAGGCGCCTGAGCCTGCGCCCAATCAAATGATGCAGAACATGTTCGGAAACTAGCCGCGGTCATCGGGGCGGCGCGAACGACATCAACCGGCCTTGCCGATGACGCCGTCGCGCATGGCAAGGCGCCGCGCCAGCGACACGCCCGAAGTGAGCGCGCCCTCCATATAGCCCGCGAATTTGTAGCAGGTATGTTCACCGGCAAAGTGAAGCGTGCCGCCGATCCCTTGATGCAGGATCGGCCCCATGGTGGTGACTTCGCGGGGTGCGGCGAACGAGTAGCTTGCTTCAGTCCAAGGGATCGCCGGCCAGTCCATCAGCCGGCTTGCGACGAAGTTTTCCGCGTAATGCGGGTAGCGCTTCCGCAGTTCCTCGCTATAGGCCGCATCGCGCTCCCCGGGCGGGATGGCGCGCATGATATCGGCGCCCGGGCCGCCGGAATAGGCGGTCATGCCTGCCGGTCCGTCTCCTTCCTGGCCCGCGGTCGGTTCCCAGGTCGCTTGCACCGATCCATTGCTCAGCGAGTCCGGTGCAAGCTTGTCCTTCAGCCAGAACCGGCTCTTGAGCCAAACCAGGTATTTGATGTTGCGCCCCATTTGCGGGCGTAAAATTTCCGGCAACGGCGGGTCGAACCGGATCTTGTCCCAGACCGACGGCGGCACGGTGAGGATTACGTCGTCGGCGGTGAACGCTCTGCCATTCTCGCATGTAACGGTAACGCGGTCCGCCGCGCGCTCCACGCGGGCGACCGGCATGTTGAGAAGAATACTTTCGGCACCGATCTCGCCAGCGAGCCGATGGGCAAGTTGCTGATTGCCGCCTTTGCAGCGGAACTGTTTGGTGTCCGTCCACTCCTGCTCGATGCTTCCGGCCTTCACGGCGGCGAGCAGAGCGAGATATCCCTGCCGCTCCGGCGGCACGCCGGTTTCAGACACGAAGTCGCCAATCAGCGCGCTCTTCGCCAACTGAGACACGCCAGACGCCAATATTTTCTCAGCGATCGTCATCCGGTCGAGCGCCTCGGCGCCTTCCGTCTCCCACGGCTTGTCGTCGTTCACCGGTGCGGCGTCTTCGGCGATCGACTCCAGCACGTTGTCCATGGCTTGCCATAGTTCCGCGGTCTCGCGGTCGCTCAACAGCTTGCCGTCAATGATCACCGGCCCTTCCAGCCCGGTCTCCGGCACGGCGAGAAATTGCAGATCGAATTTCTTGGCATAAGCCGCCCAGGTCAGATGATTGCTGGCGATCAACTCGCCGCCGCCCTCGACCCAGCGTCCGGGCACGAAATCCGTCAAGGTTACGACACGCCCGCTCACCCGGTGGCGCGCTTCCAGCACCGTGACGTCGTAGCCTATCGCCAGCAACTCATAGGCGGCCGCGAGCCCGGCAAAGCCGGCCCCGATGATCACGATCTGCTTGCCCGAAGCTTTGCTGCGTTGCGCAAAAAGCTTGGGTCCGCTCAGCAGAAGCGCCGCGCCCGCCGACGCGGATCCGCTGAGAAAGTCACGCCTTGTCAGCGGGGCATTCGTTTTGCGGTAACGGGGCCGAAGACGGGCATAAAGCGAGTGGCGCATGGCGCGACCCCAAGAGTTTGGCTAGGCAGTTTTATCCGCTTTTGGACGAAAACGGGTACCCGCAAAACAGCCGCCCCCGATGCCCGCTTCCGGCGCGATCGGGCGCTCGGCACAACCGGCAAGGCTGGAACAAGCCACCTAAAACGGGTATTTTAGTGCGTTAGCGGAACCTTCTGAGGAATTTGAAGGTTCTTCTCGTGAGCTGCTTCATTTTCTGGGCAAATAGGAGTGCTCGCATGACCAATCCCTCGACCAAAAAAGGTGTCTGCCGCCGCTCGCTGTTGATGGGCGTGCCGGCGCTTGCCGGAGCCATCGTCGTGACCAAGGCGATGTCAAAGAGAGCGTTTGCGCAGACTAAACTCACGCACGAGGCCGCGAAGTATCAGGACGAACCGAAAGACGGCAATAAATGCTCGGCTTGCGCCTATTTCGAAGCCCCTGCGTCTTGCAAGGTGGTGGAGGATCCGATCTCCCCCGAAGGATGGTGCCAGCTGTTCGTCGCTAAGCCCGCCTAGGATTTGATCGCCGGTTGGGCTTGAGGCTAAGTGAGGCGGCGTTGAGGTGTGGCGCGCGCCGCACGGCTCCGTCGCTCGCGATCACTTCTCTGGAAACAGAGCAGTGATCGGCACGAGCAGCGCGTTCACAAGCGGTATCAACAACAGACCGAGACCGAAGCCCGCCACGGCATCGAGAAAAGCGGTGACCAGCCAGGCGATCGTGCCGGACTCGCCGTCATTCGACACGGCGTGAGCAATCGACCTTATCGTGTCATATGGCCAAGAGACGTGAAGCTCGTGGAGGGCGTGGATCACGATGCTTCCGCCGACCCAAAGCATTGCTACCGTTCCAATCGCTGAGATCACTTTCAGGACCGTTGGCATCGCGCTGACGAGCTTGCGCCCGAACCACCGCGTGGCTTTGAATATGCCCTCTTTGCTCAAGTGCAGACCGAAATCGTCGATTTTGACCAGCAGCGCAACGGCGCCATAGACAAGGACCGTGAAGGCGACTGCGATGAGCGCAAGCGCCCCGGCGCGAACCCAAATCCCATCGGCGTCGATGGTCGATAAAGCGATGGTCATGATTTCGGCCGACAGGATAAAGTCGGTCTTGATCGCGCCTTTGACCCGCTGTTCCTCCAGACGCGCCGCGTCGATCGTTTGCCCCTGCTGCGGACCCGGATCTTTGTGTCCGGTGATGGCATGCCATATCTTTTCGGCGCCCTCGAAGCAGAGATAGGCCCCGCCAAGCATTAGAAGCGGTGCGATGATCCACGGCGCCACAGCTTGCAGCAGCAGCAGCGCCGGCAGCAGGATTACCAATTTGCTGACCAGCGAGCCGCCCGCGATTTTTGCGACGATCGGAATTTCGCGAGCAGCCGGAAGGCCGGTCACGTATTTCGGCGTTACCGCCGCGTCATCGATGATAACGCCCGCCGACCGGCCACCGGCTTTGGCGGCCTGAGTCGCAACATCGTCGAGCTGAGATGCGGCGAGCTTGGCGATCGCCGCGACATCGTCGAGCAGGGCAAGAAGACCGCTCATTTCTCCTCACTGCGAAATCGGTTGGGGCAAGCGGTCAGCGCGGAAGAACGCTGCGCGACGACAGCATGGGGCAGCCGAGCGTCTGCTCGAACGCCTTCACCAAATCGTCCCGGTTCTCCGCCGTGATATAGAGACCGCCGGTTTCCTCGGCGAGACATTTCGTGTCGAGGAAGCTTTGCGCGCCCGTCCACCGGAACGCCCTCAGCTGATAGCCGATGACATGAACGGTGAGCCGGCCGGTCAATTTGAGCAATTTGCCGAGCTGGCAAGGCGCACCGCCGCAGGTTTCCTCGCCGTCGGTCAGCAGCACGATGACACCCTTGTTTTCTTGGTAGTCCAGGACCTTGGCGGCCTCCTTCACAGCTTCCACCAGAGGCGTCTTGCCAGCCGGGTTGAGTCCGTTCACCGCGCTCATGATGGGCCCGGCGGCATTCGGGATCGGCTCGAAGTCGAGCTTCACATTGCAATGCAGATAAGGCCCGGGGCCGTAAGTGATGAGCCCGACCTTGCGATATTTCGTGACCCCCGGCAGCACCTGCGCCAGGGCTTTGCGGACCTCGTCGATGCGGGTGATGTCGCTGAACAGACCCTGGACCGTGTTGCCGGCCATCGAGCCCGATGCATCGAACACGATCATCGCATCCTCGGTGCAGGGGATCGGCGTCTGGTCCGGCGCTTGCGCCGCCACGGGTGCGGCGAGAAGCGCAACGAAAGTGAATGCTGCAAAGGAGCGTGACGGCCTGATCATTCTCCTAGTCTACTACGGCAACCGCCCCGAGGCACAACCAGGATCACGAGGTCGTGTTTGGCTGCCCGCAACGTGCGCAAACATACGCCCACCGGAGAGGGTAGCGGAAAGGATGCCCCGTCCTGCCGCCCCTCTACCAGGTGAACTGCACGCCGCCGCGGCCGGCAATGACATCGGAGGCCGAATAACTCTTGTACTCCGACCAGCCCCAGCCGATGCCGCCATCCAGCGCCAGGCGGGTGCCTTGCCTGAAGATGTCGCGCGCGATCACGCCGATGGCGCTGGCGCCGATGGCGTTGGCGGCGTTCTCGGAGGCATCGAATCCGCCCCAGCCGACGCGCATGCCGAAATTGTCGTTGGTGGCGAGCGCCGGCGTCTCGACGGCCATCGCCACCGCGACGCCTGCCTGCACGGTGCCGATCGCCTTGAAGACGTCGCCGCCGTCGCTGGCAAGATTGCCGTATGCGTCGGTGGTGGAGAGCTGTAGCCGCCCGATCTGGCGCTGTCGGCTGAGGTTAGAGGTGATGCCGGGCATGGTGTAGCTCTGGTCGGCCGTGCCGAACATCATCTGATTGGCCAATGCGGTCTGGGCGCCGGCGCCGATGGCCGACGAGTTCTGGTGCGAGGCGGCCACCACGGTATTGGTGCCAATGGCCGTGGAGTTCTCCGCTTCCGCGCTAGAATTCTGACCGTAAGCGGACGCGTTCTTGCCGCTGGCAACAGATCTCGCGCCGACCGTAACCGCGTTCTTGCCCGATGCGGTGGCCGATTTGCCCATGGCGATTGCGTTCTTCGCCTGGGTGCTCGCGCCGGTGCCCATGGCGATGCCGTCAGTCGCGTCGGCGGTCGCAACCGCGCCGTTGCCTTGGGCAATCGAGCGTTTCGCGTTCGCGTCCGCCTCGTCGCCGATGGCGACTGCCCGATCGCCATAAGCCTGGGCCGCATCGCCCATGGCAACGGACTCGTCGCCGACCGCCATCGCCGTCACGCCGATGCCTATGGCGCGAACGCCGTCAGTATTGGAAGCGGTGCCAATGGCAATGCCGTCGGTTGCGGTAGCATCCACGTCGGCGCTGTCGCCCTGGGCAATCGAACCGTCAGAGCGCGCCGCCGCTTCGTCGCCGATGGCGACCGCCCGATCGCCATAAGCCTGGGCCGCATCGCCCATGGCAACGGACTCCGCCCCCGTCGCCGTGGCGGTCACGCCAATGCCAATGCCGCGAACACCGTCAGTGTTGGAGGCTGTGCCAATGGCAATGCCGTTGGTGGCTGCCGCGTCCACATCGGCGTTATCGCCTTGGGCGATCGAGCCGGTGGAACGCGCTGCTGCCTCGTCGCCGATGGCGACGGACTGATCGCCGAAAGCCTGCGCCGCGTCGCCCATGGCAACGGATTCGGTGCCCGTCGCCGTGGCGGTCACACCAATGCCAATGCCGCGCACGCCGTCCGTGTTGGAGACCGTGCCGATGGCAATGCCGTTGGTGGCTGCCGCGTCCACATCGGCATTATCGCCTTGCGCGATCGAGCCGGTGGAACGCGCTGCTGCCTCATCGCCAATGGCGACGGACTGATTGCCGAAAGCCTGGGCGGCATCGCCCATGGCAACGGACTCGGTGCCCGTCGCCGTGGCGGTCACGCCAATGCCGATGCCGCGAACGCCATCCGTGTTGGAGG